>Ga0326726_10004390_pt1 | contig 12863 bp, 10 predicted proteins | sample MHFenrmetagenome_2_FD_207603 | JGI IMG/M metagenome (GOLD analysis project Ga0326726, IMG submission 207603) | Lab enriched peat soil microbial communities from Michigan Hollow, Ithaca, NY, United States - MHF15MN | ecosystem: Environmental > Terrestrial > Soil > Wetlands > Peat | place: USA...
CATCATTGAAAATAAACGACCGGATCTTGCGAAAAAAATCACACAAACAGGAATCATCGAAACCGTGGTCGTCGGCCTTGGAGGACAAGGGACACGACACGCGGAGCTCATGCAGCAGTACGGGACGACTATCACAGCAGGTATCGCCCCAGGCCGTGGAGGAACACGGCTCCTTGAGACGATACCGGTGTACGACACCATCAGCGAATGCCTCAAGGACCATCCCAACGTCGCAGTCGCGAGCATCTGGCGGCACTATTCCACCGCGAAGGATGCGACCATTGACATTATCGAGGCAGGCATCCCTGTCGTCATCCTCATCAGCGAAGGAATCCCGCTAAAAGACGTCCGCGATATCCTTGTCGTAGCACGAAAACATAAAACCGTGCTCATCGGCGGGAACACCCCCGGAGTCATCTTCCCTCCCGAGGGCATCAAGGCAGGGATGCTCCCTGATGTGTTCTATCCCGCGGAAATCTCCCCTGAGGCGTTTGGTCCAAAAGGCGTCACCATCATCTCCCGCAGCGGCGCCATTCTGTATCATCTCTCCGATGCGCTTGCAAGCGTCGGTATCGCGCAGAACGCAGTCATCGGCGTCGGTGGGGACGGTGCTATCGGCTCGACATTCCGCGACCTTGTCCCACTCGCCATGGCGTACAAGAACACGGACCTCGTCGTCGTCGCCGGGGAAATCGGCGGATGCCAAGAAGAGCTCCTCGCAGAAGACATCAAGAAAAACCCTGGGAAATACCCAAAGCCACTCGTCGCGCTGATCTCTGGGGCGCACGCCCCTGAAGGGAAAACCATGGGCCATGCGGGAGCCATCGTTTCTCCCGGGCAGGTCTACGGGACGTTCCAGTCGAAGAAAACCGCGTTGCAAAACGCTGGTATCCCTGTTGTAAACAGCCAGTATGACCTCATTTCCGAGGTTCAGAAGAGACTTGCGAAAAAAACCTACTTCGATGTGGAGAATTATTATAAAAAAATGAAGATAATCTGGGATGCTCCCTCCAAGAAACCGGGGTGGGGGACCCTCGTCACCAAGGTCATGCCCAATAACCTGATGATCTCCGGGTACTCCTTGCAGGATATCGTGGAGAAAAAAGGTTTTCTTGAGACCGCCTACCTCCTCGTGAAAGGAGAGTTCCCTGATAATAAAACCTTCGAGGAGATGCGAAAAATCGCTGTCGAAGCAGCAAAAAAACCCATGCCGAAAATCACACGCATGAAAAACGAGGACATCTCGAAAACCCTGGTCAAATATTTCGTCCTGGATGAGGAACTCGCGAAGTACCCTGAGGCGGGAACAGAGGGGGCAGTGAAAAAAACGATGTTCTGTCTCGGTCGGGTTGCTCGATACCTCAGCGGAATACTCGACACGGAAAAAGCCTTGGAAAAGAGTAGTGGAAATGAGCCGTTTTCACATATCATCTATCGTGCCGTCACCGGGAATTTAACAGTGAATGAACAGCAGTCTCGGATGATGGAAGCAATGATCGTCGCCTGCGTCGATCACGGTGTGACTCCTCCGTCTGCCCAAGCGACGCTCATCGCGGCATCCACGAGAGCACCCTTTGAGGTCGCTGTGGCTCAAGGCGTCGGCGCGATCACCGATGTCCATGGAGGCGCGGGTGCGAAAGCAGCAGCGCTTTTCAACGAATGCATCAGGAAATCCGAGAAGGAGCACATCGACGTCGCGCAAGCCACCAGAGAGATCATGAGGAAGTACGTCGAAGAAGGAAAACGTATCGAAGGCCTTGGCCATCGGCTGCATACCAAAGATCCACGCCGTGACGTCCTGTGGGCTCTTTCCGCTCAGACCGGTGTCGCTGGCGAGCACGTACAGCTCTCCAAGATAGTGAGCACGATCTTTGAACAGGTACGCGGGATGAGCCTCCCCATCAACGTCGACGGGGTGATCGGAGCTATCGTGGCAGATATGAATCTCGACCCTGCGATGGCAAAAGCATTCTTCATCTACGGCAGGATAGCGGGTCTCTCCGCACATTACTTCGAAGAAATCGCGTCACAGCCGCGCATGCGTCAGATAAATTTCACAGAAGCAGTGTACAAAGGGAAAGGACCAAGAAGCATCCCATGATCAATCGAAGAGCAGGCGAGCATCTATTCTTTAATCTACATCTTAAGAAACGTTAAATATGGAGTCATATTGTACGGAGGCGGCCAATGAAGATTTTACTGGTATTCCCACGGATTGAGCATGGGGCGACGACGTATACGGATAAAGGGTCGGCGGCCGCGAAGTTGTTCGGGTATCCGATCATCACGCTGCCTCATTTGGCTGCGTTGACGCCTGCGTCGCATACTGTGAAGATTATCAATGAGAATTTTGAGGATGTGAATTTTGATGAGCCTGCGGACCTGGTTGGCATCACGAGTTATACGATGACCGCACCCCGGGTGTATGCATTGGCTGATGAGTTCCGGAGGCGAGGCAAGAAGGTCGTCTTGGGTGGGTATCATCCGACTGCGATGCCTGATGAGGCGAAAGCCCATGCGGACTCCGTTGTCTTAGGTGAAGCCGAGGGGCTATGGTTGCAGCTGCTTGCGGATGCGCAGGCGGGGTGTTTGCAGCCGTTTTATGGTCCGGCACCGGATTTTGATATGAACCAGATTCCGGCGTTGCGTCGTGATTTGATCCGGCAGAACCCGTTTATTGGTGCGGTGCAGTCGACGCGTGGGTGTCCGAACAAGTGTGAGTTTTGTGCGATTGCGAGTTTCTGTAAGCATGGGGTGAAGCAGCGGCCGATCAAAGATGTCGTGCTTGAGATTAAGAACATGCCGAACCCTATTTTCGTGTTCCATGACCCGAGCTTGACGGTGAACCCGGCGTACACGCGGGAGTTGATGAAGGAAATGATCCGGCTTCATGTGCATAAAGGCTGGGTCGGCAACGGGAACGCGAATGTGTTAGGGAAGGTTGATGATGAGTTCCTGCGGCTTGCGCGCAAGTCCGGGTGTGTCGAGTGGTTTGTCGGTTTTGAGTCGGTGAGTCAGGCGGCGTTGAACGGTATCAAGAAGGTCGTCAATAAGGTCGAGGATTTTAAGAAGACGATTGACCGGATCCATGATTTTGGGATGACGGTGCAGGGTGGCATTATTTTTGGGTTTGATCAGGATGCGTCGGATATCTTTGATACGACGCTGGAGAAGATGTATGAGTGGAATCTGGATGCGGTGGAGGTGAATATTTTGACGCCGTATCCGGGGACGCCGCTGTTTGATCGGTTGGAGAAAGAGGGTCGGATCCTGTCGCGGGATTGGTCGCGGTATAATCAGGTGGAGGTCGTGTTCCAGCCGAAGCAGATGAGTCCTGAGGAGTTGTTTGCTGGTGCTCGGAAGGTGGCGCGGCAGTATTATTCCGTGTCGAATGTGGTGGGTCGGTTCATGCGGGCGATGTGGCGGACGAAGTCGTTCACCGGTGTGTTGCCTGCTGGGTCGAATTATACGTTCCGGCGGTATTACAAGCGGGATTTCAAGTTCTAAGCGTGTTTTTTTTCTAAAAGGAAGGTGTCGAACGAGCCCAGAGCCGTGGTATGGACTTGGTTTTTGATGGTGAAGCGGCTGGTGAGGTCGAGTGGGTCGACGATGTGGTGGTGTTCGTCGCTCATGAGTCTGATGACGACGCGGCAACCGTCTGAGATGCGTTGGGGGAGTGAGTCGATGACGGCTTGGGTGTTCTTGACGCCGTACATGAGGAAGACGACGGTGAAGTCCTTAGCGGGGTAGGTGAGACCTTCTCCGTAGGCGACGGTGAGCTGCTTGTCAAGGTTGATGTTGTGGATGAAGCGGGTGCCGATTTTGACGGCGGTGGGATCGCGGTCGATGGTGACGACGCGGGCGCCAGTGTGCCGGGCGATCAGGATAGGCGTGGCGGGCAGTGAGCCGCTGCCGATGACAAGCACTTGGTCTCTAGAGGAGATACTGGCAAGGTGTGCTTCTTCTTTGACGACGTTGTCGTAGAACTTGAGGTAGATGTCGGCGATGACCGGGAAGTTGACGCCCATTTTTTCGAAGATGATGAAGCCGAGGTCCATCAGGGGTTTGACGGATTTAGTGGGGAACTTGTTGCCGATGTCCTGGAAGACGATGGTCTGAGCGAACGAGAAGAGGCGGAGCAACAACGACGAGGCCATAGGTTGCCTCCATAGATGCGTTCTCGGTGCTTTAAGGTACTGGTTTTAGGTGAGTTCGTAGCGCCGGCGTAGCAGGTGTTGGGAGAGGAGCGTGAGCACTAGGCAGGTGAGAAGGAGGATGATGGTGAACCAGGTGAGGCCGAGGACGCCGATGATGATGGCAGCGGCGAACAGGATGCGTTCAGCGACGAAGAGCTCGTGGGCGTACAACATTCGCGTCTGGGACAAATCCGTGTGTGCGGCGAAGAGCAGCACGTACATTACCGTAAGTAGTATGATGCCAACAGCGAGCGCGACGAAGTATGGAAATAGGAAAGTGATGAGGTGGAAGGACACGACCAAGGTGAGCACCAGTCCGAGGTACATCAGTGAGAGGGCGAGGGAGAGGAGTAGTGACTTCTGCATCCCGTAGCGGACCGGGGTCGTCTGATACCCAGCGGCCTTATCGCCCCTGACGTCGCGCATCGCGCCGATGATGTTGCTGTTGGTGTCATGAAAGAAGAACACCACGGCGAATCCTAGCAACGGCAACGAGAGAGTGGTGAGAGGTTGGACGGCTGCGACACCAAACAGGAATGTCATAAACGTCAGCATGCCTCTCGTCAGGTTCCCCCAGAGTCCCCGAGGTTTGGAGTACCGAGCGTAGACGTAGACCAGACCAGCTGCGAAGAACGTCAGGACCACATTCGTATAACCGAGAAAGAACGTCAAGACGAGCCCGAGGAAGGCGAAAACACCGCCGACCATGAGCGCCTCCCAGGGGGTGATGCGTCCGGAGGGGATCGGGCGATGTGACTTCTGAATGCTATCCAGTTTTCGGTCGGAGTAATCAGCCAGATACAACCCGGCGATCCAGCCGAGAATCGGCACACCAAAAATCAACACGGCGGCGGACGGCAGGGTCTGCGAGGCGAGCACCGCACCAGAAAGACTGACAAGCCCACACCAGAACAACGTGTACGGCCGCATCGTCTCCAAATGCGCAAACAACCGCGACCCGACACTCATCCAACCACACGCCTCAAACGAGTTTGTGTCTTGAATTCACCAGACGCATATAAACCCTTACCGACCCCTCACCGCCCGTTTGATAAAGGTTATAATTAACCGCCTGCATGTCAACCAAATCACGAGCCTAGGACGCCCTATGGACACAACCGACCCTCAAAACCCCTGGACACCCCAAGACGAAGGCGACCACGCGCCCATCAAAAAAGAATGGTGGACCAACGAACTCTTCTTCACCACCCACGACGACCACCACCTCTACAACCTCATGACGTCCTACGCCGTCACCCACGAGCCGCCCTCCTGCTTTTACCAATACGTCCTCTTTAACATGACCACCGGAAAACTCATCCAAGAACGCGTCCTCAACGACACCCTCACCGAACTCACCACACAGAAGAATAAAGTCGACCTTCACTACAAACACAACACCCTCACAGGCCTCTACCCCCGCTACCACATCCACCACCACGAACCCGACCGCGGCTTCGCAACCGACATCGACATGGACGCCAAAGCCTTGCCACACTGGACCACCCAGGACACCACCAACGGCAACCTCCCTATAGGGTTGAATCATTTCCGCTACGGCTTCCTCCCCCACCTCGCCGTCACCGGCACCATGACCCTGAACGGCACAACCCAGCAGATCGACGGCAAAGGCTACCTCGAACACGCCTACGGCAACTGGTCCTACGAAAACCCTCTGCAGACCCTCAGCGGCATGGGAACCACCCTCACCACCTACCTCCGCCTCACCTACTGGTGGCTCTCACATCATCGCCGACGCCTCCCCACCAGGATCGGCTTCTCATCAGAAAACAACATGCTCGGCTACGACTGGCTCTGGGGCGTCCTCGACAACAACTGGAGCTTCTTCTTCGGCAACGCACTCCTCTGGGTCAACGACGGACCCAGCTTCGGCGCCCTCTACGTCACACCCGACGGAAAACACTACTGGGAATTCGCCGACGTCCACTTCAAATACACCACTCTTATCTACAACAAAACCTACGACTACTACTACCCCAAAAACCTCGAACTCACCGGCAGACTCGACCACAAGACTATCACCCTACGTTTCACCTCCACCACCGAAGGCTACGACTACATCGACCTACCACGCAACACAAAATACTTCCACGCCTACATCCTCAGCGAACTCCCAGGCACCGTCGACGGCACCTATACCGAAAACGGCACCACAATCCCCCTGCACGGCCTCTGCAAGAACGTCCCGTTGCGTCAAGCACCCACCAAAGGACACACCGCCGTCCACTTCACACTCCTCAAACCACCACAAGGCCTAGGACTCACCATCGACCTGGAATCACATCCGAAGAAGACCAAGACCACGACCATCCTGCAGCTGGCGCCACGGCCACGGTTCTCCCGCAAGAAAAACCGCCTCGACCCCGCCACCATCCCACGAGAAACTATCCTGCCATGAAAACAACCGTTCTGTTCACAACGTTAATATAGACAACAGGACTTCAAAGGAACCTGTCTCACATGAAGAAGAACATCCTTTCTATCCTCGATGTCGGCGACCAACTTGAACCCATCATCGACCTTGCCATCCGACTCAAAAGGGAACACAAAGCAGGCAAACCCATCACCTACCTCCCTGGCAAGAACCTCGCCATGCTCTTCGAACGCGCCTCCACACGCACCCGCGTCTCCTTCGAAGTCGGCATGTCACTGCTCGGCGGCCACGCCCTCTACCTCTCCCAGGAAGAAGTCGGCACCGGCACCCGAGAATCACCCAAAGACATCGCCCTCGTCATCTCACGCTACGCCGACGTCATCATGTACCGCGCCATCCAAGAGAAGAACCTCCAGGAGTTCGCCGCCTGGGCCACCGTCCCCGTCATCAACGGCCTGGACATCCTTGAACACCCCTGCCAGATCCTCGCGGACCTGCAGACCATCAAGGAGAAGAAGGGGCGACTTTCGGGCTTGTATTTCACGTTCATCGGCGACGGCGACGACAACCTCACCCACTCCTACATGCTCGGCTGCGCCATGGCCGGCATGAACGTCACCGTCATTTCACCACAGAAATACTGGCCGAAAGACTACTACATCCACACCGCTAAAGACATCGCGGCGAGAAAGGGGCGGACCGTCACCATCACAGAGGACCTCGCCGCAATCGCCGGCTCCGACATCGTCGCGACCGACACCTGGATCTCTCTGTGGTATGAACCTGAACGTCAGGAGCGACTCCAAGCCATGAAGAATTACACCGTCACCCCTGCGATGATGAAGAAGGCCAGACCGGACGCGATCTTCATGCACTGCATGCCGGTCATCTACGGCGAAGAAGTCACCATGGATGTCGCATTTAGCCCGCAGTCCGTCATTATCGATGAGGCAGAGAACCGACTCTGGGCACAGATGGCTCTTCTCATCAAGCTGCTCCGCCCAGACTTTTAACAACCTTGCGTCAACGCCAGCGTCAACTGCAGGAACAAGTCGACGAAAATCAGCAGATACGAGAACAACAGGAAATTGTAGCCTTTTCGTCCGACCAAGCGTCCTAGCTCCTGTTTCTGCATCGGATCCTTCGTCCTAAGCAGCTGATAAAAGAACACTAACGTATACGCCCACAGGATAAGGAAGGGGATAAGGAAGACTTCGGAAAGCAAAGTGTAGACATACAGCAGGATGCCTAGGATACCAGCGATGACGACCATGCCGAAGGCCACAGAGGCAGCAACCCCGGGGCTAAAGGAGGTCGAATACGTCTTGACGCCGGAGATGCGATCACCATCCATGTCATGGATGCCTTCAGCCACATCGTGGGCATCATCCGCAAGATACGTGAACAGGACGAATAGCACCATGGGGAGCAAGTCCGTCTTCGCGATGTACAGTGAACCAAGCAGCGGCACCGTTATGATGTAATCATAGGTATGCGGCAGCACGCTCCAGACGACAAAAAACCCGAACAGCGGCACGACAAGCCATTGCACGGGGGTGAAGATCTCGGAGTACGCCGGGAATTTGATGAGTCGTTTCAGGTACTTGTTGTGGACCGCAGTGAAGACCGCTGCGACGCCGACTAGGACGAAACACCAGAGACTGAGCATGAGTGCGAAAAGAAACGTCAATACTGAAAAAATCAACGCGATGCCGAAGAAGGCTTTGGGTGTGATGCGACGATCCGGGAGGGGACGGGTCGGATGCACAACGGCATCGATATCATGATCCGTGATATCGTTCCAGATGAGGGCGGCGAAGAACCCGCTGTACATCGTCGCGACCGACAGGATGATGACGCGGTATTCCTCCATAGAATATCGGTGAATGCCGTACGCTAGCATCACGGAGCCTGCGAACATGAAGATGTAGCCGATGAGCTCGTAGATAGGAAACGACCGCCATGTGACAAGGAATTGCAGTGGGTTATGGAGGCTGGGTCGTACCTGCTTGTCGGTCATAGGGGATGGTAGGGAAAACAGGCAGGACGGCTAATAATGTTATTGTTTCTGGAGACGGAAGGTCGTCCAGCCAATGGGGTGGACAAAGGGGAAGGGGTTGTGTCGGATGCGGTCGGAGATCTTCATGGTGGGGTGGGTGGTGAGGAAGTCTTCGATGTAGGGGCTGGCGATGTCGACTTCTCTGACGATGATGTTGGTGTGGGGTTGTGCGGTGGCGGCGAGGTGTTCGAGGATGGGGATCTTGGGGATGCTGCAGCTGGAGACGATGATGGTGTCGAACTGTGTGACGGGGTAGGTTCTTCCGTCGCCGTGTTGGATGGTGATACGGTCTTGGAGTCCGCGTTGTTTGATGATGGTGGTGCCTTTGGCGACGGTGGCTGGTTTTTTGTCGATGCCGGTGACGTGGCCGGGGCTTACGGCGGCGAGTGCCATTTCGGTGAGGGGGTAGGCGCCGCTGCCGATGTGCAGGATGTTTTGTGCGGTGGCGATGCCGCAGCGTTCGTATTCTTTTTGGTATTCGTCGCCGATGCGGTTGTCGTACATTTTTGCGGCGTAGGTGCTGCGGTAGGAGAAGTAGTCTGCGATTTCCCAGAAGGAGTTAGAGATGAGTTTGACCAGTGTGACCGCCATGGTGACTTTGCGTGTCTGTGGTGTCTGGGTGGTCATGGGTGTCGTGCTCAGGTCTTTCTTCTTTTATTTGGGTTGGATGGCTGATATGTGGTACGGTGGTATTTAACAATTGCCGGTTTTGAGTGGTTTAGTGTTTGTCGTAGCGGTGTTTGAAGAGGACGAGGAGGAGGTTGCAGGAAACTCCGAAGGCGTTCGCTGCGATGATGGCAAGGTCGTCTCGTAGGACACCGTAGGCGAACCATAGGCTCATGCCAAATGCGAGGAGCAGCGGCATGCCGTAGGAGACGTCGGTGAGGCTTTTGGTGCGGTAGCCTTTGACAAGCTGGGGAAGAAAGCCGATGGAGGTGATGGTGCCGGCGGCGACGCCGATGAGGGTGAAGACGTCCGTAGTCATAAGGAGGCCTAGGGGTGGTTGTACCGAAATAAACTATATTAAGGCTTGTCAGCATCCACCCTGTGCAGCACCCGTGACTCCCGGTGGGCCCGTGGGGTAGCTTGGTATCCTTCTTGCTTGGGGTGCAAGTGACTTGAGTTCAAATCTCAACGGGCCCATTCTTGCTTCTCGGAGGGATTCCAGTCAATAGAGCCAAAAAGTGGGTTCTATCGATTTTCTCCTGGTCTCGCTGTCCTGCCAATTGGCTTGGTTTCATGGCGAGGCTGATCCAGTCCGCGGGGAGATGATTGTAGTAGTCAGTGGCTTGGCTGGCGTAGATTTGGGTGGTGGCGCTTTCTTCGTGCCCGAGCCATCATCATAACATTGTAGCCAGCATGAAAAGAAGTATGCCAGAGATAAATACCATTACCAAAGGATTTAACCTGAAATGTCATTTGGAAAATTCACTGGCTAGACTTAAAGCTGGGCACGAGAATAACCAGGAGTATCTAAGATATTTAAATAAAAAATTCAATTAAATCGGAAAAAGAAAATGAAGAAAGTATTTATTACTTCAGGAATTATTTGTGATAAAAGAAAATTGGACCTTAATCAAATCAAACAGTACCTGATCCAAAATGACTATGAGGTAGTAGATAAACCAAGCAAAGCAGATTTTATTTTAATTAGTACATGCGGTGTCAGTGAAGCTTTTGCAAAAATATCCTTTGATAAAATCAAAGAATTCAATAAATACAGTGGGAAGGTGGTTGTCACCGGGTGCCTTCCAGATACCGATAAAAAGAGATTCGATGAATTATTTAAAGGAGCGTCCTTTAGCACAAGACACATCGATGAAATTGAAAAGTATTTTCCCGGAAACGTTCGTTTTTCTGAAATAGAAGATTGCAACTCACTTTGGATGAATGTAGAGAGAAATAAAATCAGTGATATTATCAAATTAGGTTGTTTGAAATTTGATTTTACAAAGAAGATCTATGTAGGGTTTTTCCATCAAATCTTTAGAAATATACTTGGTGAAAATCATTTGATTTTACATTCTTTTTACGCTCTGAATCTTCCTATAGACGACTTGTACATTATCAGAATTGCGACTGGCTGCTGGGGGAACTGCGCCTATTGCGCATCGAAAAATGCCGTAGGAGAATTTAAAAGTAAACCGTTCAATATTTGCATTAACGAATTCAAAAGAGGTTTAGAACATGGGTATACAAATTTTTTTCTCACCGCTGAAGATACGGGAGGTTATGGATTAGATATCAATAGCAATTTCGCTGCTTTGCTACGTGAAATGGTAAATATCAAGGGGGACTACTGGATTAATATCTATGCGTTAAATCCTCAGTGGGTCGTACAATATATAGATGAGTTAGAGCAAATCGTAAGAAAGGGGAAAATCAAAGCAATATGTATTCCGATTCAATCAGGAAATCGTAGGATCCTTCAACAGATGCATCGGTATCCAGATATTGAAAAAATAACAAATGCCCTTATTCGATTGAAAAAAGCAGATCCAAATCTTTCTCTCGCTACACATTGTATTGTGGGTTATCCTTCTGAAACAGAGCGGGAATTTAAAGAGACGTTGGATTTTATAAAAGCCACAGATATTGACTTAGGGTTTGTCTCATCGATCTCCATTAAAACTGATACCGAAGCAGAAACCATTGAACCGAAAGTATCAAAACGTGAAATATCCACGAGAGTGAAATACGCCCAAAAATATCTAAATAATTTTGGATACAAGACATTCAGAGTAAAAGACATTTTTGTTTTTCATAAAAAAAAGTGATCCTATTGTATGACGTGTGGTTCTTGGGCAGGTCTTCGATCAAATTCAACTGAAGGGATATAGATAGGAAGAAATAATGGTATAATTGGTGGGAGAAGATCGATGAGATATACACCCACGATTGGTCGAGGGCGGGTTTTATTCCAATCGCCCCAGTAATTATCATTCCATTGTTGTTTGTAAGGAATGAGTTTGATAGCTCCAATAATATATCTAGTATATTTTAGGAAGGTCGCTTGGATAGTGTTATGAATGAAATTGTTTGAATTGATAATGATGTCTTTGCAGGTTTCGCAGTAGATTCCTTTCCCGTTCCCTTGGAACTCGTTCTGAGTGATTTTAATACCTTGTTCCAAGTAGAGATGAATTCCTATTGTGTTGTTGGTGAAGAGGCTATTATTGATTTGACAATTCGTGCTCCCCTTAACATCGCAGGCTATGTCATCTTCATTGAAAATATTATTTGAAAATTTTGAATTATTACACTCGTAAATAGTAATGCCTATGTTGTCGTGACAAAGGATTGTGTCAGAGACAGTAATGTTTTGAAGTTGATGCATACCGGTTGGTTCGTAGATGTGGATGCCATCGCCTGGGACTTGGCCGACGCCACTGTTCTGAATGGTGAATCCGCTGATATGGACATCGTCGGTCATGACCCGAATGACATCCCATTGTCGTGATCCATTAAGGATGGTCGAAGTTTTGTTCTCACCGAGGAGTGTGATTGATTTAAAGATGTCAACTATTTGGTAAGATGTCCAAGACTGATTATAGATTCCATGATACACGAAGATGGTATCTCCATCGCTTGCATTATCCACAGCATCCTGGATGACACTAAAGTTTCCGGGCCCGTTTCCACCGACATACCACCATTTATCGTCTGAGACCGAAGTAGGTTGTTTTTCAATAATTTGGCCAAGGGCTGGGGCAAAATTCATTCCCAGAAATAAAAAAAATATTCCTATCGCCACTATTTTCATTTTTTCACATCTAATCCAGGTAAGTTGAAATGAAAGTTTTTATTTTTTATATATGATTTAAGCCATTTAAATTTATTCATACTGAACCAACCAAAAAGCATCACTTCCAAATTAGAGAAAAAAGAAGAAAGAAAGAGCGTCGAACAGCTCCCATAAACGATAGAAGAAAAAACGCCACCCTATGAATTGAATTCTCTCCTGTAGAACCTAATAAATCTCAACGGGCCCATTCTCTGTTCTCGGATGATTTCCATTTAATAGGTTTAAAAGTGGGTTCTATCGATTTTCTCCTGACCTTGTTTATCTATGAGTTGGCCTGGATTCAGGGCATTTTGATGAAAAATTTCTTCCAAGCCAAGGTGTCCTTTTTTCTCCAATTTAAACAAGCTATTTAACTCATTTCACGTTATTTTTTTTGGCAATGGGCTTGAGATTATGGTTTCGGGCAAC
>Ga0326726_10004391_pt1 | contig 12862 bp, 13 predicted proteins | sample MHFenrmetagenome_2_FD_207603 | JGI IMG/M metagenome (GOLD analysis project Ga0326726, IMG submission 207603) | Lab enriched peat soil microbial communities from Michigan Hollow, Ithaca, NY, United States - MHF15MN | ecosystem: Environmental > Terrestrial > Soil > Wetlands > Peat | place: USA...
AGACCTATTACCACAGCATTGCCAGTTGTTTCTCCGATAAATCAGAATTCAGGGAACAGGTTACGTTGCATTCAGATCTTATGCATGACCTGTTCTCTGTCCGTCCGACCATCTTTGAAAATACCGAATTTACGTTTAATAACGAAGTTGCCGCCACGATCAGGGATATGGGATTTGCCGGGATTTTTACCGAAGGTGTAGATCGCATCCTGGGCTGGAGGAGCCCTGATTACCTGTATACCTGCAGGGACATACCGGTACTTCTCCGGAACACGAAGCTGTCTGATGACATCGCCTTCCGGTTTGCCAACCCAACCTGGGACATGTATCCGCTGACTGCTGATACCTATGCCCGCTGGATTGCATCATCTTCCGGAGATATCATCACTGTGTTCCTTGACTACGAGACATTTGGTGAACATTTCTGGCAGGAGACTGGCATATTTGACTTTTTACGCGCCCTGCCCGATGAACTCAGCAAACGGGACGTTGGAATGATCCTGCCGTCACAGGTTGTTTCACGGTATTCTCCTGTGGGAGATATTGATGTTCACGAGACCATTTCATGGGCGGATCTCGAGAAGGATACGTCCGCATGGATGGGAAATGATCGCCAGCAGACAGCGTTTCAGGCTGTCCAGTCGGCACGGGCGTACGCTGTCAATAAACCACTGTGGCGGTATCTCCAGACCAGTGACCATTTCTATTATATGGCATCCAAATACGGCACATGCGGGGAAGTCCACACCTATTTCAGCCACCATGAGGCGGAGGATGCATTCCTGACGTATATGCGGGTCCTTGCGGACTATGAGTCACGAAATATCCGGATGATGAAAAACCGGAAATCCGCAAAAATACTACGAACCCTGTCTCCTGAGCAGGCATTTCATTTTGCGTGTCCGTCCGGGTTCATCGGCCATACTGCTTACAACCTTGACCAGTTTGAAGAGATTCTCTGTTTCGTGCCCCAGGATTCTCTCAACTTCCACCAGGAACGGGGTGATTTTGCCAGATGGATTACCGATGTGCTTGATGATACCCGGCTTGCAGAGAGTGTCAACGGACTTACCGAACGTCGCGACCTTCTCAGTGTCATACAAGAACGGAGGGAACTGCTGTGGAGCCACTTAAAATAGCCTTTTTCTGCTGGGAATCGATGTACGCTGAACGCGTCGGCGGGCTTGCGAGGGCTGCGACACATCTCGCAGAAACACTGGTAACCCAGGGGCATGAAGTGCATTTCTTTACGCGGGGGAATATTCCCGATCAGACTGTCAAAGGTGTCAGTTATCACTATTGCCAGCCCTCCGGAAAAAACATAGTCGAATATTGCGACAGCATGAGCGCTTCGATGGTGGACCAGTTTAACCGCTATGATACACTCCACCGGTTCGACTTTCTCCATTTCCATGACTGGCATCCGGTCCAGGCTCTCCATCACCTGCAGCACAGGAATACTATCCTTACCTTTCATTCAACAGAATACGGGAGGTATGGCAACCAGTTTGGCGACTGGTGGGAGTTTAAGGAGATTTCCGGGAAAGAATGGTATGGCGGGCTGATTGCCAAACGGGTAACCGCAGTTTCCGCAACCCTGAAAAAAGAAGTGATGTGGTTATATAATATACCTGATGAGAAATGCGATGTGGTCCCGAACGGCGTTGTCCCCCGCGAGTTCCGGGCAGCGGTCGATCCGGGAGAAGTGAAGAGATCGTATGGCATACACCCCTGCGCACCGCTCATCCTCTTTATTGGCAGGCTTGTCTACCAGAAAGGCCCGGACCTGCTCATCGAGGCGATACGGAAAGTCTGCCAGCACCGCTGGGACGCACAGGTCGTTGTTGCCGGGGAAGGGGGCATGCGGCAGTTCCTTGAGGAGCGGGCAAAAGATCTGCCGGTCAACTTTGTCGGGTACATCCCGGATTCTGAGTATGTCCGGTTATTAAACGCCGCTGATATTGTCGTTATTCCCAGCCGGAACGAACCCTTCGGGCTCGTGCTCCTGGAGGCATGGAGTGCCGAGAAATGTGTTGTTGCATCCAATGTCGGTGGACTTTCTGAGAACATAGACGCATTTGAAAATGGTATCAAAGTGGATGTCGACCCGGACTCTCTCGCATGGGGCATCAATATGATGATAGACGAACCGGAGAATGCAGGAGCCCTGGGAAAACGAGGCAGGATCAAAGTGGATCGCTTTTTCCTCTGGGATCCGATTGTCAGAGGACTGACGGATACCTATGCCCGTTCGGTTGCATGAACATTGTGCCATGGTGTGGAAGTGTTCCCACCTTTTTTTTAAAGGGACCTCCAGCACCGGTAGTGTCTCCCACCGCTCCCGTTCCTTCATCGCGAAGGGGCCGGAGTATGACTTATAACGGGGATGCAGGACGAATTTTACCTGATTCATGAACCCTGCAGGAATCACGCATGCATCACAAGAACTTTAAGGACACCATTGCCACATCGCCCTGTATCTTTACCCTTGGTGTTGCCGGGGACAGCGGGTCGGGGAAGACCACGTTCACCGAGGGTTTACGGAGCATCTTTGGCAAGGATCTCGTGTCAACTATTACGCTTGACGATTACCACAGCCTTGACCGGGCCAAGCGCATGGAGCAGGGAATAACAGCGCTGGACCCCAGGGCAAACCGTATTGAACAGTTGGAACGGGACCTCATTCAGCTCAAACAGGGAGTGCCGATCGAAAAACCGGTGTACAACCATACAACCGGAACATTTGATCCACCCGTCCTCTTCAAGCCCAGTAAAATCCTGATTCTTGAAGGGCTGCATACGCTGTTCACCCCGACGCTGCGAAAAAACCTTGATTTCACTCTCTTTGTGGATCCGGTAAAGCAGGTGAAATATGACTGGAAGATCCGCCGGGACATGGCAAAAAGGGGATATTCCCGTGACGCTGTCATGAAAAAAATTACCGAACGTGAACCGGATTACGAACGCTATATTGCCCCGCAGAAAGAGTTCGCGGACGCTGTGATTGGGATAGACTATTCGGAATTCGGACAGGATCTGGGTCTGGAACGCAATATCTACCGGATCTCGCTCTCACAGAACAAGATGCACCATTCTATGGAAAATATCGATCTCTCCCTTGATCTCTATTCCATCCTCTCCCTTTCCCAGCGGAATTTCTCTCTCAAATTTCTGACCAGTGAGCATAATAACCAACGGATGGGTCAGCTGGTCATGGATGGCGAACTACGTCAGCACGTTGTGGAAAAACTTGAGCACAGCATCGAGAACCAGACACAGGTCCACCCCATCTCACTCTTCAGGCACCGGGACTACGTGCCCGCAGGCGATCTTGCCCAGCTGATCCTCTGCTGGCGGATTATTCACCACCGCATTTTCATAGAGACATGCCGGTAAAATATTTCGGGGGTCCGTGCAGACGGAACGGTCATACCGATTGAACGGGAAGGATTCAGTGCCTGACGTGAGGAATGCGGTCACTGCCCAGTTCTGCGATCCGATTGAAAAACGGGGTCCGGCCCTGGAATTTCTCAAGTCTCCCGGAAATATAAATCTTTATTCCGGGAGCCATGCCCGTAAACACTTTTTTTTGCTCTGTAGAAAACCTTGTTTTTTCAATGTAAGACAAAATATATATTGACGGAGGGGACATTGCCTGTCCCCCCGGACTGCCCCTCCCCTGAGGGATAGTGCTGTAATACCTTTCCGGTGGAACTATCCCTATGTCGGGGCTGCCCCAATGGCGGGGGCGGAGGCAACATTTGCCGAAGCCCCCCAGAGCGTTAAGAGAATTCTCTGATGATTTATCATGAAAGACCCACGTTTATTCATTATGTTTGCATGAGACCGAGACTCATATGCGTTTCTCCAGTGCATTTTTCCAGTTATTCATGTTCTCCCGTATACTTCGGTCAGATCACCGAGGTTTTCAATCACGAGTGGGCTGATCCGGTCTTGTTCCAGCCGCCATCTCCAGTTCCCTCCATCGGTTCCGGGGCGGTTCATCCGGGATTCTGTGCCAAGGCCGAGGATATCCTGCAGGGGGAACATTACCGTATCTGCAACCGACATCATGGCAAGCCGGATTAAAACCGGGGGGAGCTGATTTGCTGAAATTTCCTGCCCGATATACCGGAAGAGCCTCCTTTTCTCTGCCGTTGTAGCCTCCGATTCCAGCCAGCCGCGGACAGGGGCATTGTCATGGGTGCCGGTATACAGGATGCAGTTCTTTTTCAGGTTATGCGGGGCGTGCGGACTGCCCGAAGGGTCAGCGGTAAAAGCAAAGAGGAGGACTCTCATACCCGGCAGGTCAAACCGGTCAATAAGGTCCGAGACATCCGGAGTAATAATGCCGAGATCTTCTGCAATAAGAGGAAGACCGGCTGCCCGGTTTTTCAGGAGGGTTAATAATTCTTCACCAGGTGCAGGAACCCACTTCCCATATATTGCATTATCTGCACCTGCCGGCACTTCCCAGTACGCGACCAGGCCACGGAAGTGATCAATTCTCGTATAATCGACAAGGGAGAGGGTATGCTCGATCCGCTGTATCCACCAGGCAAAGCCGGATCGTTCGTGCTCTTCCCAGCAGTAGAGCGGGTTTTTCCAGAGCTGCCCCGTTCTGCTGAAATAATCGGGGGGCACGCCAGCTACAACAAGCGGGTGCAGGTTGTCATCGAGCCGGAACAATTCCGGGTGCGTCCAGACATCGGCACTGTCATACGTAACGTACATGGGAAGATCCCCTATCAACAAGATACCTTTTTGTATGCAGTACTCCCTCAAAGCCTGCCACTGCCGGGAGAACATGTACTGGAGAAATTTTTCCGTTTCGATATTTTTGTTAAGGCTCTGTCTCATCACATCCAGTGCTGCCGGATCACGATATTTTACCGCATCCGGCCAGGTGCTCCAGAGACTTCCTTTATAATGCCGGTGTAATGATGTGAAAAGCGCAAAATCCTCAAGCCACCAGGAATTGTTCCTGCAGAACTCATCATACCCGGCACGGCCGGTCTGGTCCTGCCTGAACCGCTCATACGCAAGGGAGAACAATTTTTCCTTGAACCGGATCACTGCATTAAAATCTACCATACCCTGAGGAAATTCCGGAAGCCCGTAAACATCGGGTTCGTTTAAATAACCCTCTTTTACCAGACATTCCGGGCTGATTAGATTCGTATTGCATGCAAAGGTGGATATGCTGTGATACGGGGAATTATCATAGAGCGGACTGGTGGGATTCAGGGGAAGGATCTGCCAGTATTTCTGTTTTGCGTCTGACAGAAAATCCACAAACTGACAGGCAGATGGCCCGAGATCCCCGATACCAAATCCAGAAAACAGGGAAGTGATGTGCAAAAGAATTCCGCTTCCTCTTCGTTTCATGCAGGAACCACCGGATTTTTTAATGATACATGTCCGGTTCCGCTCCACCACACGGACACTCCATACCTCATCATAAAAATTTTACCCCGAGATAACATCCCAGTTCCTCAAACAGCCGTATCCATTGCCGTGCATCTGCACTCCCTGATCCTGCACGATCCTGCATACCCGCCGCTTTTTTGCGGCCTATACGGAAATAATAATTCTGGCATTCCCAGAGGTTGTATTCCAGGGCGAGCGGGCATAAAATTTTAAAGACCTCATTGATCTTTCCCATCAGGAATGTATCGTCCGGGTTTTCAAGAAATTGCTGCATGAGGGTTGTGATGGCTGCACTTGCAGTGAAATTGAGCGTCGCAGTATCCGGTTTGAATTTACCTTTTGTCATTTCACAAACCAGAACCGCAAGTCGTTGTGTATCGGGATCTTCAGCTGAAAGAGTTTTTTTGAGATCAAGATTGATGATATACCAGACCGGGTCTTCGAGTACTTTTGGCGGGGGTATCTGCATCTCTCTCATTGCAGAGAGAAGCGGGAAAAACTGTTTGTATATAAGCCGGAATGCAGATTCCGTATCTGCAAGCGTGGACTCAAGAATAGCATATATAACCTTCCGCTGCCCGTCCCTGAACATGTGCCAGAGGGTATAGGAATGACTGCCATAGTGCCCTTCAAGACAAAGAATTATCCGGGGGATGTCGCTTCTGGAAAAAACATCCATTAATTCATCCCGCATAGTACCATAAGCCTTTTCATCGACGTATTCGCGTGCCCCGCCCATGAAATTGTGGTTTCCCAGATGAAGAACAGCAAACATCAGGGTATTTTCTTCCCACGTAGTATCTGAATGCAGGAAGACTTTCCCAAGGACAAGCCTGAGATCGCCGGATTCCGTCTTCTCGAATGCTTCGTTGCGGAGGGTATAATTCCGTATCCGGATCGTTTCAGGAGAGCCTGCAACCAGTGAGGACACTGCATAGTGAAACCCGACCCTTGAAAGATCAACAACTGCTGTCCGGACAAAATTTTTGTATACCTGTGCGCCATTTCCCTGTTCCGAGACGGTACCGGGAGCTTTTTCCAGGATATGGATAAATTCAGGTTCCGGATCAGCCCCCGACACTTCCCGTGCAAGCTGCATTGCACGACAGGCATACCTCATTACCTGGACGGATTCGATGCCGGAAATATCCTTAAAAAACCACCCGCAGCTGGTATACATAAGCATACCGTTTCTCTGCATCTCGAGCAGCTTGAGTACCTGGACCTTATCTCCCTTTGAAAGTGACCGTACCGCATGGTTTGAGAAGAAAGTTTCGATGTTTCCTGACGATCGGTCCAGGATGATGTTAATATAATCATCCCGCGCCTTCCAGGGATCTGAAACATACGAATTCATTCTTTCCTGATAGAGTTCCGCAAGGTTCCGGGAGAGCCGGTCCATAGCCTCACGGAGTGGTGCTCTCCACTTCTGCCGTGAGATGATCTCACAGTACTTGTCAGCGGGAGGTGTCTCCGGGACCGGCGAAGGGCCGGGAGGGTGTGGTGGAGTCACCTCGATAATGGAACCCTGGGTACAGCACCCGCAGTCGCTTCTCCAGCGCCCGACACCGTGGGGGCAGCTCCATGACGTATTTTCGATGATTTCTACCAGGTGGGTGGGTGGATATATGCTCAGGTATTCGCCGTAGATGGTAATCCTGGCAAGGTTTCCGGATTCAAGGTGATGAAGGGCGTAGGCAAGCGCCATGTCACCAAAGCGGTGGTGGTGCCCGTAGGTTTCCCCGTCAGATGCAATGGATAACAGCCCGGATTGCTTCTGGTTCCGGGAAAAATAGTGCATCATCCGGTGGGCAAACCCTTCGCCATTTTCCAGAAGACGGGAAAATGCCACCTCCTGTGCAATGGTTTCTTCATAAAAAAAGATGACAATCGACCCGCCGGATGGCAGACTGCACTGGTAGGGCCGGGAACAATCAATGTTTCCTGTGCTTACATCCGTCCAGCGGGAGTCATGGATCGGTCTGGTACGGCTGGCCTGTTTTGGGGAGAGTATGGTAAACACAATTCCCTGTTCTGCAAGGATTTCAAGGGTTTCGATGTCAACTGCCGTTTCCGGAAGCCACATCCCTTCAGGTCGCCGCCTGAACCGGAAGATAAAATCCTGTATTCCCCAGAGTACCTGCGTACGCTTGTCCCTGCGGCTGGCAAGTGGCATGATAATATGGTTGTATACCTGTGCAATTGCTGAACCGTGCCCGGAAAACCGTTTTATACTGTCCTTATCGGCTTCGAGAATGGCTGAGTATACTTCCGGCTTGTTGCGCTCCAGCCAGGCAAGCAGGGTGGGACCGAAATTAAAACTGATCCTGGCATAGTTATTGACAATATCGATGATCCGTTTATCTGCATCGAGAATCCGGGATGCCGCATTCGGTGCATAGCATTCAGCGGAGATACGTTCATTCCAGTCATGATATGGATATGCAGAATCCTCTGTCTCGACTTCTTCAAGCCAGGGATTCTCGCGTGGGGGCTGATAAAAGTGGCCATGGATACAGACAAAACGACTCATGTCTTCCTCCTATCAAAAATCCCGCAGACCTGACAGGTGCATTTCCGGGTATTCCCCGTTCTCTTTTTCCCAGATAATAATCTTCTGTGCGGTTATGTATCAGGAGTTCTAGTTTCACCAGTATCCCACTCATCTTCATTCCCGCCCCTCCTGCCTCTTTCTTCTCGCACAGGTCTGAATAATCGCAGAACCTGCAGGTATGGTACGCCGGGGTGTGATCGAACCGGTCCGCGGCGTGGAAGGCGGGGAACTGAAAGGATGTGCTGGGGAACTCTCCTCGAATTTCGTTTCCCCAATTCCCTGGAAAGAAAAAAATTACTGGTAAAAGGGAGGTCTGTCAGTTTCCTTACCGGGGGCGCTGCCGATATTCCTGCCTGTATAATACCGGAAGGACTTCACCATATTTTCATACGTTGCCTGGCTCAGTTTGCCGTCAGGGGTCATTGTGTACATCATGACCGGGAAATACCCGTTCTCGTTTGCCGAGGCCTTATTGCCGACGAAGATGACGGTCTCGCCCGGTGTCCCGGAATAGGGATCACTCATGACGTCGAACCGGATGTAGGTGATCCCGTTATACGTGACGGTGGATTCGTTGAATACTGCACCGGAACCACGGATGATATTCCGGATATTCTGGTCCACGCTGAGCGACGAGGAGTAAGAGAAGATTGTCAGTGAGTCGGCGAGCTCGGAATAGTTACCACTGTTGTCGTTTATGGTCCGATTGGCTCCGCCGAGGGCCGGGTTGAAGATGGTCGTTTTATAGAGGAGATTGTATTCAGATGTGGTCGCCCGGATGGTTGTGCCTGCATACCCGTCCGGTGCGGAGATGGTGAAGAGAAGGTGCGTGTCCCTGATGCTCGTCGGGAGGGGAATAGCGGGTGCGATCGTTGTCGGTACGGGAGTCGGGGTTGTGGGTACAGGAGTCAAAACAGCAGTCAGAGTTTCAGCCGGGACGGTCGTCGGCACCGGCGTAGGGGTCGGCGTTGGCTGGACGTTTGTCTGTGTGCACCCGGCTGCTACAAGCAGGATAGCAATCCCACAGGCAAGGACAACAAGCAATGAAGTTTTCATACCATCTGGTACACGTGGCAGTAAATATAAACTTCTGAGTTTTTGGCTCTGTCTGTACCTGCCTTTATAGCCTGCTGCATCATCTTTTGCAGGAAGAAAAAGAGTAACAGGAAAAGGATTACAGCCCCGGACATGATGGCAGGGTAACCGGTAGTACGATCCGGATTCCGGATCAACCCCCACGTTTCACGAAAAAAAGGGCATCTCATCAAAAGCAGCTGTTCAACATGCGACAGCTATATCCCGTACATATTTCCAGTGGTGCCCTGATCAACGAAATGATAGTTTATGGTGCAGGTTTTGCAACAAACGGTGAACTTTATACCCTGTCCCGCACTATGAGGGCTTGATCTGACAGGTGACTATCATCTCAGGGAACGGAGTTGAAAACAAAAATGACCACCCGCAAAAAAGTAAACGATCACGAGATACCAACCCTTACAGAGTTGGAGGCTGAAAACATAATAACCCGCAAGAAAGTAAAAGATCGTGAGAAACCGACCTTTACGGAATTTGAGGCTGAACATGAGGACCGGCTGCCGGAAAGTAAAGGATGATGCAGGGGACGGATCCCGGAACAAGCGCAACCATGCAGGAGGGGAATCCCGGTAAGAACAGGTGGGAAAAAATCGATGTGCAACCTCCATTTCTCCTGCATCGATAGCCCGTGGGGTCTGGGAGGGGTACGGTGAAAAGAAGGCCTGTTTTTGGGGTGAAGGAGTTGGAGTTTGAGAGAATGAAATAAGAGCAGTATTCAGATTTTCTCCAACAGCGATCTCGTATTTTTATTATTCCTTAATTCTTACGTGAACCATTTTCCCTGATTAACCTTCCATACAGGATTGCCGGCACGCCAGCCAGGAGGAACAGGACAATGCCGACCAGGTAAGGTCTCCGAAAAAAGCCCGTAACATGTCATACCCAATCCATAAAAGACATTCAGCAGCATCTCGTACCAGATGATATTCCGGTAAAATTTTCTCATCCATCTTTCATTGCTCCTGCATTGGATTCCGGCTGCGGATAGATCACAACCGCCCATACTTTTTGTGTGCCTGTTCAGTGGTAAGTATCTCGTGGACCCTGACAATCCTGTTTTCTGTATCCAGTGAATAAAACGCGGTAAAGGTACGAGCAATATAAATCCGGAATATTTCCCTTCCCTCCCCTGCGTCTAGCTTTTCCTTGTCCCCACCGCTACCAGGATAGGGATTCTGCTCAAGACCTTCCAGTGCGGGCAGGATCCTGCTCCCGATGGGAATAGCATGTTGAAAAGTCCAGATCCGAACCTGGGATGAAGTCACGAAATTTCCTCAAAACGAGACATTAAAACCACCTGGCTGAAAATATAGAATAAAGACCGCAAATGATTCTGATCGTAAAGGAAATCCAGGCAAAAACCATTCTTTCTGTGTCGAAAGTCTATCCCTGGGTTATTAATCCCTATACCGGTTGTCAGCATGGCTGCTCGTACTGCTATGCACGCTTTATGAAACGGGTAACCGGGCATAAGGAACCCTGGGGCGAATTTGTCGATGTCAAAATCAACGCCGCAGATTTACTACGGGTGGAAATAGAGAAGAAGAAACGGAAGAGAGTCTGGCTCAGCGGGGTGTGTGACCCGTACCAGCCCCTGGAGGCAACGTACAAACTGACCCGGCAATGCCTGGAGATACTGGCGCAGAATACCTGGCCGGTGATAATCCAGACACGTTCTCCCTTAGTCCTGCGTGATATTGATATTATTAAGGATGCCCGGGATTTTGAGGTCGGTTTTTCTGTCACCACGGCGGACGACAGAATCAGGAAATTGTTCGAACCCAATGCACCACCGATAGACGACAGGATAAAAGCATTGGATGTATTGCACAAAGCCGGTATCAGGACGTATGCCATGATCGCCCCGGTGCTTCCGGGAGCAGAAGGGCTTGCAGAACTCCTTAAAGGAAAGATCGACTATGCATTGATTGACCGCATGAACTATCACTATGCCGACTGGGTGTACCGGAAGTATGGTCTGGAGGATAACCTCATGGATGATTTCTTTGAGCGGACGAGGCAGGCACTTGCCTCTCTTTGAGCTTAATGAACAACGAAGGTGGATTTGTTGGGTCAGGTAGATCCGGGTGGGTTGTGGGTTGGACTTGTTGAAAAGCAGTCAGGAAAGGATTCGACAGACACATTAAAAATCCCCGGCTGCCTAACGAATTAAACACCAGCATATGAGAATTCCATGGAGGAACGTAAACAAGAAAACCGGTATTAACACGTGCAATACTGTGGATGGCCCGAAATCTGAACATATTGATATCACTGCGCATTATTTCATACTGGACAAAGGATGCCCCGGTGATACCAAATCCCTGGTTAAATTTGACGGGTCTTACTGGAGATGGATTCAGGACGACAAAAAATGGTTTATGGATCAATCATTAACAAAAGAAGACTGGTATGCCGGGCATTTGCAAAGCATAACAAAAGAAGAGGCAGAAAAATTCTTCATTTCTGAACAGTAAAATGACTGAAAGGTACCATGTTCGGTTTCTTTCCAGCTGTCCCGCATGGTATCCCTTCACCCATGACAACAGCTGGTAGCCCGCTTTATTTTTTATACGCAAAGATCCGCGCCTGAGCTTCGGCGAATTAAAACCCGTTTGTCTTCCCCGGGAAAACAGGCGGTTAATCTGCTCATGTACGGGCATAAATATAACGGAGCACGTGAATGTGCCTGCCCTCTTCGCCGTGTACTTCGGGATCTTTCATCAAGCCGGTTTCGCGGACCTCAAGACCGCGGAACTCCGATACCAGATCCTCTTCGGAATAATAGTGGACCTCACGTCCGGGCTTGCTCTCGAAAGTGTTCTCTTCGACATCACGGCCTGTGCCGAAACTCGGCTCCCTGTCGGAAAATACCACAAAGAACATCACCCCGCCATCCTTAAGCTGCTCCCGGCATCGCTGCAGGAATGCCGCTCGTGCGTCCTTCCGGAAGAGGTGAAGAACATTGAAGCAATAGATGCCATCAAACATCACATCGTCAAATGGCATATCCTCCACCGGCCCGTGGAGGTAATGAACCCCCCGGGTATTTTGTCGTGCAAGAGTAACAGCAGTCTTTGAGATCTCTATGCCAGTGACAAGAAACCCTTCCCGGGCAAAAGCCCCGGCATTACGGCCGTATCCTGAACCCGGTACTAGGACCTTGTGCACTCCGGCTTTTTTGAAGAGATCGATCGCGTACACTGCAGTCCGGCTTGGGGTATCACCCCATATCCTGCCCTCTTTAAAGAAACGTTCTTCCCAAAAGGTGTTCATTCTCTATGTCTCATGGGTATTTTTTATTTTAATGCCTTCTCATGTTTCCTTTTTTTCTACGAAAATTACAGGGCCGATGACATTCGCTGTTAAAGACCTTCGGGACGAAGATGATACCCCCGGTGACCTGGTCAATAAGGGCTGTTTATCCGGATTGGTACTAAACCAAAGAATATCGTCTCAGGAAATAACAGGAGACTATGGCTCCGGGTTTTATGTATTCCGCGTACCCTATGCACCCGTTCTTTGGACTCGGGTTTATGCTCGTCTGGGTAGTTCAGCTGGTAATTGCCTATTTCGTGTATAAAGATGCGAAAGAACAAAAAATGAGTGCCCCTCTCTGGTTCATCCTGGTGATCCTCCCGATGGCTGGCATCCTCCTTGCAGTCCTGTATGGTATCATCCGGGAAGTCAGGATGCCCATTGATGCAACGAACACTCCTTTGGATATCCTGAAAGCACGTTTTGCGAGAGGAGAGATACCACTGGAAGAATACGAAAAGTCAA
>Ga0326726_10004392_pt1 | contig 12859 bp, 9 predicted proteins | sample MHFenrmetagenome_2_FD_207603 | JGI IMG/M metagenome (GOLD analysis project Ga0326726, IMG submission 207603) | Lab enriched peat soil microbial communities from Michigan Hollow, Ithaca, NY, United States - MHF15MN | ecosystem: Environmental > Terrestrial > Soil > Wetlands > Peat | place: USA...
GGCATCAATTCCCATTCCAAGAAGTCCCTTATATAACAAATCTCCCTGGGTGGCAAGACCTCCCGGGGAAGCAGGATAGTCATATAATAATAATACTTTCATATTTCCAAATTATCAAATTGTTTTAACCATTTTTGGGCATCTAATGAATTTGTAAATCGCCAGAAAGATTCTGCCCGGGGTGTTGTCTCCGCTTCAAAACTGTTTTTTTTAAAGCCATAAGTTTCAGTAATGATGCTGTATTTTTTCAGCCATATCTGTTCAGTAAGTATGTGATAAATAGAAGAGGTTTCTATAGGTCTTGGATAGTATTTCTTATCACCATCTTCATAGGCAAAAGTCCAAAGTTCATTTGCCGATATCCTGTGTGTGTGCCAAAGCCTGATAACTGCTTTACTTATTTCCTCATGTCTGACATGTCTTGTATATTCGCCGTTAGGATTATGGGAAATAATCAGGTCGAAATGCCTGGAAGGCAACAGTTGCAATATTGCATTCTCCAGCTCATTCTCATCCAGAGGCTTTTGTTCCGGACCATCGTCCAAATCGCCGATTATTCCCCCGGATCCCAGGACCTGCAGTGTTTTTAAGAACCTGGGAGCACGATCGCTGTCGCTTCCTCTGCAAAGACAAACGATAAACCATTGCCACGATGGATGGCTCAGTACAGTTCCGCCGGCCCATAGTGTTTCATCATCGGGGTGAGCTACAATAACGGCAACTGTCTTTAACTTTTTGCTTTCAATGCTATTATTTTGAGTTCTTAAGTTCATTCAGAAGCTCATTTAAATTAACAGAGGCATAGGAAGATGCAGTATCTGAAATGCCATAAGGAATAATCAGATTTTTATTATGGATAATTGAACCGCAGGAGTACACGACATTTGGCACATAACCTTCCCTTTCTGTAGCATTGGGAGCTAATAAAGGTGTCTTTAGCCTGCCAATTTCTTTTTCAGGATTATCAATTTCATATAATGATGCTCCTAATACATATTCCCTCATTGGTCCTACTCCGTGTGTAATTACCAGCCAGCCTTCTTCTGTCTCGATGGGTGAACCGCAATTTCCAACTTGTACCAGATCCCAGGTAAATTTTGGTTTCTGAATAAGTTTGGCTTCGCGCCATAAATTTATATCATCTGAATAAGCTAAATAATTGTTCTCTCCATCTATTCTGCACAGCATAGCATATTTCCCGTTGATCTTTCTTGGGAACAATGCCATTCCTTTATTCTTTGCGAGTTCGCCGTGAATAGGTAATGCTTTAAAATGGTAGAAATTTTTAGTCTCGAGTAACCTTGGTAATATGGTCATGCCATCATATGCAGTATAGGTAGCATAGTAAGTTACTTCACCATTTTCATCTTTGAATTTAACAAAACGTGCGTCTTCTATACCATTTCTTTCAGTAGAGGAGGTTGGAAAAATAACCCGCTCAGAAATTGCCGAATCAAGCGAAAACTCAAGTTCGTAGTGAGATTTAGCAAGCCACATCATTTGATCAATGATTAATTTCTTATTTGCTGTAAGACGAGGCTTTTTCCTTATTTCTTCCACGGCCATTTTCAATTCGCCGTAAGTAAAACTGTCTCTCAATTTTTCCAGGACGAATACCGGTGAAATTTTATTATTGAAATCCTGCATTTCATCCAGCTTCTTTATAAATGATTTTTTATTATAAATATGCCTTTTTTTACGCTCTGCTTCTGCCAGCATTTTACCGACAGGTTCAGTGGTCAGATTATTTTTCCTGTCAATAATACCTGAACGAAAAACGATGGATGAAATGTGCCCTTCGCCGGTTGCCCTGAAACTAATAATCACTCTTTTCTCATCTGATCCTAATTCAGACTGATCGGGATCTTCTACGATGGATGGATTAAAAAAAGCTGCCGATTCAATGGAATATTCCATCGTGAAATATGAACCTATAAGCAACTTTCGAGATTGATCAACCTTACCTGGTTTTATTCCCAAATCATCAAATAAGTTATATAGTTTATTAAAATGCGTTTCAAAAATCAATGAAATATTTCTATGACGTCTGGAATAACCTCTCAGCACCTTACTTAATGCGTTACTTACCTCATTATCAGGCATAGCCAACACTTTAAGGATTATATTTTTACTTCTTTCATCGGAAGTATAAAGGAAGCGGGCTATAACCCTGCTTGGATCAGGTAGAAATTTAGTATCTTTTCTGGTCACTGTGACTTGCATGGTTCTATGATTTTGTGTCAAATTTATTTTCCTAAATTAGACTAATATATGCAACTTTTAACGATGAAAGAACATTAAAAATATTTGTCAGGAAAAGATAGAAAAAAAAACCCTGCATTTACTTGTCAGGGAGCAGGGCATCAGAAACCACCCAAAGAATTAAGAAATAATTAAATAGTTAATCGTTTGCGGTTAGCTGGCTTTATTTTGTTTAAATCTATTTGATCCATTTTCAACCCGCAGTTCCATCTCCTGAAGAAACTGAGAATGATACTCTTCCATTAATTCCTTTGCCAATGATTCAGAGATTCTTATTCTGGCTCCTTTAAGATGACCATCCTGAATAGTCAGTCGCTCATCAAGCATTTCTTCTGGTGTTTTCATCTCAGTATTTATTATCTCGTTAAAAGTAATGCAAAAGAAGATCCATTTCAAGCAGCTAAAGTCCAATTAGTGGAGGAACGAGAGAATTCCAGGAGCTCTTTGTCAATAAAATCCGGCAGGTTATTAACAGTTAAAAACAACTGATAAACAAAATATTGCTATTCGTCAAAAATGGATCAATATTTATCAGAAATCAATAAAAAAAATGAATTTTCAAATCATGCGATATCCTATATCGCTGTATTTCTGAATGATAGAGAAGTATTGTATTGGATTTTCAGGAAGTTTCCATTTTGACAAACTAAAGATTTAAAAGGATAAGATTTAAAAACAAGCACTTATCTCCTGCACAGAACTATCAATTTACACTGGACATAAGGAGATCAGGTTTGCTTGCTTTTCAGGTTGACAGCGAGAAGTGGAGAACCTGAGAAGCATCCCGGCTGACCGGGCAAGCAGTAGTTAAAAAGTGTTTTACGGTTATGTGGTTCTGCAAGCTGATGAGCCAGGCAACAAACCGGGCCAAAGGCGAGCTCAGCGAAATCAACCGACCGAAGGGAGCTCACCGAAGGTAAATTCCGGGTGCGAAACGGCTCTGTTATTTAAATGAGTACTATTTGCATAAGTTTTTGAATTTAAAATATCTGTAAATACTTTAACTTTATGATAGAATTAAACGAGGTATTATGAAAAAGAAATTTGTCGTTATATTTTTTTGCATCGTATCAGCATTTTCTGTTTTTGCACAGGAGGGTATGTGGATGCTGACTCAACTGGGACAACTTGATCTTGCCCAAAAGGGGCTTATGATTCCTGTGGAAAAGATTTATAGCCCTGACAAGCCCTGTCTTGCCAATGCCGTTATTCAACTTGATGGAGGTACCGCGTCATTTGTCTCACCTGAAGGACTTGTAGTTACCAACCATCATGTAGCCTATGCAGCACTTCAGCAAGCTTCAAGTGTGGCCAAAGATTATCTGACCAGTGGTTTCCTTGCCAGAGACCGGGCAGCCGAGATCCAGGCCCGGGGTTATGAGGCCAGGCTCATGATTAAGATGAAGGAAGTCACCGGTGAAATTCTGGCAGCAACCAAAGGAATCACCGATCCTGTTGAAAAGGATAAAAAAGTGAATGCATGTATAGCAAAGATGACAAAAACGGCTGATAAGAAAGTAAGTGATCTTGAGTCAGTAATCGTTCCCATGTATAACGGAAAACAATACATTATGTACACATATAAAGTCTTTAAGGATATCCGTATTGTTTATTCCCCACCATTGTCGATTGGAAATTTTGGCGGAGAGACAGATAATTGGATGTGGCCCAGACATACAGGAGACTTTTCATTCATGCGTGTATATGTCAGCCCCGAAGGACAAGGGAGAGAGTTTAACGCCGAAAATATTCCCTACAAACCTGTTGTGTGGTTAAAAGTTGCCCAGGGCGGCCTTAAAGAGGGCGACTTCAATTTCATAATGGGATATCCGGGCTCTACTACCCGCTATCGTTCATCCAACTCGGTCAAATGGAATCTCGAGTATACTTATCCCTTCTACATAAAGAACTTTAGTGAAATCATTTCGCTGGCTGATGAACTTACCAAAAATGATCCGGCCGGAAAACTGAAGGTGGCTAACCTGATCAAAGGGCTTGCAAATACAATGAAGAACTATCAGGGGAAAGTCGATGGTATGAAAAGGACCCATTTCCTTCAAAACAAGCTTGATTTTGAGAAAGAGTACCTGATATGGGCAAACAGCACTCCTGAAAGGAAAGCAAAATATGCGGACTTACTATCGAAAGAAAAAGCTCAATATGATGTGATAGAAAAGACAAAAGACAGAGATAATGTGTTTGGCATTCTTCAGGGTCTTTCGGGCACCTTGCTAAATGTTGCCAGCCAGGTCTACAATCTAAGGAAAGAGATGGAGAAGCCAGTGGAAAAGAGGCAACCAGGATTTACTGAGGAGAACCTGAAAGAGTTCGCAGACGGGTTGACCTATACATACAACGACTACTTTGAACCGGTTGATAAGGCATTGCTGACCCGTGTTCTGAAAATGGCTGCAGAATTGCCTGCAGGTCAGCGTATTACAGGACTAGAGAACATTCTGACCGGTTCAGGTAAAACCGTGGATCAATGGGTCGATGAGGTTTACTCATCGACGAAGTTGAAAGATCCCGAATTTGCAAAAAGCCTTATTGACAAATCATCTGCTGATATGGAAAAGACCGGTGATCCATTCATCCGTTTGGCAATGAGCATCTACCCAATGTCGGAGGAGATCAGCAAGATCAATGAAGCATTTGCTGCAAACGTAACTGCGCTGAGGAAAAACTATATGGATGCCCTGTATGAATGGAAAGGGACTACAATGTATTCTGATGCCAATAGTACAATACGGTTTACGTGGGGACCCATAAAAGGATACAAGCCGGCCGATGCTGTCTGGTACTATCCATTTACTTCATTGCAAGGGGTAGTGGACAAAAACACAGGAGTGGAACCCTTTGATGCTCCGGAAGGACTTATGGCACTTGAAGAAAAAAAAGATTTTAGCAGATGGAAAGATTCAGGATTAAATGATGTACCTGTTGCCTTTCTGAATCAGTGCGATATCACTGGAGGGAACAGTGGCAGCCCTGTGATGAATGCAAATGGCGAGATTATTGGAATAGCCTTCGATGGAAACTATGAAGCAATGATAAGTGACTGGAAGTACGATTATGCCCTTCAGCGTTGTATTGCAGTGGATATAAGGTATGTACTCTTTGTCACAGAGAAGTTCGGTAATGCAAGCTTCCTCCTGGATGAGATGGGGGTAAAGAAATAGCCTTTGAATAAATGTAATTAAGTCAAAACATTTATTTAACTTTGTTTCATGGGAAATTATAAGGAAGATACTAACCAAAATACCGGAACTATATTTTTCATAATTCTCTTCTCACTCTTTGTATTGATTTCTTCAAGTAAATCAGAAAGTCAGACTTCAGCATCATCAGGATATTCTTTGCAAAATGAACTTGCATTTGGAAATATCTCAATTCATTCCGATGCCGCTGTGTTTAATGCTGTTAGTTTACCTGAACTTTACAAAAACTGTGTATCTTATCTGTACAATACAAGCTTTAATCTGTTTTCATTACAAAATAAAATATCAAATTACAACCACAGGATAACTCAAAACTTCATTGACATTCAAAAAACAAGTCTCATAGTAAAACCTTTGTTTATTTGGAGGTTATATTATCCCCTCTCCTTAAATGGAAAAGAAGACTTGCCAGCTATAAGTTAAATTCTATTATCGGTTTTGATAGTCTCCCCGTCCGGGGGAGGAAAGAGATTAATTTAACTTAAAACTTACTTTTATGAAAACAAATTTTATTATTGCTGCCATCATTGTTGTTGCATTTTCATCTGGAGGATGCACAACAAAAAAAGACTTTGATTTTAAAGTTACTGTAACACCTCAAAGATTTAATTCCATTTCAACACCTGGTGATGTGAATAAAGCTGCTGAGGTAATTAATAAGAGGCTGAAATACTTTTTTAGTATCCCTCAGGAAAAAATAAAACTTGACGTTGCTGAAAATAAAATATCATTAACTATATCCAATATTGACACCAGTAAAATCACGCTGATTAAAAATGTGATCACTGGTTACGATAAACTGGAATTCTGGGAGACATATGAAAACATGGAAATTGTGGGATATCTGTCAAAGGCAAACAAAGTGCTGAGAGAAATAGAAACCAATGTTACAGGAGCAGATATTGTTAAAAAAACTGTGCCAAAAGCACCTGCTGATACAATCAAAAAAGACAATCAGAATCCACTTTTCAGAATCCTGAGTCCCAGGGTTACAGCCCAGGGCGAGCCATCACCTTCATGCATGATAGGACTTGTTAGTGGGAAAGACACCTCAGAAATCAACAGGTATTTTAAAATGGATCAGATAAAATCACTTTTTCCGCCTGACCTTAAATTTTATTGGAGCATGAATCCATATAAGTATGACCGTTCAAAATCATTATATGAGCTTCATGCAATTAAAGTGACAACCACTAATAAACAGGCTCCTATTGATGGAAGTGTAATTATTTCAGCAGAAGCGACTACAGGATCTAATAATTCAGGAGTGAAAATCGACCTTATAATGGATAGTGAAGGAGCCAGAACCTGGGCTGGAATTACACGTGAAAATATCAATCGATGCATCGCAGTTGTTTATGACGGTTATGTCAGATCCTATCCCAGGGTAATGAGTGAAATTTCAGGGGGAAGTACTGAAATCACAGGTGATTTTACTATCGAAGAAGCAAATGATCTTGTCAACATCCTTAAATCAGGTGAATTACCATTTCAACTTAAAATCATTAAAGAACAAATAGTAAAAGAATAAATTGCGGCCTATGGCGCGGAGGAAGGCAGGGAGCACCCACCTTCGCTGAGGCTACTATGGGCAAAGAGCACAGGGCTGATTGCTGAAAGCTGAAAGCTGATAGCCAATAACGGAGTCGAAAGTCTTTAAAGTTTTGCGGTTATGCGGTTATGCAAGTTCTGCTTTCAATTCTTGAATTTATCATGTAATTTTAATACCTGAAAGAAGTTCCGGGCAGTCACTGCCATTTGCTTTTGCTTCATCATTAGTTATTATTGACCTTTTTAAACAAATAAACCATGACCAAACGTAACATTATAGGATTCTTTGCCGTCATTGTACTGATATCCCTCAATATTTCGGGGTGCAACAGCTGTAAAAACCGGTATGAAAGCCCCGGAAAGCTAAAGATTGAAAAGAATGATACAATCCCTGTAATAAAAGAAAAAACTGCGGTGCTTGAAAAGGTGACATTTTTTATTGAAAACTCAGGAAGCATGTTTGGCTTTGTAAATCAGGCAAACGAATTCAAGAATTCACTCGTTGGCCTTGCCTACCTGCCTGAATTTGACAAGGCTTTAAAAAGTTTTTACTTCATTAACGGGACATCCAATCCTCTCAGGAATTCAGGTATTCAAATCAATTATGTCGGAAATGATCCCGAGGTTTTCAAGAACCGGCTTAACCAGAAATCATTCAACATCGGGGATGTAAGATTCAGTGACCTGAACAAAATGTTTGAAATAGCCCTGGACTCCGCAAAAGGAAATCAGATCTCTGTTCTTGTTTCAGATTGTGTATATGATGTTGGAGAGGAATCCGATCCATTGACTGCATTAAGAATAGAAATTAATAAAACACAGCAGGCTTTCCGGAACAGGCTTGAAAAGGAAAACATTCAGACCCTGATAATAAAAGCTGGTTCCAGATTTGACGGACCCTATTATTATGCTTCGAAAAAAGGTTCAAAACAGGTAAATAATGAGGAGAGGCCCTTTTACATTATGTTTTTTGGAAGAACTGAATTGCTTAATAAATCACTCACTGAACAAACTATCGGGAGCAAAATTGAGGGCCGGTTCGAAACAGCCCGCTTTTTTATAAACGAGGAGAAGAGTATTCCTTATCAGATTGTCCCTTCGGTCGATATCAAAGGTGAGTTCAAACAGGATTTTAAAGACAAATTCAAACTTATAAATGCCAAACCTCTTAAAGGTGAGTTTCAGTTTGCCATTGCAGCTGACTTCAGCTCATTGTCATTTTCTGACAGCTATTTAACATCAACCGGTAATTATGATTGCCCTTATTCAAACTTCAGTGTTGTTAAAGTCGTAAAAATTTCAAAAAGGATACCCGGAGTTGAAGGGACACATCTGATCACTGTTTTTACAGACAAGAACCCTGTTGGGGACCTGGGAATTGTGCTTAAAAATGCAGCTCCCGGCTGGGTAATGGAAACCGATGCTGATAATGAGGATCTTATTGACAGCACTCATACTTTCGGCTTTAAGTTCCTGACAGATGCTATAAGCGAGGCATATAAGTATAAAAATAACGGCAGGAATCCTGCAACTTTTAAGATATTAATCTCAAAATAGTATAATTATGAATGAATTCTTTGGAACAATCTACGACACTTTGTTTGGAATATTCAATAATCTATACTTCCTGATCTTCCAGCATCTGTATGATAACGGCGGTTACATAAAGCTTGGACTCTCATTTATCCTGATCCCTCTGGTTTGCTGGCTTTTATTTTATTATCTCTGGAAGTACCCTTACGGAAAAATATGGCACTGGCTGATCTGGATGACGGTTACAGTGTTCATAGTATTCTGCGCTACTTACGGCATTGCCAATACTGAGATCCTGGGTTCTGACAACCAGGCATTGAATGAAGCAATTGCGGATGCAAGCACAGGTTACGGAGACTACGCCGCCACCCTGCCTTTGAAGTATGCCATGGCCAACAGCCTGCTCGCGTTGATAATCGGCTTTATTTACAGCCTGATCATGAAACAGTTCAGTAAAATACAACTTCACTTACCATTTTAATTCAGGGAAATCATGTCAAGGAAACTATATATTTTCGCTATCGGAGGAACAGGTTCAAGAGTCCTGAAAGCATTGACAATGCTCTTTGCTTCAGGAGTGAAGATCGGGAGCGATTTTGAAACGGTGATCCCGATCATTATTGATCCTGATACCAGTAACGGGGATCTGAACCGCACAAAAGACATTTTGCGGCTATACCAGGAGATAAGAAACCAGGTTGATCAACCCGATGATTTTTATACCCAGGAAATCAAAACGATAAATGAAATAACTGTTAATACTCCGGTTGTGAATCCCGATTACTTCCAGTTCAAACTGAAAGACACCGATACCAATACTTTTAATCAATACATCGGATTTGACAGCTTAAGCGAGGACATAGCCGAAAAGGATGATAAGAACTTTGTCAGGTTGTTGTACTCCGCACAGAATCTCAGGTCAAATTTAGATGTGGGATTCAAAGGCAATCCGAACATGGGATCGATCATTCTGAACCAGTTTACAAATTCAGAGGATTTTAAAAGATTTGGCCAGACATTTGATGACGATGATGCAATATTCATAGTCAATTCAATTTTTGGTGGCACCGGGGCCGCAGGATTTCCGCTTCTGCTGAAAAATTTCAGAGGCAATAAAAATATTCCCAGGCATGCCAAGATAAAAGAGGCTCCTATTGGCGGAATAACATACCTGCCATATTTTTCATTGTCGAAAAATGATGAGATCAATGCGGAATCGTTCGAGGAGAAGGCAAAGATTGCAATTGATTATTATAACCGGACCATAATTTCGCTGAATCAGATCAATATGCTCTATTTTATCGGAAACAGGGGAAATACGAACCAGGAAGAATATGCAGTAGGAGGGCAGGAACAAAAGAATAAGGCTCATTTCCTTGAACTGGCAGGTGCACTGGCAGTTCTGGATTTCTGTAAAAATATAAATTCAATAACACGGACAACCCAGATCAAGGAATTTGGCATTGAACACGATGCTCAGAATCTTACATTTACCGACCTGAACATCGAGAATGCCAAACAACTTTCCGCACCCCTGACAAAATTCAAACTATATACGGAATATCTTGGTAAAGGATTGTCAGGATCTTTAAACATTTCGCGCTGGACAAAAAGCAACATTAAGCTGACACCCGGCAATAAGCAGTCGCTTCTGGATAAGAATTACTTCAACAGCGCTGAATACAAAACCCAGATCCGCTCTTTCAACAGCTATTTTGATGAGTGGATAAAAGAAATGAAAGACAACAGGCCTGGCTTCAGCCCGTTCGAAGAAATAACAGCCGATAATGCACTCGAAATCGTAAAAGGCCAGACTCCAAAAGGGAATAAGAGCTTTAAGGCGGTCGATATTCAAAACTGTTTGCTGACAGACAATATTTCGATCCGAAACAAGGAGAAAAAGCACACAATGCTTATCAAGATTTTCGGCAGATCGACCGATAAAGTCTTATCAAACAGAAACTTATTAATCCGGTAAACCATGTCAAAAGTATACAGGCTTCACGAAGGACAGGATGGAACAGGCTGGTTCATCAGCAGTCCGATATCGAAAAACCAGCTTGAGACCATAAAGACAGAAGGCAAGGATGTTGCAACGTCGATACCCAGTCCGTTCGCCAGGATTGACCTTGTTAAATCCGCATTCCGCTGGGTGACGGATAATGGAATAAATGGCACATCGGCCCAGCATAAACTGGTTTCGGATGCACTGGATGTAGCCGAGTTGTTTTTCATTTATCCCAAGCATAAAGATAAGATCAAAATTGTATCGTGGAGTCCGGCGGATCGTTTTGAATATCTTGCGAATGACAGTAATTCAAAACACTCGACATTTGCTGAAACACTGCGTGTATACTGGGATCAGGACAGCAATGTTTATAATTTCACAAAAGTAAAGAGACTCTATTTTCTGCTTAATAACTCCAACCATGTTATAGGGGGAACTTCTCCTGCCACAATGTTTTTTGCGGCCCCCGATGTAAGAACAGCAGTTTCAGGTCTCAATATTGCCTGCGGTCATGACATACTATTCGATAATGAATTTACCCCTTTATCTGAAAGGGATGATAAAGCTTTTATCGAATATATTTTTATAATGTCAAAACAACCCGATTTTGCGATTCTATTTCCTGAGGTTTATTCATACCTGACTGAAGTCTATAAAAATCTGGATCCTGAATTAAAAGCAAGGATAGCCGGACTGTCTGCAATGAATGTTGCAGACTATCCGCCATGCCCTGTCCTGGATAATGAAATGAATGGATGTGAGATCCTGGGGATGCCTTTGGGAATAAAAATGGGTGACCCTTATGAAATTGAAAGAGAAAGCGGTTTTGTCATACAGTCAGATCTGCCGGTTGCAGGGTTAAAACCATTGGTCCTGCCGCATGACAGATTCGCATATCAATGGGCATATACAACAAAGAATGTCGTATGGGATCCGAATAATATTATTCCTTATAAAAATGATAATGTGACATCCGGCTCAAAACTTCCGGTTCAGGGAGACCATTATCCCTGGCTTACTGCGGGTAATTTCTTCGAAGATAAAATTCTTGAAATGCCATATACGATCGACGGAAGAAAATTCGACACATGCGGGGCAAATAAACATTTATTGCCACTGACGCCAGTTTTCTTCAAATACTTCAGGACGGAGAACGTGTCGAAGTATCTCAGAATGACAGAATTAGCAGGAGGAGGGATCGAAGCAAAACTTAATATCCCCGTTAACGGAGGAACTGTTACTCTTAAGAAAACCTATCACAAAGAGGATATTACACAAATGGAAATACACCTTGCAATATTGCCATTTTTGCATGCTCCGGGCATGGATCTGGATTATACTTTAGGATTGCAGGACAAAAGATTTGACAGGCACCAGGATCTTTTTATAGAGTGTTTTGAAAGAGGGAATAAAATCAATATCAGCACTCCCGTCGTCAGGAAACAGGGAGAAGGCAACACTATAAGAAGCACTTACTGCAAAACAAAATCATTTGATGCCGTCAGAACCGGAAGTAATTCCCTTTCAGGATTCATCGTGCCTGTAATGCAGGAGTGCAAGGGAAATCAGCAGGTTTCATTTGCAATTGATTTTGGCACAACGAATACTCATATTGAGTATAAACATGGCGTGAATGCTGAAAAAGCGATAGATGTCACTTCCGATCTTCCAATGTGGCAATCGTTAATTGACAGGACTAAAGGGGAAACAAAGGAAATAGTGGATGACAACAACTTTGAGCGTGAGATTTTCCCGTATCAGTTTAATCCCGGCGCAAATTACAAATTCCCGTTCAGGACTGCTTTAACGTATAACCAGAACATAAGCTTCAATGAACCTATTGATGTATTCACGCACACAAACGACTTCTTCCTTTTTGAAAAGTTGTTCTATCCAACTTATCTTCAACTGCAGACAAAACTAAAATGGAGCAATTACTCAAAACGTGAGGACAAAATCCTGGTGGAGAATTACATTGAATGCCTCATGTATATTGTTTTATATAAGACTCTCCTGCTTAACGGGGATCCGCAGAAAACAAAAATAACCTGGTTCTATCCGGTGAGCATGGACTCGTTCGAAAAGGGTATATTCTTTGATGTCTGGCAAAAAGCCTTTAAAAAAGTTTTCAGATCGGATGTCAGTGAAAATATCAATGCGGTACCTGAAAGCATTGCCCCGTATCTTCATTACCGGACTGCATATCCCGGATTAAGCCTTTCAGTTGATATCGGGGGCGGATCGTCCGATATTGCTGTTTTCAAAAATGCCAGCAATTCACCGGAAT
>Ga0326726_10004393_pt1 | contig 12854 bp, 14 predicted proteins | sample MHFenrmetagenome_2_FD_207603 | JGI IMG/M metagenome (GOLD analysis project Ga0326726, IMG submission 207603) | Lab enriched peat soil microbial communities from Michigan Hollow, Ithaca, NY, United States - MHF15MN | ecosystem: Environmental > Terrestrial > Soil > Wetlands > Peat | place: USA...
TAGCATATTTTACTATGTTTTTCTTTATATTTTTTCCTCCCAATTTCTTCCCAAATTCTCCCCAAATTTTATAAAAAAAATGAGTTGTGCCGGTTTTTATCGAAGGGGGAAACGAAATAATGATTGGTAACTGGCACAACGTTGATTGTCAGAGCTGGAGAAGAGAAAAAACGATGCGCGGCTTTTTCTCTCATCGGTCTCATCGCGGATGGACTTGCTTTATTGATTTAATTTTTCAGGGGCGATACCGTCATGTGGACCTCCGTGTGACCCGTGTCCGAATCCCTTTCCTTGCATCATACCAAGATCCCCATTCGTCGAATTTTGCAGGTCAAATTCGTTCTGTATCATGTTTCGTACTTCAGTCCAGTTGTATCCTTGATTTCTTAGTTCTTTTTCTCTGTTCAGGATAGTGAGCCGTTGCTCTGTTTGCGCGATCTGGTTGTCGAGTTGTGTGTCGAACACACCAAATTCCTCAAGCTTCTGTTGAATTGCTGACTGCATTTCCCGAGGAGTCGCATTTTGATCTCTAAGGGTTGTCATAAGTTGTTGTAATTCTATCTGCTGGTCTGTTGTCAAATTATAATCGAAACATCGGAACATGCCCATTCCGTGGGTCATATTACCATCAAAAAACCTTGTTCTATTTTGATCTTGGGTGTTCCGGAACGTTTTCTGCGTGGTGACATCCGGGGTTGTCCCGTCGGTTTGTGCGGTGGCAAACACTGCTCCAATGGTTCCAATGATCATTGCAGCCATGAGTACCGCGGTGAGTTTTTTTCTGGTGTTCATTTTTTTTTATCTCCGTTATTTTTTTTTTACAAGATTGTTTATCCTCACATTTGTATATATGCATTTTTTACAAATTGATACCGATTTTTTCCCAAATCATTCCCAAATTTTAAGAAACATATTAAAGAAGAGGATGATTTCCTTGTCAAAAGGCTCATGACATGGACTCTCTAAAAAACGTCCTCTATTGGCTCATCGCCAACTCTCTTGGTGGATTTAATCGAGGGAGAATTCTTGAGGAACTTTTTCAGAAACCACAAAATGCAAATGAGCTGTCAAAAAACCTTGAAATCGAATATAAGACAATCCGGTATCATCTGAAGGTTTTAGAAGAAAATGGTATCCTCACATCGGTCGGTGGAGGGTATGGAAAAACCTATTTTCCGACTGAGAATTTGGAAACCAATAAACAATATTTTGTAGAGATTTGGGATAAAATTGGGAAAAAATCAAATAAAGATTAGATAACATAGAAAAGGGTGAAGAGTAGTATGGACGAAACTCCGATAATGGAAAATAAAATTCCGGATGCCCCGATAAAGAAAGATAAAAGTCTGGAAGCTCCGATAAAAGAAGAAAAAATTCCATCATACAATAAAAAAACAATTGGACTGCTGATAGTGTTGGTTATCGGTGGTATTGTTTTAGGATTGATATTGTCAAATATTTTTATCACTGAGGCAAATGAAAGGATACAACATTTTAACGATGAATTCGGTAATTATGTGCCCCCCGATTTTCCCTTCAGAGTCACACCGCTTACTACCGCTGAGGTTTTTCTCCCAACACTAGGTGTTATTGTCTTCTGCATCAGTCTGTTCCTTTTAATCGGTCTGATCGCAGTGTATTTCAAGATCTTTGTAAAAACAAAATCAAAATACATCGCTGGGCTATTGTTCTTTTTAGTTCCGTTATTTATTCAATCTATTTTTTCAGTCAGTACCTTACGATCATTATTTGTCTCGTCAGCACTCCCGTTTGGTGGCATCCGTGAAAGCATTGGATTTGAATGGGGTGGATTAGGCCAGATTCTTGTGGTTGTTTCGATATTTGAAAGCATCGGGCTCAGTATCTTATTGTATCTCAGTAATGAATAATTTATTTGGCGATTAAACACTATGAATAAATTAAGATAAGAATGCTGACTTTATTTTTTTCCGATAACTTTAAGACAACTACATTCTTTTCCCGTGTTGGAGGCATATTATTATGAAACTAAGAAATTTTGGAATAGTAATGATAAGTTTGTTAATCCTGCTGGGTTCGTCCTTTACGGCAGCAGCCACGACCATTTCAGATGGAACCGGTGATGTGTGGCATTGGTACTACACAGGAACCGCTGGGTCATGGGGTGGAAATGTTGGAAATAAACCAAACATCGACATCTCAGAAATATCCTATACAGTTAATAACAACAAAATCACACTGAGTTTGAAAGTGGTTGGGACCATTCAAACATCTGATAAACTTGTATATTGGGTATATTACAATACCACTGATGCAACATATTGGATGTCTTATACTAACGGAACTGGTACTGGATTTGGAATGAAAAAAACAGGAATGAATATTACTTCATCAGAGAATCTCACTATTTCTGGTAATACCCTCAGTGTTGTTCTCGATGCCCTTGGTGATACATCGCAGGTTGAACTCTGGGGTTGGGCTGCTGAGTATACCACATTTGGAGATGTTGCTGCTGAATGGTGGGGAGACTGGGCACCAAACTCGAAACTCCCGTTTACGCCAGGCACAGGCGGGAATACTGGTAATAATACAAGTGGGGATAATACCAGTGGAAATAACACAGGAACAAAAACACCAGGTTTTGAGGTTATTCCCGTTATCGCAGCAATATCAATTGCAGCAATCCTGTTGAGACGAAGACGATAACTCTCATCCCTTTTTTTCCTTTTTTTTCTTTTACGAATGAATTATTTTATTAAATACAGACGCTTTCGTTTTTCGTATGACTCATCCACTCTCACATCTCGATGAAATCTTTTCACTTCTTAAAAAAGAACTGGATCAATACGGTCAGCCGATTATCACGCGATCGAAACCAGATATCCCCGATACCCCGTTTGTCACCTTAATTTCTTGTCTGTTGAGTTTACGAACGAAGGACGAGGTAACAGAAAAAGCATCACTACAATTGTTAAAAAATTATAACACGCCAGAACAGCTTTCAAAGCTACCAATAAAAAAAATCGAGTCGTTAATTTATCCAGTCGGATTCTATAAAACGAAAGCGAGACGCATTAAAGAAATTTCAACAACACTCCTACGGAATTATCAAGGGAATGTTCCAGATGATTTTGACGAACTGATGAAATTGAAGGGAGTCGGGAGGAAAACCGCGAACATCGTCATGGTCTATGGACATAAGAAACACGGCTACCTTCCTATTGATACCCATTGTCATCGCATCCCAAACAGACTTGGGTGGATACACACGAAGACACCGGAAGAAACCGAGCACGCATTACAAAAAGTCCTTCCCGTGGAATACTGGGATGATTTCAATGATCTGTTTGTCAGATTCGGACAGACAATCTGTGTGCCAATCTCCCCGTTCTGCAGCAGATGCTCTCTCCAAAAATATTGTAAAAAAATCGGGGTCTTGTCAAGCCGATGAACAGTTAGAATTTCTTTGCTTGAATAAATTTTTCTATTTCGGGTACCGTGATATGAATGTCTGTTGTCATCAGATCGACGAGTTTATCTTTCTCAGCCCATTTCTGATAATATTTCTTCTGAACATTGTTCAATTTAAAGATAATACCTTTACTTTCCGCAAGTTGTTTCAACTGATGTTCTGACAATTCATTTAACAGCTCTTTCTTGATCGACATGTGTATCCCATCCTACCATCCCATAAACAAGAACAGACATTTATCTGTTTCGTTTCCATCACGACTACGTCATCCGTACCATGACTGTGCACCGATTAGTTTATTAATAGGAAACGCAATTCCAAATTCACTAAGTGGAATGGGATGCTGGATGGAGAGAAAACAGTTATTTCTCCAGAGATGTTAAAACCTCTTATTATCAGGTCGCTTCGGAGAAGTAGCGTGCGGAAGAAAATAGCAGATTACCTGTTTGAGATTAGTCCAAGCGGCAGTTACACCTCGGAGATCGCGTACAATGTAAAGACCACACCGACGAACGTGATCGGGGCGATACGCGGGATGAATACCCGGTATCGTGATGATGAATCATTAATAAGTCTTAATTTGGTTGAGCAAATCGAGGGGGGCAAACATAGGGATATCAAGTTGTACAGAATCACAGATTTTGGGAAGGAAATTGTCGAAGGCCTTCGAGACAATAAGAAACGATTCTAACCATTATCTCTTTATATCCCTTTTTTTTCCAGCGAAACTGATAAAAAAAGGGGCTGCGTTATCCTCGTATTGGGAGTTAGATACTAAATGGTTGAAGTGAGCATAAAAGAACTCCTCTCCACGTATGACACAAAAAATCTGACCATCGCGACAGTCTGTTCGCATTCCAGCCTTCAGATTTTTCATGGTGCGAGAAAAGAAGGGTTTAGAACATTAGGCATCTCAGTTGGTGAGGTAAAGAAATTCTACGATGCTTTTCCGCTTGGCAAACCAGACGAGTTTTTGATTGTTGACAACTATAAGGATATCGCGAAATACGCTGATGAGCTTCGACAAAAAAATGCTGTTGTCATCCCACATGGATCGTTTGTCGAGTATCTCGGCCCGAAGAATTTTCTGAACCTTCAGGTACCCACGTTTGGAAACAGACATGTGCTGATGTGGGAATCCGACCGTGAGAAAGAGCGCGTCTGGCTTGAGGGCGCTGGGATTACAATGCCAAAGGAGGTTAAAGACCCGCGGAACATCGAAAAACCCGTGATCGTCAAGTACCATGGGGCGAAAGGCGGGAAAGGGTTCTTCATCGCAAAAACATTCGCGGAGTTCTCCAAACGAGTGAAGCATGACAAGCCGTATACCATCCAGGAGTTTGTCATGGGCACCAGGTATTATCTGCATTATTTCTACTCGCCGATCCAGGATAACGCGTACAAATTGACAAAAGGAAGTCTGCAGTTGCTCTCCATGGACCGTCGTGATGAGACCACCATTGATGAAGTGCAACGCCTGGGTTCCATCGCAGAACTAGAAGAACTGGGGATTCATCCAACGTTCGTAGTCACAGGGAACATCCCGATTGTGATGCGAGAATCACTCCTGCCACAAGTCTTTAAAATGGGGGAAGCAGTCGTGGAAAAATCACTTGAGCTGTTCGGAGGCATCATCGGCCCGTTCTGCCTTGAAACAGTAGTGACCGAGGATCTGGAGTTCAAAGTATTTGAGATTTCAGCACGCATCGTCGCAGGGACAAACCCGTATGTCTCTGGTTCGCCGTATTCTGAGCTGATTCAACATGACCTTTCTACAGGCAGACGGATCGCGCAAGAAATACGGTACGCGATTAAACAGAATCAACTTGAAGAAATCCTCAGTTGAGGCTATCGCATGTTAACCTTGGTGCTCGCGGAAGCTGAAGTTGAGCTGATGCCTGTTGAACTGTGCAATCATCCAGCGGTGATCGCCCATGCGAGACAACGAGGAAAACAACCCAGGAAGATCCTTCTGGATTCGAACTATCATCACGCGGCGATGACGCGTTTGCCGGAGGGGAGACGACGAGGTCGTCCTGATATTACCCATCTTTTTTTACTCACCGCTCTCGAATCAATTGTAAATAAACAAGGTCAATTGAACATTCGTATTCACACGAGACACGATCAGGTGATTACCGTGAATCCTACGACGCGGATCATGCGGAACTATGAACGGTTCCTCGGGTTGCTCGAACAACTCTTCGAGGCGCATGTCGTCCCTGATACAAGACTGCCACTTCTTTCGTTACAAGAGAACGTTCCCCTGAAGCAAGTCATCGAAGAACAACATGCGGACCATATTGTTGCTCTTTCGAAAGACGGGACACCGGTGATACTCCCGCAATATTTTAAAAAGATAAAAACACAGAAAACACATCATCTTCTTTGTGTCATCGGCGGATTTCCCTCAGGTCAACTCCATGCAGATATCAGTACCGTCACCACTGAAGTCATTTCTCTTTACCCGGAGATGCTACCTGTTTGGACTGTGACAAGTGAACTTCTTGTCAATTACGGGAACATGTGCCGGTAGAGCGTAACCATAATCCCAATCTGCGCCCACATCCTGTTCTCCGCCTCATCGAAAATCACTGATTGCGAGCCATGAGCGACATCTTTAGTCACTTCATACCCGTAATATGCCGGGAGACAGTGAAGGAAGATCGCATCTGGTTTTGCCACACTCATCAGTGTCGTATCAATCGTATATCCTTTGAAGTCCTTGATTCGTTTTTCTTTTTCTGTTTCGTCACCCATGGATACCCATGTGTCCGTTGCAATGACATCAGCACCTACGGTCGCATTCTGTAATTTATCGGTCACCTCTACATTCACTCCGAATTTTTTTGCTTCCTCTCTGTAATATTTTTCCGGCCAGTATTGTTTTGGTGCGACGATTCTGATGTTCATCCCAGCAATTCCGCACCCAAGTAAATAAGAGTGCGCCATGTTGTTGTTCCCATCACCGAGGTACACGAACTGCAGTCCCTTCAGTTTCCCTTTGTGTTCTTGAATCGTCATCAGATCAGTAATCACTTGACAGGGGTGTTCTTTGTTGTCGAGCCCGTTGATGACCGGTACGGTCGCATGGGTCGCTAGTTCCTTCATCGCGTCATTGCTCTTCGCACGATACATAATCATATCGACATAGCGGGAGAGTACTTGCGCGGTATCCTCAATGCTTTCCCCCCGTCCCAGTTGGATGTCAGTACTGGAAAGGAAGATCGCATGACCACCAAGCAGGGTCATCCCTGTCTCAAAAGAAACCCGTGTTCTTGTACTGGGTTTCTCAAAGATCATCCCAAGAGTTTTCCGTTTTAAAAATTCTATCCGTTTCCCTTTCTTTGATTGTTGTTTGAGTTTGATGCTAAGTTTGATGATATCAGTAAGGTCATCTTTCACGTCCATCATGGAAATAAGGTCTCGTTTCATCGAACATGGGAATCGGTTTTCCTTCTTTAAACGTATCGGGAGAGAAAGAAAGGCATTTATCCCCTGAATAGATGTGGATATCTCATGGGTGTTGACCTCGGAGAGTTATTCACCAAAGAACCATGTGCGTTTGAGGATTTTAAAGACCGCGTCGTCGCACTCGACGGCTATAACATCCTCCATCAGTTCCTCTCCAGCATCCGGCAGCGCGATGGGACTCCGTTGAAAGATTCACAAGGGAGAATCACGTCGCATCTCTCTGGTCTGTTGTATCGCACCGCAAACATGGCAGCAGCTAAGATCCGCCCGGTGTACGTGTTCGATGGAATGCCACATCCCTTGAAAGCGCGGACCATCCAGCGACGACGGGAGCGCAAAGAACAAGCGGAGCGAGAATGGAAAGAGGCCCTTGAAAAAGGGGACCTGGAAAAAGCAAAATCAAAAGCACAACAGACCTCACGGGTCACCACTGAAATTGTCGAGCAGAGCAAACAGTTGCTTGACGCGCTTGGGATCCCTTATATCCAGGCACCATCTGAGGGGGAAGCACAAGCCAGCTACATGGTTCGGAAAGGAGACGCGTTTGCGGTAGGATCACAGGATTTTGACTGTCTGTTATTTGGCGCACCAGTGTTGATACGAAACTTAACATCCTCTGAGAAACGAAAGCTCCCAAACAAACAAGCATATACCCCGGTTCACCCGGAGCGGATCCGTCTTGAGCCTGGTCTTCAGAAATTAGGGGTTTCCCGAGAGCAACTTGTCGATATCGCAATCCTCATAGGAACCGATTTTAATGAGGGCGTCAGAGGATATGGTCCGAAAAAAAGCCTGAAACTTCTTCAAGAAAAAGGTACCCTTGAGAACGCTCTCAGTACCATAGCTGAGACTGATTTAAGCCTTACATCAGAAGAAATAACCATAGCCAGAAAAATATTTCTTGAGCCAGCAATCACCAAGGAATACTCTCTTCAATGGACAAAACCTGATTCTTCAGCGGTGATTTCCCTGCTCTGCGATGAACATCAATTCTCCAAGGACCGTATTGAACCAATTCTAGAAAACTTTTCAAACTTGAACCAAGTAACAAAACAAAAAAACCTCTTTGATTTTTAAAGAAAAAAAACTACAATAATTTCACATCGATACGTTGAGAAGAACCTAAATTTAATCTCTGTACTAAAAAGATGATATTTTCTTAGCTAATTGTAAGAAATTATGTCATTTATAACCATGAAAACGTGTCCTTTATTATTTTTTGAATAATTCCTTTCCTCTTATTACAAAAGAAAAGTATATATATTCATTATCGAGTTAAGTATGAATAAGAATATTTGTCGTCCATCTATTAAAATAGGGGGATATTATGAGAGAAAAAACCATGAGAAAATTAATCATCCTTTTTGTAGGCCTTTTTGTGACTGCAGCAAGCATCTTACCAAATATCGGTGCTAGCTCACCAGGAACACAGACGTTGAATTCATCAGGCACTCCTGAGATTATGGTCACTGTCCAACAACAAGGAGATGCAACTGTTCTTCATTATACCATTGACTCGTTTACCACGACAGGAGTAGCAATTAATAACAAACAATACGTCTCAATTGCCTTAGATAAAGAAACCACCAGCCTCATCGCAGGCTCACCATCACTGCCCTCAATATCTCGCAGTATTATCATACCAAATGAAGCGACGATGACACTCCACATTCTCGGAACTTCCTATACGGAGTATCAAAATATCCTTGTCGCGCCCTCAAAGGGAAATCTACTACGGACAGTCAACCCTGCGGATGTCCCCTACGAATTTGGTGATATTTACACACAAAACACCTGGTATCCATCGGTCATTGCAGAACTCCAAGAACCATATTACCTTAGGGATTTCCATGGTCAAGTCGTTACCATCCATCCCTTCCAATATAACCCAGAGCAAGCGACCTTACGGTTCTACAACGATATCACTATTGAGATTTCCCCTTCAAACCAGATTGCAACAAATAGCATCGCCCCATATCAGTTAACAACGATTGACAGCGATTTCCTCTCTCTCTATCAACACCATTTCATTAACTTTAACACCGCTAAATATACTCCGGTCTCAGAGCAGGGCAATATGCTTGTCATAACATACGATGCTTTCTATACAACTATGGTTCCATTCGTCCAATGGAAAAACCTGAAAGGAATCCCCACTGAAATGGTCAATGTCTCGACAATCGGGAACGCCAATGCGATAGCAACATATATCGCCAATTATTACAACACAAAGGGACTCACCTTCGTTCTTTTAGTCGGTGATGCTGCGCAGGTACCCCCATTATATGCAAGCGGAGGCGCATCCGATCCAAGCTTCAGCTATATCGTAGGAAACGATCACTATCCTGAGCTCTTCGTTGGGCGGTTCTCTGCAGAAAACGTCGCACAGGTGCAAACTCAAGTGAATCGAACGGTCACCTACGAACGTGACCCTCAAGCTGGTGCTGATTGGTATAAGAAAGGTATCGGGATTGGCTCCGAGTACGGTGTTGGAGATGATGGTGAATACGACTACCAGCACATCCGGAACATTCGTTCACTCCTCATGAATTTCACCTACAGCTATGTTGATGAATTCTATGGTGGGAGTCAAGGTGGTAATGATTCTCCCGGTGAGCCGTCGACAACTATGGTTTCTAATGCTCTCAATGAGGGCCGCAGTATCATCAACTACTGTGGGCATGGCTCAGCGACCTCATGGGGTACCACGGGCTTTAGCAACAGTAACGTCAACACATTAACAAATGACAATAAGCTGCCATTTATCACCTCCGTCGCCTGTAACAACGGAGAATTTGATGATACAACCTGTTTCGGAGAAGCCTGGTTGCGAGCAACCCATAACGGGCAACCAACCGGAGCGATCGGGGCATATATGTCTTCGATTAGTCAGAGTTGGGATCCACCGATGGAAGCACAAGATGAGTTCAACAATATCTTAGTAGGACTGTATGAAAATAACACAAAAACAACCTATGGCGCTCTCTGCTTTAATGGTGCGATGTCCATGATTGATGACTATGGGGCAGACGGGATAGCAATGGCTGATACCTGGATTGTCTTTGGCGACCCGTCAGTACAAGTTCGCACCGATATCCCCGCTACCATGGTGGTCACCCATGATTCCTTCATCCCCAATGGTGCTGAAACCTTTGAGGTCGACGTGGCAGGAGTTCCTAACGCACTTTGTGCAATCTCTAGTGATGGTGAGCTGTTAGGAAATGGATATTCAGACCAAACAGGACATGCGATCATCCAATTCTTCTCCCCGATTTCTATTTCTGGTGACGTCCAACTGGTCGTTACCGGGTTTAACACAATACCATATATGGCTACGCTCACCGTTGGAGAACCAAACCTTCCCCCGGAGAAACCCGCAAAACCCACAGGGAGAATCACCGGTAAACCAGGAAATACCTACATGTATTCGACAACAACTACGGATCCCGAAGGCGATGGTATCTCTTACCAATGGGATTGGGGTGACGGGAATTTCAGCGAATGGCTTGGACCATATGCCTCTGGAAACACTATCTCAACTCAGAAATCCTGGGCTCAGAAAGGCAGTTATTCCATTCGAGTCAAAGCAAGAGATTTCCAAGGACACGAGAGTAACTGGTCCGATCCCTTAGACGTCACGATGCCCTATAATCTCCCATTCATCCCACGACTGATTACTCTACTCGAAACACTCTTCCCTCATCTCTTCCATTTCTTTGAGACTTTAACACAAATCTAAGGGTTTGACGCATTCCTACCCATACTAGGGGCAAAACACCCTCACCCAAATTTATTGGGTGTCGTTCAGGAATGAAGAGAATGTCTCCTGACTGAATAGTCATCTTCGAATTTACTCGTATAATAACATGAAACATTAGGGGGATACAAACAATGATGAAAAAAAATCAGGTACTCATTGGTATAGTTATTATTTGTCTATTACTTCCTGTAACCTGTGTAAACGCCACAACCAATGGACACCACTATTCTGTGTTTTCTTCTTCATTTCTATCGATACGTCAACCAGCGGAATTCGAACAAATGCAGGGTGTGCTCATCCGATATCCTTTTGGCATCTCCTACGACATCATCAAGGAAATGGCAGAAGATGTTAATGTAGTGACGATTGTCGCAAGTGTCTCTGAAAAAAACACGGTTCAGACTCAGTATCAAAGTCATGGAGTGGACCTCAATCATTGTTCTTATCTGTTTGCACCGACTGATAGCTATTGGACGCGGGATTATGGCCCCTGGTTCATTATTAATGGAGAGAATACGCAAGGGGTTGTGGATTTCACCTATAACAGGCCGCGACCGAATGATGATCTAATCCCTACCATATATGCAAACAATCAAAGCCTACCAGTTTACGATATGCCTCTTGTGACCGCTGGTGGGAACTACATGACGGACGGGCAGGGCATAGCAATATCAACTACGTTGGTCTGGGAAGAAAATCCAGGGTATACCCATAACCAGATTAGTCAGATGGTAAATCAATATCTTGGGATTACCACGTATCATGTTGTCCCTGATGTGAACGGTGAGTACATTAAACATATCGATTGCTGGGGGAAGTATCTTTCACCAGATACGATTTTAATTCGTCAAGTACCCCAAAGTCATTCCCAGTATGATGAAATCGAAGCAGCAGTCAGTTATTTCAAAAATACAACCTGCTGTTATGGAACGCCCTACCATGTGGTACGCGTCTACACACCAAACGACCAACCGTATACAAACTCTCTTATTTTGAACAATAAAGTCCTTGTTCCTATCATGGGTGATCAGTGGGATGATGATGCGATTGCCTCGTATCAAGCCGCGATGCCAGGGTACGAAGTCTTGGGATTCACCGGATCTTGGGTGTCATCTGATGCACTTCATTGCAGAGCCATGGGAATCACCGATCGATACATGCTCTATATCGAACACACCCCGTTAACTGGGAATCAATCCAGCGAAACAGGATATGATATTCAGGCGAAAATCTATCCGTATAGTGAACAAAGCCTCATCGCTGCTTCCACCGGGGTTTATTGGAGGATTAACAACGGAAGCTGGAACTTCATCCAAATGCAGTCATTAGGGGAGGATAATTATCATGCAGTGATTCCTTCCCAGGTCAACGGGACCATTGTATCGTATTACATCCATGCAGAGGATTCATCAGGAAGAGCGGAGAACCATCCGTATATCGGGGCACCCGATGCGTATTTCTTTACCGCCCGGGGAAATATACAGCAAAATACTCCACCCGATCAACCACAGAGACCTTCTGGTAAGACATCTGGGAAGATGGGGGCGACCTATCTGTATTCAACAGTCACCACTGATATCGACGAGGATCAAGTCTTCTATATGTGGGACTGGGGTGATGGGAATTTCAGCGATTGGCTCGGACCGTTTGCGTCAGGAACAACTGCAAATGCTCAACACTCATGGACCACCAAAGGAACGTATTCGATACGGGTGAAGGCAAAAGATACAAATAGTGCTGAGAGCAACTGGTCTGATCCATTGGCGGTGACCATGCCACGAAACTCTGCAAGCATGATGTTTTTCTTTGAGAGATTAGAGCAACGGTTTCCCCTTGTGTTCCTATTCTTACACGAAATTTTCAACAGGTATGACATCTAAAAGATGCTTCTCTTTTTATTTTATTTTTTTACGACTTTGTATTTATCGATAGGATCAAGTAACGCAAGTCGCTCGCCATTGTCCCATTGAACCCAAATCAGGGCTTCATCTGTTTCAATCTCTATTTTCGTAACCGTCCCTTGAGCTCCTGGCTTCAACCGTGTCATCGAATCGTTGATGAAGACCAGCTCAATTCGGTCACCAATACTTACCTTGTTTTTCATGTCATATCCCCCTATTTTATCGGATGCGGGTAACGGGATTCGAACCCGTGTGACTAGCTTGGGAA
>Ga0326726_10004394_pt1 | contig 12854 bp, 11 predicted proteins | sample MHFenrmetagenome_2_FD_207603 | JGI IMG/M metagenome (GOLD analysis project Ga0326726, IMG submission 207603) | Lab enriched peat soil microbial communities from Michigan Hollow, Ithaca, NY, United States - MHF15MN | ecosystem: Environmental > Terrestrial > Soil > Wetlands > Peat | place: USA...
CGGAGCGGCATTCTTGCTCGCGGGAGGCTGCATCAATTGCCATTCGCAAGTTCACGGGTCGAATCATCCGTCGGGCGTCAAGCTGATGCGATAGCCGGTGGCCGAAATGAAGACCGCACCCCAACTGTTTCTGCTCAGCATCCTTTCGGCGCAGTGCGCCGCCGTGGCGGCGGCGGACAACGCCGCCGACGCTGGCCGAGCGGCCGTCGACACTTCGAAGTGGGAATGCAAGCTCTGCAAGTTCGAGGATGGACTGAGCGGGACGCTGGAGGTGGGCGCCGCGAACGTCTCGGACTCATCGGCCAAATTCGGCGAATACAACGGCCTGCATGAGGAAGGCGGATATGCCATCGTCGACGGTGAAGTGCGCTCGCGCGGCAAAGACGCGGGTTACTCGAATGTCACCGCAAGGAATCTCGGGCTGGACACGCGTTCCCTGGATGCGGAAGGCGGGCAACAAGGCAAGTACAAGCTGTTGCTCAATTACCGCGAGTTGCCGCACTTCGTGTCGGACAGCGCGCAAACCCCCTTCATTGGCAGCGGAGGCGCGTCGTTGACGCTGCCGGCCGGCTTTCTTCCGGCGCTCACGACAGGCCTCATGCCGCTCGCAAGCACGCTGCGACCAGTCGCGCTGGAAACGAAAAGGCAAGAACTCGGCGCGGGTGCTTCCTGGACTCCGACCAATGCCTGGGCGTATGGCGTCAATTTCCGCCATGAGGTTCGCGAAGGCACGAAGAGCACTGCCGGTACGTTCTTCCTCAACGCCGCGCAATTGATTGCGCCGGTGGATTATGTAACCGATCAGTTGGATGCGTCGGCCTCGTACACGGGCACCCGGTGGCAGGCGAAGTTCGCGTATTACGGCTCGAGCTTCCGCAACGGCAATGCGTCTCTGACCTGGCAAAATCCGTTCACTCCTGCATTTCCCGGCGCCGTCGCCGGGCAGCTCGCGCTGCCGCCGGACAACCAGTTTCACCAGATTTCCGCTTCTGTGGGATACCAGTGGACCGAGCGGACCCGGGCTACGGCCGACATCGCTTTTGGCCGCATGCTGCAGAATGAACCATTCCTCGCGCCAACGTTGAACGCCGGCTTGGTGGTTCCCGCGCTTCCGCAAACTTCGCTGGATGGCCAAGTGGCGACCCTCAACGCGAGCCTCAAGCTCAACTCTGCGGTAACGGACCGGCTCAGGCTGAACGGGGTCTACTCGCACAACGATCGCGACAACCGCACGCCGCAGGCGACCTATCCGTGGGTGACGACCGATGTGTTCCTGGCGGTGCCGCGCGCAAACCTGCCCTACAGCTTCACGCAGGACAAGTTGGCGCTCAGGGCCGACTACAAGGCTTCGCCGCGCATCCAGGCGTCCGCGGGCTTCGATCACGACTCGCAGCAGCGTACTTTCCAGGAGGCCGACATCACGCGCGAGAATACGCTCTCGGGAAAGATCATCGCCCGCGCAGCGGACAGCGTAGACGTGACGTTCAAGCTCGCTCATGGCGAACGCAACAACGCGGGCTACCAAGTGGTCACGGCGATCACCCCGCCGGACAATCCGCTGACGAGGAAATACAATTTGGCTGATCGCACGAGGAATAGCGCTGAATTGCGCGCCGACATTGCGGCGACGGAAAGCATAAACATCTGGCTGCAAGCGGATGCGTCCGCGGACGACTATGCGAATTCGACAATCGGCCTGACCAGCGGCAGCGAGCTCAACCTCAGTGCCGATGTCAGCATGATGTTGTCGGAGCAGACCAGCCTGCACTTTTTCGCGAATCGGCAGGAAATCAACTCAAAGCAGGCCGGGAGCCAGACATTCTCGACAGCGGATTGGCGGGGCGAGAACAACGACACGATTGATATTCTTGGAATCGGCGCAAAGCACGTCGCGATCAAGGACAAGCTCGAAGTCGGCGCGGATTACACGGTCATGCGTTCCAAGGGCGAAATCCGCGTCACCACGGCCGCAAATGATCCTGCGTTCCCCGATATGTCCACGTCGCGCGACACCCTGCGGCTCTATGCCACCTATCGTGTCAAGGAACACGTATCGCTGCGCGCCGGGTACTGGTACGAACGCTACGACAGCGCCACGTGGGCGCTTGCCGGGGTCACGCCGGCCACGATTCCGAACGTCCTGACCCTTGGCCAACAATCGCCGCAATACAACGTGCATGTGATCTCGCTGTCTGCCAAATACAAGTTCTGAGGCACCAGGGGGTCGATCATGAAGGTGATGCGATTCGAGATCAGGTCCGGGTGCGCGGCCGAACTGCCCTTGTACTGCACCTTCGTCGTCATCGGGAGCTTAGCCGCGGGCCAGCAGCCCGGACAACGTCGATTCGCAGCAAGCCTGATGGCGTAACATAGCTGCCTTTCCTGATCGCCGAAAGGAAGCCTACGTGAGAACCCTCCCCGCAGTCATGCTGGCTGGAGCCGTGAGCTCGTCGATGTTCGTGGACGGCAGCGTCAAGCCGAGCATCGCGCGCATGGGGCGGATCGCGCTTGCCGCCTTCAGCGTCCTGTTCGCCCTCTCCGAACTCTGGTCGATGATCGCCTGATCAGTTGATCGTGGCGCCGGTCTCGCCCACCACCCGGCCCCACTTGTCGTACTCGGTGCGCAGGAACGCACCGGTCTCGCGCGGGCCGAGCAGCGCCGGCGCGATGCCGGCGGCGCGCAGGCTGCGCGCGAGTTCCGGATCCTGGAGCGATCTGCCGACTTCGGTGTGAAGCCGCTGCACGATCTCGCCGGGCGTGGCGGCCGGCGCGAGAAGCGCGACCCATAGCGCCGCCTCGTAGCCCGGGACGCCCGCTTCGGCCACTGTCGGCATCTCCGGCAGATCGGGCCAGCGTGTTGCCGTGGTCACCGCGAGGATGCGCAGGCGGCCGCTGCGTACATGCGCGACGACGTTTGGAATGCCCGCGAAGGACACCTTTACCTCGCCCGCGATGAGATCCTGCATTGCGGGGCCGCTACCCTTGTAGGGCACGTGATTGAGCCGGATGCCGGCAAGCGCAGCGAACATCGCCGTCACCAGGTGCTGCGCGCTGCCGTTGCCCGAGCTCGCGTAGTCAATCTCGCCCGGCCGTGCCCTGGCGAGGGCGATCAGCTCGGCGACCGTGGCGGCCTGCAGCTGCGGGTGCACCACCAGCGCGTAGGGGCCTGAGGCCACCCGCGCAACGGGCGCAAAGTCCCTGAGGGCGTCATAGGGCAGCGACTTGTAGAGCCATGGGCCGATGACGTGCGGCGTCGCCGTAAAGAGCAGCGTGTAGCCGTCGGGCTCGGCCTTGGCGACGTGATCCGTGCCGAGCGTGCCGCCCGCGCCGGGCCGGTTCTCGACGTAGAACTGGCGCCCGAGCTGCGCGGAGAGGCGCGGGGCGAGGAGCCGCGCGGGCACATCCGCGAAGCCGCCGGCGGAGAGCGGTACCACGATGCGCACCGGCTTTGCCGGCCACGGCTGCGCCGCGGCAGGCCACGGCAGCAGGACCAGCGTGGCCAGCAGCGCGGCGGCGCGTCTCATCCGCGGTACACGACGGCGGGCTGCGTGAAGAACGCGTGCAGCAGGTGGTACACCGTCATGTAGTTCTTCTGCTGGAAGCTCGCGTGCGAGATGCCGGGCATCACCGCGAACTGCTTGTCCGGGTTGGGCAGCCGCTTGAAGAATTCGACCAGGTCGTCGAAGCCGGCGATGCCGTCGTACTCGCCGCGCATCACCATGGTCGGCACGAGGAGCCGCGCCGGATCGACGAGCGGGAGCTTCGAGCACATGTCGACGTAGGTGCCGGTCGGCACCGAGTCGTCGAGCGCGAGAATCGCGTCGGCGAAGGCCTCGATGGTCGCCTCGTCCGCGGTGCCGGGATGGTCGCGCGCGAAGATGCTGCGCACGAAGTCGCGATCGATCGCGCGCCGGTTCTTCGACCGGAATTCGGGCAGCTTCTTCCTGCGCTCCGCGAGTGTCGGGCTGCCTTCCCCGGTCCAGACAAAGGCATCGAGCGCAAGGCGCGCCACGCGCTCCGGATGCCGCGCCGCGAACAGCGCCGCCTTGAGCGCCCCCGAGCTGATGCCATACACGAGGAGCTTGTCCGCGTCCGTCGTGCGCAGGATGTAGTCGCTGCCAGCCGCCAGGTCGTCGGCGCCATTGGCGATATCGCAGTTGATGGGGCGCGACTTGTCCGAACGGCCGTAGCCCTCGTTGTCCATGCACCAGGTGTCGAAGCCGCGCGCCGCGAACCATTCCATGACCGAGGAATGCGGCCGGCCCGGCACGTGCAGGTCGAAAGTCGGCTGCGAGGCCATCGACGAGCCGTGCACGAACAGGATCGTGCCGGCGCTCCGCGTGGCGGCGGGTGGCGGCTTGCGCCAGAGAAACAGCTTCACGCCGCCCTTGTGCGTCCAGTGCTCGATGCCCTGCATGCCTGCCCTCCTGTCAGGGGAGTGTAGCGTGCCGCTGCGCTGCAAAACGCCGGAAATCTGTGTAAGAATCGCGACGTCCTTGGAGGAGGATCTGGCTCGATGAGCATCGACATCGGGACGCACGATACGTTTCCCAAGCTGCTGCTGCACCACGCGCTGACGCGGGGTGCGTTGCCCGCCATCCGCGAGAAGGACCTGGGCATCTGGCAGACCTGGACCTGGAAGCAGTTCGCGGACGAGGTGCGCGCGCTTGCCTGCGGGTTCGCGGAGCAGGGCTTCAAGCGCGGCGACCACCTGGCGCTCGTCGGCGACAACCGGCCGCGCATCTACGCGGCGATGTGCGCCGCGCAGTGCCTCGGCGGCATTCCCGTGCCTCTGTACCAGGACGCGGTCGCCACCGAAATGGCGTTCCCGATCCAGAACGCGGAAGTCGCGCACGCGCTCGCGGAAGACCAGGAGCAGGTGGACAAGCTCCTCGAGATCCTGCCGCAGTGCCCGACGCTGCAGCACATCTACTACGACGATCCGCGCGGCATGCGTCATTACACGCAGCCGCAGCTCGCGAGCTACGACAGCCTCATCAAGGAGGGGCGCGCGGCGTTTGCGCGCGATCCGGCCTTCCTCGAAGGCGAGATCGCGAAGGGACGGGGCAGTGACACGGCGGCCATGTTCTTCACTTCCGGCACGACGGGCACGCCGAAGGGCGTGGTGCTCACGCACACGGCGCTGCTTGACCGCGCCAAGGTGGCGGCCGAGCAGGAAGGGCTCGGCGAGCGCGACGTGGTGCTCGCCTACCTGCCGCCCGCCTGGATCGGCCAGAACATCTTTTCCTACGCGCAGCCCTTCGTCACCGGCTACTGCATCTGCTGCCCGGAGTCCGCGGAGACGGTGATGATCGACATGCGCGAGATCGGGCCGACCTACTATTTCGCGCCGCCCCGGGTGCTGGAGGCGCTGCTGACCCAGGTCTCGATCCGCATGGAGGACGCGGACCGCGTGAGCCGCTTCTTCTACCGCTACTTCATGGGCATCGCGAGCCGGGTCGGCGGCGCGATCCTGGACGGCAAGCCGGTGGGCGTCGCGGACCGGCTGCTGTACTGGCTGGGGGATCTGTTCACCTACGGGCCGCTGCGCAACGTCCTCGGCATGAGCCGCGTGCGCGTCGCCTATACCGCGGGCGAGGCCATCGGCCCGGACCTGTTCAGGTTCTACCGCTCCATCGGCATCAACCTGAAGCAGCTCTACGGCTCGACCGAGACCAGCGTGTTCGTGTGCATCCAGCCGGACGGCCAAGTCAAATCCGACACGGTGGGGCCGGCGGTGCCCGGCGTGGAGTTGAAATTCACGCCGGAGCGCGAGCTGCTGATCCGCTCGCCCGGGTTGTTCAAGGAGTACTACAAGAACCCGCAGGCGACGATGGAAGCGAAGGACCGCGAGGGCTGGTTCCACACTGGTGACGCCGGCTATTTCGATCCCGACGGCCACGTCAAGATCATCGACCGCGTGAGGGACGTGGGCAAGCTCGCCGACGGGACGCTGTTCGCGCCCAAGTACCTCGAGAACAAGCTCAAGTTCTTCCCGTACATCAAGGAAGCGGTGGCCTTCGGGCATGGCCGCGACCGCGTGTGCGTGTTCGTCAATTTCGATTTCGAGGCGGTTGCCAATTGGGCCGAGAAGCGCAACATGCCTTACACCGGCTACATCGACCTCGCCTCGCGCGAGGAGGTGCTGACGCTGGTGCGCGAGTGCATCGAGCGCGTGAACGCCGACCTGGCGCAGGAGCCCGAGATCGCCAATTCGCAGATCCGGCGCTTCCTCATCCTGCACAAGGAGCTCGACGCGGACGACGGCGAGCTCACGCGCACGCGCAAGGTGCGCCGCGCCTTCATCGCCGAGCGTTACCGGGGACTGTTGGATGCGCTCTACGGCGGTAAGGACAGCGTGCACGTCGAGATGCAGGTCAAGTACGAGGACGGCCGCACCGGCATGCTGGCGGCCGACCTCGCGATCCGCGACGCAAAGGTGTTCGCACCCGAGGCGGCGAAGCGGGCGGCATGAACCACGCGCAACGGGTCGGAGAGGTAGTCCTCTCCGTGGAGGACGTGTCGCTCGCCTTCGGCGGCGTGAAGGCCCTGCAGGACGTCTCCTTCGACGTGCGCGAACACGAGATCCGCGCCATCATCGGCCCCAACGGCGCGGGCAAGAGCTCGATGCTGAACGTGATCAACGGCGTCTACCATCCGCAGAAGGGCAAGATCCGGCTGCGCAGTAACGGCGCCTGGCGCGAGTTCCGCGACATGGATTCGCGCGAAGCGGCCTCGCTCGGCATTGCGCGCACTTTCCAGAACATTGCGTTGTTCAAGGGGATGACGGTGCTGGACAACGTGCTCACCGGGCGCAACCTGAAGATGCGGATTTCCTTTCTCGAGCAGGCGATCTGGGTGGGCCGCGCGCGGCGCGAGGAGCTCGAGCACCGGCGCGCGGTGGAGGAGATCATCGACTTCCTCGAGATCCAGCACATCAGGAAGACGCCGGTAGGGCGCCTGCCCTACGGGCTGCAGAAGCGCGTCGAGCTGGCGCGCGCGCTCGCCGCGGAGCCGGCGCTGCTGCTGCTCGATGAGCCGATGGCGGGCATGAACCTGGAGGAGAAGCAGGACATGTGCCGGTTCGTGCTCGACGTCAACGACCACTACGGCACCACCATCGTGCTGATCGAGCACGACATGGGCGTGGTGATGGACATTTCGGATCGCGTGGTGGTGCTCGACTACGGCCGCAAGATCGCCGATGGCACGCCCGACGAGGTGCGCGCCAATCAGGCGGTGATCGACGCCTACCTGGGGGTAGCGCACTGATGAACGTCGCGTTCTTCTTCGAGGTGCTGATCGGCGGGCTGCTCGCCGGCGTGATGTACTCGCTGGTGGCGCTGGGCTTCGTGCTGATCTACAAGGCCTCCGGCGTGTTCAACTTCGCGCAAGGGTCGATGGTGTTCCTTGCCGCGCTCACGTTCGTTTCGATCCTGAAGATGGGAATTAATTTCTGGCTGGCGCTGATCGTCACGCTCGGTGTGATGGTGGTGCTCGGCGTCGGCATCGAGAAGGTCGTCCTGCGGCCCCTGGTCAACCAGCCGCCAATCACCCTGTTCATGGCGACCATCGGCCTCACCTTCGTCCTCGAAGGCCTCTCGCAGCTGGTGTGGGGATCGCAGCCGCACGGCCTCGAACTGGGCATCCCGGACGTGCCGATGGAATGGCTGTCGCAGAAGTGGAACATCAACGTCAGCCAGTTCGAGATATTTGCCGCGGGCGTCGCCGGGGCGATGGTGGCCGGGCTGGCGCTGTTCTTCCAGTACACCCGCATCGGCCGTGCGCTGCGCGCGGTCGCCGATGACCATCAGGCTGCTCTTGCGGTCGGTATTCCGCTGAAGCATATCTGGGCGATCGTCTGGGCGGTGGCCGGCTTCGTCGCGCTGGTGGCGGGGCTAATGTGGGGCGCGAGGAACGGCGTGCAGTTCGCTCTCACCTTCATCGCGCTGAAGGCCCTGCCGGTGCTGATCCTGGGCGGCTTCGAGTCGGTGCCCGGCGCGATCATCGGCGGCCTGATCATCGGCGCGAGCGAGAAGCTGGCCGAGGTCTACATCGGGCCGATGGTGGGCGGCGGCATCGAGTCGTGGTTCGCCTACGTCATCGCGCTGCTGTTCCTGCTGGTGCGGCCGCAGGGGCTGTTCGGCGAGAAGATCATCGACAGGGTGTAGCGATGCTCTATCGCGAAGCCGGGCAGTTCAAGTCCACCTACGCCGAAGACCAGCAGATCTTCCCGATCCGGCAGGATCGCTTCGCCGTCGCCGCGCTGCTCGTGGTGGCGTTCCTCGTGGTGCCGCTGATCGCCAACCAGTACTGGCTCTCCGCCATCCTGACGCCGTTCCTCATCTTTGCGCTAGCGACGCTCGGCCTGAACATCCTCACCGGCTACGCCGGGCAGCTGTCGCTCGGCACCGCGGCGTTCATGGCGGTGGGCGCCTTCATGGCCTACAACTTCGTGCTGCGCATGCCGTGGCTCGGCGTCATTCCGAGCTTCATCCTGGCGGGACTGTGCGCGGCGGCGGTGGGCATCGTGTTCGGGCTGCCGAGCCTGAGGATCAAGGGCTTCTACCTGGCGGTGGCAACGCTCGCCTGCCAGTTCTTCGTGCTGTGGGCGATCCAGCGCATCGGCTGGATCACCAACCACAGCCCGTCCGGGGTGATCACCGCGCAGAAGGTCGTGATCCTCGACTATGCATTCGACACGCCGGTGAGGAAGTATCTGCTGACGCTCGCGGTCGTCGCCGTGATGGCGCTGTTGGCCAAGAACCTGATGCGCAGCGAGACCGGGCGCGCGTTCATGGCGGTGCGCGACATGGACGTCGCGGCGAGCGTGATCGGGATCCCGATGATGAAGACCAAGCTGCTGGCGTTCGCCATCAGCTCGTTCTACTGCGGGGTGGCGGGCGCGCTGTTCGCCTACACCTACCTCGGCACGGTGGAGCCCGAGGCCTTCACGCTCGACCTCTCGTTCCGCATCCTGTTCATGGTCATCATCGGCGGCGTGGGCTCGATCCTCGGCTCGTTCCTCGGCGCGGCGTTCATCGTCCAGCTGCCTATTTTCCTGAGCGTGCTGTTCGGCGGGATATCGCATGCCACCGGCATGGAGATCTCGCACGCCGTGGTGTCCAACATGGAATTGATCATTTTCGGCGGCTTGATCATCTTCTTCCTGATCGTCGAGCCGCACGGCCTGGCGCGGCTGTGGCAGATCGCGAAGGAAAAGCTGCGCCTGTGGCCCTTCCCGCACTAGACACCCGGAATACTTTGGCTATACTGCCCGTTCCGCTACATGAAACAGGCTCCACAGAGAGCCGAACCTAAGGAGACCAGTTCATGAAACGCACCACACTTGCTTTCGCGCTCCTCGCCGTCGCGGGCTTCAGTTCCGGCGCGCTGGCGCAGGCCAAGGAGCAGTTCGTGCCGATGAGCTATTACTGGGTCGGGCCCTACGCGGCGAGCGGCTCCGGCATCGCGGGCGGCGCGATCGACTATCTGGCGATGCTCAACGCACGCGACGGCGGCATCAACGGCGTCAAGTTCACCTGGGAGAAGTGCGAGACGGAGTACAACAACGCGCGCGGCGTCGAGTGCTACGAGCGCACGAAGAACATGGGGCCCACCGGCGCGACGCTGGTGCACCCGCTGTCCACGGGCATCACCTACTCGCTGATCGAGAAGGGCACCGCGGACCACATTCCCATCGTCTCGGTCGGCTACGGGCGCACCGACGCCTCCGACGGCCGCGTGTTTCCCTACGTCTTCCCGCTGATCACCAACTACTGGTCGCAGAACACCGCCAAGATCAAGTTCATGGGCATGCAGGCGGGTGGCATGGACAAGCTGAAGGGCAAGAAGATCGTGAACCTGTATCACGACTCGGCCTACGGCAAGGAAACCATCCCGGTGCTCGACGCCCAGGCGAAGATGTACGGCTTCCAGATCACGCACATCGCGGTGCCGCACCCCGGCAACGAGCAGCAGGCGCAGTGGCTGCAGATCCGCCAGATCCAGCCCGACTGGGTAATCCTGCGCGGCTGGGGCGTGATGAACCCGACGGCGATCAAGGCGGCGCAGCGCGCGGGCTACCCGCGCGAGAAGATCATCGGCGTGTGGTGGTCGGGCTCGGAGGAGGACGTCATCCCGGCGGGTGATGCCGCCAAGGGCTACATCGCGGCGGCGTTCAACGTCTCGGGTACCAACTACCCGGTGATCCAGGACATCATGAAGCACGTCTATGGCAAGGGCAAAGGCGAGATGGATGACAAGTCGCGCATCGGCTCGGCCTACTACAACCGCGGCGTGGTGTTCTCGATCATCACCTCGGAAGCCGTGCGCAAGGCGCAGGATCGCTTCGGCAAAGGCAAGCCGATGACCGGCGAGCAGGTGCGCTGGGGCCTGGAGAACCTGAGCATCGACGACGCGTACCTGAAGAAGCTCGGGGCGGCCGGATTCATGCAGCCGCTGAAGGTCTCCTGCCTGGACCACGAGGGCGGCGGCGCGGTGAAGTTCCAGCAGTGGGACGGCAAGCAGTGGAAGGTGATCACCGACTGGATCCCGTCCGACCAGAAGCTGGTGCGCCCGATGATCGAGGCCTCCGCGGCGCAGTACGCGAAAGAGAAGAACATCACCCCGCGCGACTGCTCCAAGGAAAAGTAGCCTAGACTGCGTGCAAGGAACGGCCGCCCGCGGGCGGCCGTTTTCACGTTCATGACCGCCGCCGCCTATCTCTCCGTCAGCAACGTCGAGGTCATCTACGACCACGTCATCCTGGTGCTGAAGGGAGTGTCGCTGCAGGTGCAGGAAGGCCAGATCGTGGCGCTGCTCGGCGCCAACGGCGCGGGCAAGTCCACCACGCTGAAGGCGATCTCCAACCTGCTGCGCGCCGAGCGCGGCGACGTCACCAAGGGCCACATCGAGTTCCGCGGCCAGCGCATCGACAAGCTCAACCCCGCCGAGTTGGTCAAGCGCGGCATCTGCCAGGTGATGGAAGGTCGGCACTGCTTCCAGCACCTCACGGTGGAGGAGAATCTCCTTACCGGCGCCTACACGCGCGGCGACGCGAACCTGGGCGCCGACCTTGAAAAGGTCTACCGCTACTTCCCGCGCCTGAAGGAACGCCGCAAATCGCAGTCGGGCTACACCTCGGGCGGCGAGCAGCAGATGACCGCCATCGGGCGCGCGCTGATGGCGCGGCCGCAAATGATCCTGCTGGATGAGCCCTCGATGGGCCTCGCGCCGCAGCTGGTGGAGGAGATCTTCGAAATCGTGAAGGAGCTCAATCAGATGGAGAAGGTGAGCTTCCTGCTGGCCGAGCAGAACACCAATATCGCGCTCAGGTACGCCGACTACGGCTACATCCTGGAGAACGGGCGCGTGGTGATGGACGGCGAGGGCAGGTCGCTCGCCGAGAACGAAGACGTCAAGGAGTTCTACCTCGGCTTTTCCTCCGGCGGGCGCCGCAGCTTCCGCGACGTGAAGTCCTACCGGCGCAGGAAGCGTTGGCTTTGAAAATCGGGGTCAGGGCCGGATTTCTCTGGGCGAATCCGATGACCAAGGCGCGTCAACGGCAATGAAATCCAGCCCTGACCCCGGCTTCTACGATGCATTGGAAACGCGCGCTCCCGAAGTGCGCGAGGCGGCGCTGCTGGCGGCGCTGCCCGGGCATCTGGCGAGCGCGAAGCAGAAGGCGCCGGGCTGGGCGCGCATCCTGAAGGACGTCGATCCGGCGGCGGTCACTACGCGCGCGGCACTCGCCACGCTGCCCGTGACCCGCAAGTCGGAGCTCGCCGACCTGCAAAAAGCGATGCCACCGCTCGGCGGCCTGAACGCCACGCCCCTGGACAAGCTCGCGAAGCTCTTTGCCTCGCCCGGCCCGGTCTACGACCCGGAGGGACGCGGCAGCGACTGGTGGCGCATTGCGCGCTCGCTCTACGCTGCGAGCTTTCGCCCCGGCGACCTGGTGCTGAATGGCTTTTCCTATCACTTCACGCCCGCCGCCTCGATGGTGGAAGCCGGCGCGCGCGCGATCGGCTGCACCGTGGTGCCGGGCGGCACCGGGCAGACGGAAATGCAGGTGGCGACGATTCGCGACCTGCGCGTCACCGGGTTCGGCGGCACACCGTCGTTCCTCAAGCTGATCGTGGAGAAGGCCGAGGAGATGCAGGCAGACATCTCGAGCCTGAAGAAGGCGCTGGTGGGCGCGGAGTACCTGCCGCCGGCGCTGCGCGCTGCGATGGCGGCGCGCGGCATGCGCGTGCTGCAGCTCTACGCGACCGCCGACCTCGGCCTGCTCGCCTACGAGAGCGCGATGGCCGATGGCAAGGTCAACGAGGGCATGATCCTCGACGAGTCGTTGATCCTCGAGATCGTGCGCCCAGGCACCGGCGACCCCGTGCCGGCCGGCGAAGTGGGCGAGGTGGTCATCACTTCATTCAACGCCGACTACCCGTTAATACGCTTCGCCACAGGCGACCTCTCGGCGGTGTTGCCCGGCACGAGCCCCTGCGGACGCACCAACGTGCGCATCAAGGGCTGGATGGGCCGCGCCGACCAGACGACCAAGGTGCGCGCGATGTTCGTCACGCCGAAGCAGGTGGGCGAAGTGCTGCGCCGCCACATGGAGGTGCGCAAGGCGCGCCTGGTGGTGGAAGGCGAGACCGGCAACGACCGCATGACCTTGAAGTGCGAAGTGCAGGAACGACCCGCCGGCCTCGCGGAAGCGATCGTCGCGTCGATCCGCGACGTCACCAAGCTGCGCGGCGAGGTCGAGCTGGTCGCGCCGGGGACCTTGCCGAACGACGGCAAGGTGATAGACGATACGCGCAAGTACACCTAGGAAGACTCGAGGAGGCGGA
>Ga0326726_10004395_pt1 | contig 12854 bp, 13 predicted proteins | sample MHFenrmetagenome_2_FD_207603 | JGI IMG/M metagenome (GOLD analysis project Ga0326726, IMG submission 207603) | Lab enriched peat soil microbial communities from Michigan Hollow, Ithaca, NY, United States - MHF15MN | ecosystem: Environmental > Terrestrial > Soil > Wetlands > Peat | place: USA...
CTGAACAACCGCCAACAAGGGCGCGCCGATGAGCTGGAACAACTGCAGTGCTTCGGGATCCGTCGGTCGCACAGCCACGGTGTGCTCCTATTCGGGGTTCAACGTGCGGATATTGCGCAGATCGGCGTCATCGACGTCCACCTTGGACCACTTGTAGTTACGCACGCTGCTCTTGATCTTGATACTCGATACCGGCGCGCCCGGCCCGCTCACGCCAGCCATTGATGGATCAACGACAACGCGGTAGTCGGGATATTTGTCGCGCAAGTTCTTCACGTCCTCTGCAAGCTGTCCGATAAGACTTACGTACCCGTCGCGCGCCTGTTTGACAAGGCGTTCCCAATCGGCAGGTGCGAACTGCGCGTTGAGCGTTTGCACCTGTGGCTGCCGCAAGACCGATTTCGTGACGTCGGCGTCAAGATCCGCCAGAACCTTGCCCACATCGAGCGAACCGTCGCTCCGGATGATCTTGTCCACCGACTCGTTGAAGTACTGCAGCAGGCGCCCGGTCAGGAGTTCGCGGTTGTCGTCGGAGAGAAAGCGCGTTTCGAATGCGCCGATGGCGTCCTTCGTCGTCTGCTCGGAGGCGGCCGCCGCGGCATCGCGCGCCTCCTTGCGGATCAGGTGCATCGTCTCGCGGACGATGCGCACGCTGTACTGGTCGAACAGGGACCCGATGGCGGCGTTACGCGAGGTATGTCGCTGCGGATCGAGCGCGACTTCCTTGATCGCGAAATAGAGCGTGATCTCGGCTTCGTTGATGTCCACCCGTGGCACGGGGAAACGCCGCAGGACGCCATCTCCCTCGTAGACGAAGCTGATCTGGCGCGAAAACAGGTCCGACATGAAGCGTGCCTGCGCGACATCGCGCAGGGTGGCGCCGACGACCTGATAGAGCTCGGGGAGAAGATCAGCCACGGCTGATAGCGATCGCGTCGGTCATGATCGACAGGATCTTGGCCAACCCGGCAGGCATATCGTCCTGCACGGCATGCACGCTGATGTCCATCGTGTGCTCGACCGAATACTTGGACGTGTTGGTCGCGGTCGAATCCTTCTTGCTCGAGACGGACGCGCTCGCATTGACCTTCCACCACGCAAAACCCAGCGTGCCTTCACTTTTCAGCTCCTTGTTGCTCGACGTGGCGTCGGTCTGGGAGCGACTGTCCGTAGCGGAGATCGCCGCCTTGAAATTGACCGTCATGCTTTCGATCCGAATGAACGGAAGCGGCATGATCGTCAGGAGCGGGACGGTGATGCTCGTCTTCGCCACCGTTGGCGGATTCGCCGTCGGGGAGCCGCGCTCGTAGACGAAGGTGATGTCTACGACCTTCTTCTCGTTGCCCTCCCCGGTGAAGCCCACCTTGCTGATGAAGTCATAGCACGCGATGGCTGCTGCGCCCTGGGCGTCGACCGCCGCTTTCAGCGGGCCACCGATGACCGCGCCAAACGGGATCTGCGACAGCAGCCCGGTTGCCTGTTCTTGATTCGAGCCGTTAGCCATGCCCTGCCCTCCTCGCTCTAATGACGACCTTCGGAATCGCCACCCGGAACATGTGACCGTTGACCTTCAAAGTGTCCACCAGCACGCCGTGCAATGCAAGCAAACGCTATGCAATCCTCGATCCACGACGTGCAGCCGCATTGCAGTTGCATTCGTTCCCCAGGCAGTGACTTGCCCGGTTCGACCGCTCGCCAGCGTCATCGGGGCTCGCGATCGGTCGGTCGCGCACGACATCCCGCCATTGCGTTCCGATATTCACTTGTGGCGCGCAGCTCTCAGATCTAAAAGCTGTGCTTGTCGGTGACAAATCCCGCCATCGCTCTGTGTTCATGCAATCGTGAGCCACGGCGGAACCGGCCCGGCGTTCTTCCGGCATCCGCGCCTGCCCCGCCTGCAGAAGTGGCGCGGTCACGATCACTGAGTGGAGCGAACGATGAGCGAATTGAGAGCCTATCTCCCGTCGAAGATCAAGCGCCGTTACGACTACCGCCCTGACCTTCCGGACAAGCGCGACTACTACTTCCAGTTTGCCAAGGGCGCGGCGCTGCCCAACGTGGCCGACCTGCGCGCCGACATGAGTCGCGTCGAGGACCAGGGCGACATCGGCTCGTGCACGGCCAATGCATGGGTCGGCGCGATCGAATACCTCGACAAGGCAAAGGACGGCCACTACCGCAACTGGTCGCGGCTCTTTCTTTACTACAACGAGCGCTCCCTGCACGGCAACGTCCACAGCGACTCGGGCGCCGAACTGCGCGACGGCGCAAAGGCGCTCGCCAAGCAGGGCATCTGCGTCGAGACGCACTGGAAGTACGAGGTCTCCAAGTTCAAGATGAAGCCGCCGGCGTCCTGTTACGAAGAGGGTGTCAAACACCAGGCGCTCAAGTACTCGCGGGTCGACCAGATCGAGGAGGCGATGCTTTCGGCCTTGGCGAACAAGAATCCGATCGTCCTCGGTTTCACCGTCTACGAGAGCTTCGAGTCGGACGCGGTGGCCAAGACGGGCCTCGTGCCGATCCCGAAGCCAACCGAGAAGGTGATGGGCGGCCACGCCGTGCTGGCAGTCGGCTACGACCGCACGAAGAAGGTATTCATCGTCCGCAACTCCTGGGGCGGCGACTGGGGCGATCGCGGCTATTGCTATTTCCCGTTCGACTACCTGCTCGACGGCGACCTGGCAGAGGACTTCTGGATCATCCAGACTTTGGAGAACCTGACGGTCGCACAGCACGTAGCTCAGAAGCGCGGTTGAACTTCATCTACCTGCACGACGTCTCGGCCTCGGCGAGGGACGGACCACACCTCGCCGGGGCGCCCGATTGAGTCAACAACCGATGGTGCGGGGGGTTCCGCCTCCACCGTCGGAGTGGTGCTTGACCGCGAGTTTGCTTCTGTAGCAGACCGAGGCTACTTTGATTGAGCAACGAAGGAGGAGCAGATGGGCGTTCTTCGTTTTTCCGTCATTGGCGGGGCGGATCCGGCCCGAAACGATCAATCGCGGCCCGATGCGTATAGGCCCGAGGTGCCGATCGACGAAACCAAAGCCATTGCTCAGTTGATCGGCAAGGAGCTGGCGAGACGAGGCCACGGCCTTGTTGTCTACGACGCCGGTTTCATCGAAGCAGACGTGGTCGAAGGATACGTTGCCGCAACACAGAACGCCGACCGGGCCGAGGCACCAATCATCATTCGTCAACCGCAGGATGGAAAGTTCGTTCCGTTCAAAGAGGAGGCAACTCATCCGACACTCTTTGAAAGGCGAGCGGACAAGACCGGCCTGTGGGAGGTCTCGTTCTACCGCTCGCTCGCGGATTCCGATGGTGTGATCCTGTTCGGCGGGGCATATTCGACTTCGATCGCCGGCCAGGTTGCCATCGGCGCGCGCATTCCCATCCTCGCGTTGGAACGGACCGGCGGCTCCGCACGTACTGTCTGGAAGACCATTGCACCCGGGATCGACCTTCCGTCGATCGCCGAGCACGCGCGCATGGCGCGCGAGCCGTCGCCGGAAATCGTTTCAAACTGGATTGACGCGTTGGAAGCGCAACGCCGGCGTCGCTATGCCGTCGAGACTGGACCGATCCTCTGGCACGCCGCCTATGCCTCCGCGCTGTTCGCCCTCGCCATGGTTGCCGCGCTTGGAAGTCACCTGGTCCCGGACATCGCAGCGTTTCCCGATTTCTTGCGCAAAGCACTCTTCTTCGGATCAACGCTGCTTGCCGGCGCCGCGGGTGCAGCGATCCGGATGGTCTTCGAACGGCGCTACGGAAGTGGCCCTCTCGTCCCGCCGGCGATCGGAATCACGCTGGCGCTAGGGATGATGGCCGGTGCATTGGCGGGCTTGCTCTACTTCGTCGCGCAACCCGGCTCGCTCGATCTCACCGGCGATGCCGGCCTCCGACTGGTTTCGATCGTCGTCGTGGTGAGCACGGTCGCCGGACTCACCGTCGAGGCCATCTTCCGCAAACTGCTCGGGATCGACGTCCTGCAAACACGGAGCATTGCAGGCGGTGACAACGCTGGCACGACCGGCTCGAAGTCCTGACGCTGCGCGGTGAATGCGGATTCCGCGTAGACATCTGAGCACCTGACAGACGCAAAAGGACTCACGACCGGTTTCCCATGAGTTGGCGATCTGCGCATCCGACGCGCTTGCAGGAGGCATCAGCGTGGTGACGGGCGCATGGACGAGTCCTCTTCTGGCTCTCCAGATGCCCGTCGTCGCAGTCCGCCTTCTTGGTACCTCGAGAACATCGCCCGCGTGCGTTGGATCAACAACGGGTTGGGTCGATCGCGCGCAATCTGGCACATATCGCGGTCGGCACCGTCGCATGGTTTGGTCGAGTTTCGATCTCCGACCCTGATCCAAAGGAAGGAGAGCGTCCGTGAAGATCTTCATAGGTTGGTCGGGAGACTTCAGTCGCGAAGTCGCCGAGCTTCTCAAGGAATGCCTCGATCCGGAGAACTCGGCGCCAATTCTTCCAGGCGTACCGATCCTGCCGGGTGTGAAGGCATTCATATCCACCGAAGACATCCCGTCGGGAGCGAAGTACGCGGAGTTCCTGGGAGAGGAGCTGAAGAAGAGCGAGTTCGCGATCGTCTGCCTTACGCCGCAGAATCTGGAGAGTCCCTGGCTTTTCTTCGAAGCAGGCGTTCTGACCAGCCAATCCGACCATCGCAGGCTGTGCGCGCTTCTTCTTGGCGGAGTCACAACCGCTGACGTGCGCGGGCCTTTGGAGCGCTATCAGCATCGGGTGATGTCGAAAGACCAGTTTCGGATGCTTCTCAACGATATCCGGAAGACGTTGAGGCCCCAACCGAGTCCGAAGGAATTTGACGATTCGTTCGCGATGCTCTGGCCGAAATTCTCGGCCGAGTACCAGAAGCTCGAGAAGAGATATCCATCCATTCGCCCGCGAACGATGAACACCGCCTCCGAGCGGGTCGTCCTGAGGCTTCCTCTTGCCGAGCCATTCGTAGCAGAGATGAGCGGGGTCGTTGAGTCGATCCGAAGGAAATGCCTTCAGCACCTGCGCGCGCTGCCCGGACAGTCGGGCCTTCCCGGCGAGTGCCTGCGCGCCAACGTCTTCGTTCCCGCATACACTGGGCTGAGGAGCGGATACGCCGTTGAGCTTGTCATGCCCGAGCGCTTGCGACGAGAGATGAACCGGCCAGAGGAGTGGCATATTCGCTTCGCCCCGGGCCAGGGGTCCACCGGAAGCGCATTCGTCGAGGGCCACCAGAGGATCACGGACCGTCGCAACTTCGAGCTCAGTGACGAACAGCGCAGTGCGATCGACCCGGATTTGAAGTGGGTCATCTCGACTCCTATCAGCGGCACCAGCGACTATGCACTTGCGGTGCTGAATATCGATGGCCTCAAGTGCGAGTTTGACAAGGAAACGGTCTTGCACCCGCTCGGGGAGATCATCGAGCAAGAGGTCAAGCAGCTGGACGGCGCGGTCGATGCCGCTGCCAAGACGCTCGTGACCGTTCAATATGGCGATCTCCCCGCATCGCAAGTGCTATGAGAACCCAGTCCACTGGCAGACGTCTTACTGGTTGGCCGGATGTCCCAAAAGCAAGCGGCGTTTGAAACCGCACTCGACGCTTGGCCGGCGCAGGCACGAGGTCACTTGTCGCGCGTACCCGCGCGCGGTGGAATCCTCGAAGCGGCGGCGGTACGCGAACTTCGAAACCTGCTCGGAGTCGACATCACGCAGCTGGCCGTCCGACTCCTCCCGCTCGCCGTGGCCTTTGCGCATGTGCCGGTATCGCGCTTCGCGGTGGGCGCCGTCGCCGCCGGATCGCCGCGCGCCGATGGCGAGGTCGCGCTGTACCTCGGGGCCAATCTGGAGGTGGCCGGCGCGGGGCTTGGACTTACGGTGCACGCCGAGCAGGCCGCCGTCGTCAACGCGTGGATGAACGGGGAGATCGGGTTGTCGTTGCTCGCCGTGTCGGCAACCCCGTGCGGCTATTGCCGGCAATTTCTGGGCGAACTGGTCAATTCAGCGAGCTTGAACGTCATCGGACCGACGCACGCCTCTCGACCACTCACGCAGCTACTGCCTGCTGCGTTCGGCCCAGCAGACCTCGGGATCGAGAGTGCATTCATGGCGCCAGGGCAGAAAGAGCATGACCTCCGCCTTGCCGAGCCGGAGCCAGACCCTCTGCGCACGGAGGCGCTGCGCGCAGCGCGACTCAGCTACGCGCCCTACACGGGCGCGTTCGCGGGGTGCGCAGTCCAAACCGAGCAAGGTCGGGTATTTGTTGGCCGCAGCGTCGAAAGTGCCGCATACAACCCAAGCCTTGCGGCAATTCAGGTTGCCTTTGCCATCATGAACATGAACCTTTCCTGGGGTGATCCGAACCGAATCGAGCGGATCGTCCTCGTGGAAAGGGCGACCTTGACCACGCAGTTGCCGTTTACCGAGACCTTCGCCCGGGCCATCGCGGCCGAGTCGAAGTTGGAGTATTGCAAGGCGACCCTCGCAGAGAAGTGAGCCGATCACGCCATTCCAATGCGCTTGGCGCCTTTGCGGAATAGCGCTTCGCCTTCCGGATCGAATGGGAAAGTGAGGAGGAACTCGGCGAGGCAGTAGCGCGGGGCAATCCTGCGAACCGCAGCGGCATACGAACGCGCCCGGTCGAGCGAGCCGGCCAGCGCCAGGCTATAGGCCGCAATCGCGTGGATATGCGGGAAGGCGTTCGGCCTCGCGGCGGCCTTGACGGCCCAGCCGGCGGCTTCCTCAAACTGCCCGAGGCGCACGAGCGACATGGCGCGCGTGGCGAGCATGCCGAAGAGCATCGGGTCGAACGGGCTCAGTTGGCGCGAGTGGTCCGCGTCGGCGATGGCGACGTGTGGATCGCCGACGACGGCGCGGACGAACGAGAGGTTGTAGTGCCCGAGGGCGAAGTTCGGGCTGAGGTCGATCGACCGCTCCAACTCGATCAAGGACTCATCGAAGCGCTCGCGCAGGTAGAGCGCCCGGCCCATGGCCCAGTGCACCGCGGGGTCGCGCTCGTCGGCCATGATTCCCTGCGCCGCGGCCTCGTAGGCCTTGTCCATTCCCGGCTCGCGCTTCTCCCAGTTCTGGAATGCGTCTTGGAAGTGCGTGAAGGAGAGGCCCGCGTAGGCGCGCGAGAAGGTCGGATCGAGCCGCAGCGCGGTCTGGAAGAAATGGCGGGCCTTGTCGTTGTCGGCCTTGCGATAGCGGTACATGTGCCACAGGCCACGGTGGCACGCCTCCCACGCGTCGAGCGAATTCGGCGGCTTCAAGATGGCGCGGTTGCGCTCGAGGGTCTCGATCTCGCTCGCAATGGAGGCGACGATCCGGTTGCCGATCTCGTCGAGGACGAGGAACGCGTCGTCGAGCTTGTGGTTGAAGGTCTCGGCCCAGACGATGCGTGCGCTGCGGGTCTCGGCCAGCTCGATGCCGACGGTGAACCGCTCGCCTTGCGCCCGCACGGTTCCGCCGACGACATAGTCGACGTTGAGAAGCCGGCCGGCCTCTTCGGCGCCTATGCCCCGCTCGTGCAGCGCGAACACGGTTCCCTGCGCGATGACGAAGAGGCTGCGCAGTTTGGCGAGCCGGGTGATCACGTCGTGGGCAAGGGCGTCGGCGGTCCCGCCGCGCGCGAGAGCCTCGGTGGAGCGGTGCACGAACGGCATCACTGCGATGGAGCCGCGACGAGGAACGGCGGCCGCGGCTTCCTCGCGGTATTCGAACTCCACCGTCGTCAACGTCCTGGCTGACCGCCAGGCGTTGCGGATCTGGGCGCTGTCGAGGCCTTCGGCCTCGAACAGCTTGATGGTCGCCGCCACGTGCTCCTCGCCTTCGCGAATGCGGCCGCGCCGCGCGAGAGCGGCGAGCAGGGTCTCGTGGACATGCTGGTCGAACGGCGCGAGCTCGCGCCACTTGTCCAGGTATGCGAACACCTCGTCGCCGAAGGCGCCCTTCGCGAGATGCTCCAGCAACGCCGTATGGCAGGCGCGAAAGCGTCGCCGCTGGGCGGTAAGCCACCCACTGAACACCGGGCTGCGGTCGATTTCGAGGCCGTCCAGGAAGTCCCCTTCGAAGAGCATCGCCAGGCTTCGCTGCCGCTCCGGGCTGAGCGCGGCGATGCCTTCCTCGGCGGCACGGGCGATCGCCATCGCGTCGACGAAGCAATCGTCAACATCGAGGCGGATGGTGTCGCCGCTCGTTCCGACGCGCCGGCGGGCGTCCTCGTCGAGGAGGCTACGAATCTTGCTGAGGCACCAGCGCAGCTCGCCCCGCGGATCGCTCGGCGCATCCCACAGCAGTTCGCAAAGGTGGCTCCGCGAGACGGGGAGGGGCGCGAGCGCCAGGTACGCGAGAAGCGCGCGGACTTTCCTCGAGGCCGGCAGCGCAAGCGCGACGCCGTCTCGCCGGACGCCAAGCGGCCCGAGCATCCGCACCTGGATGGAAGGCTGCACCACTTGCTCGCCCAAGCGATCAGATTCCACGGGAATTCCCACGCCGGCTACCACGCGCAAGGACAAAGATCGCGGCTCGAACTTGGAACGAAGGGAGCACGAGTCATGGACGAGATCGTTAGCGATTATCGCCTCATCTGCGCGAGATCGTCGCGCGGCCATGAGGGGCATGAGCGTGTGCAACTGCGATCCCCTCGCAGCCGCCCTCGCCGCCGCGGCGCTATTCGACAGCTGCGTCGCCCCAGATTGATTCAACCAACCCAATGAGACCTGCAATGGGAGCACTTGTTTCGCTTTTGTACGGCCTTGTCGTCTACGCCTTCTGCCTGGCGACGCTTCTCTACGCGATCGGTTTCGCCGGCAATCTCTTCGTGCCGAAGTCGATCGATTCCGGCGCGCCCGTGCCGCTCGCCGAGGCGCTGATCGTGAATCTTCTTCTGCTCGGCCTCTTCGCCGCGCAGCACAGCGTTATGGCGCGCCGCTCGTTCAAGCGCTGGTGGACGCAAACCGTGCCGCCGGCGGTGGAGCGCAGCACCTACGTGCTCGCCGCGAGCCTCGCGCTCGCGCTCCTACTCTGGCAATGGCGGCCGATTGCCGAGCCGATCGTCTGGAGAGTCGACAACGCCACCGGCGCGCAGCTGCTCTGGGCCGTGTTCTGGCTGGGGTGGGCGGTGCTGCTGATCAGCACCTTCCTCATCAACCACTTCGAGCTCTTCGGCCTGCGCCAGGTGTTCGCGCGTCTGGCCGGACGCGAGCTTCCCGAGCCGCAGTTCAGGACGCCGTTCTTCTATCGCTACGTCCGCCACCCAATCTATCTCGGCTTCCTGCTCAGCTTCTGGGCCGTGCCGGTGATGACCGCCGGGCACCTGCTGTTCTCGATCGGCGCCACCGGCTACATCCTCGTCGGCATCTGGTTCGAGGAGCGCGACCTCATCGCGCAGTTCGGCGAGCGCTACCACCGCTATCGCAGCCAGGTCGGGATGCTGCTGCCGGGCCGGAGAGCCTCATGAGCGTTTCGCTGGTCGCGCAGCGCGTGCATCAGCCGGAGCCCTTCTTTCGCGAGGCGGGGACCGGTCCCGGAGTCGTGTGTCTCCATTCGAACGCGAGCACCTCGGGGCAATGGCGCGGACTCATGGACCTTCTCGCGCCGAAGTTCCGCGTCCTCGCTCCCGATTCCTACGGTTCGGGCAGAAGTCCCGATTGGCCTTCGGACCGCGTCATCAGCCTCGGCGACGAGGTCGAGTTGATCGAGCCGGTCCTCGAGCGGGCCGGCTCGCCGCTGGCGCTCGTCGGCCATTCGTACGGCGCTGCAGTCGCGCTGATCGCGGCCATGGCGGACCCAACTCGCGTGCGCGCGCTGGCCCTCTACGAGCCGACGATTTTCGCGCTCATCGACGCGGCGGCGCCTCCGCCCAACGACGCCGACGGAATCCGCAGCGGAGTAGCCGACGCGGGCGCCGCCCTCGACGCGGGGGACAAGGATGCCGCCGCTGAGCGCTTCATCGACTACTGGATGGGCGCCGGAAGCTGGGAGCAGACTCCCGACTCGCGCAAGCCGCCGATCGCCGCGTCCGTGATGAACGTGCGGCGCTGGGCATATGCCCTGTTCACCGAGTCCACGCCTCTTGCGGCATTCCGATCGCTCAATGTCCCGGTGCTCTTGCTGGTGGGAAAGCGCTCGACTCCGTCGGCCCACGGGGTGGCGCGGCTATTGGCGGGCGCCCTGCCGCGAGTTGAACTCATGGAGTTTGAGGATCTCGGCCACATGGGGCCGGTTACCCATCCCGAGCTGGTAAATGAGGCGATCCGGCAATTCCTCGAGCGGCAGCACACCGAGCTTGAAGTACGGTCGCAAGTTCGCCCTCAACCCTGGATGAGCTACCAAGTCTAGTGGTCACGCCTTTCCTCGGATGCCGCGGGTCCGCGGCGAAGGCGCTCAAGGACGCTCGAATCGTCCGCTTTTCTCCGAGGCGAACAGCGCGTCGATGACGCGCATGTTTGCCGCCGCATCGTCCAGCGCGGATGCGTCAGGCCGCTGCGTCCTCACTGCGCGCGAAAACGCCTCGGCCTGCAACTGATACTGGTCGGCGATCGGCAGCGTGAACGTGCGGATCCCGGCGCCGTCGAGTGCGCTTGCATCGTCGACGGCATAGCGACAGGGTGTGTCCTGCGGCGCATTGAAGGGGATTTCGATCTCGATGCGCCCCTTGGTTCCGACGAGTTCAACGCGTTGATACGTAGCCGACTGGGTGGACACGGTAAAAGCAAGCTGCCGGCCGCTGCCGAAATCGAGAAGCCCACTCGTAGTGCGGTCGGTCTTGAACACCGGATCCCGCTCCATGATTGCGACGACACGCTCGGGTTCACCCTCGAAGAACCAGCGCCCCGCGACGATTGCATAACAGCCGATGTCATACAGCGCCCCACCGCCGATATCGACCATGTTGCGAATGTTCCCGGGGTCGTCGTTGAAATAACTGAAAGGCACATGAATGAAACGCAAGTCGCCAATGACACCCGCACGTACATGCTCACGCACGTCGATCCACTGCGGATGAAAGCGCACCATAAAGGCCTCTCGTATGTGCACCTTGGATGCATAGGATCGGAGCACTTCGAGCTCGGCCGCCGTGAGCGAAATCGGTTTCTCGCACAGCACATGCTTGCCCGCCTGTGCCGCGGCGAGCGTCATCGGCACGTGTAGATGGTTGGGCAGCGGGTTGTAGACCGCTTCGATCGACGGATCCGCCAACAGCGCTTCATATGAGCCATAAACCTTCGGAATGCCGAGAGCACTCGCCGCGGCCTCGGCCCTTCCCAAGTTGCGCGAGGCAACGGCGGTCAGCTCCAGCGTCCTGCTCTTCAGCATGCCTGGAATGACTTTTTCAGTGCCGATACGTGCAGTGGACAGAATGCCCCATCGAACGGGTGTCATCGTGAGTGCTCCTTTGACACGCTGGACCGTCTCACGAGCCCGGATCCGCGCCTGAGACTGGCGGTGCCGGGTTTCGATCGGCTGACGTCGAGGACATCGACCACCACTAGGGCCAGCGTCCCCGGGACAAATCGCCTGACGGCTGGCAAGGGCATCGTAGACGAGCTGAGTAAGGGCAGGCGCCTCCCCCTCCCCCCGGGTATAGCCGTGGACTGCGATGGGGTCCCCCTAGCGGGTGGCACGCGCGTGTCCCGTATCAGTATGCGCGGCGCCGCGGTACCGACGGGCCCTTGCTGTCGAGGTGACGGAACGTGATGCGGCCCTTGCTCAGGTCGTAGGGCGAGAGTTCCAGTGAGACCCTGTCACCGGCCAGGATGCGGATGCGGTGCTTGCGCATCTTGCCGGCGGAATAGGCGATAAGCCCATGACCATTTTCCAGCGTTACACGGAACCGGCAGTCGGGCAGCACTTCGTCCACGATGCCGTTCATTTCGATGTGTTCTTCCTTCGCCATGCGAGGTCCTCCGGAAACGTGCGCGAACGGGCGCGCCGGCACGAGCCGGTCCGCCCTGCGTCAAATCGTGATGAGGCTGCTGCGCGCCGCGTGGCGCGCAGCAGCCGGTCTGGACGACCGCATCGCGCGGCACAAGGCCGCGCCATTCAGTCGTCGCGCTTCAGACGATCCGGATTTCGGCCGCCTGCGGGCCCTTTGCCCCTTGCTTGACGACGAACTCCACCTTCTGGCCCTCGCTCAGCGACTTGAAGCCGCCGGCCTGGATTTCGGAGAAGTGCGCGAAAAGATCCTTGCTGCCGTCTTCGGGGGTGATGAAACCGAAGCCTTTAGCGTCGTTGAACCACTTGACAGTGCCACTAGCCATTTTCTCGTTCCTTGATGAATGAGAAGTTGTCGACGCGAGAACGCCCCGCGGCGAGCCGACGATCAAGAAACGTGAACCTGAGGAAATCCGAGATGCGTCGCTGCGATGAACCGCAGCACGCCAGAGAAGGCCGGAGGAAAAGCGAAACTTAACGCGAGCCGACGAAGAGTACTCGCTCATGCGGCCCGGTGTCGATCGAAATATTTTTCGCGGCGGGCACTTGAAGATACAACCTATGGTTCGACGGCCAAGTAGGGACCCACGCGTGGGCCGAGGATCTGATGGCGCGTACCAGGCTGTCCTTCCAACCAAGGGCGGAGCAAATGGCGTTGTGGCCCGCCGTGTCGGGCAACGCGATTGACAGCCAGGGTGACACGCGCCCTGGCCGGCCCAAACCCATCTGCTGGCACGATCCGGCGCGAACGCCGCACGGCCCGCTGCAGCGCTGGTTCTACGCGTAGTCGGTTGCGGACCCGCTGCTCGCACGCAGTCCTTCCTGTTCCGCCACCTGTTCCACCAATTCGCAGCGCTTTCTTCCCCCACTGCGAGGAACCTGTAGTGCACTAAACGGCCGTCTTG
>Ga0326726_10004396_pt1 | contig 12852 bp, 9 predicted proteins | sample MHFenrmetagenome_2_FD_207603 | JGI IMG/M metagenome (GOLD analysis project Ga0326726, IMG submission 207603) | Lab enriched peat soil microbial communities from Michigan Hollow, Ithaca, NY, United States - MHF15MN | ecosystem: Environmental > Terrestrial > Soil > Wetlands > Peat | place: USA...
CGGGAATTGGATCCCGGGGACCACGGATCTTGAATTTCGCTCCGCTACTGGTGCAGGAGCAGTTCCCCCTCAACGACCTGGTGAAAGCTCTGTTGAATGCAGCCGAGAAGACTGTCAGGGCCAAGGTCGAGATCGAAATCGCCATCACATTGCAGGGGCGGCGCGGGGAGCAGCCGCGGGTGCGTCTGGGATTCCTGCAGGTTCGTTCCATGGTGGTTTCCGATCAGGTGGTAGACGTCACGGTCGCGGATCTTGCCGATCCGCGCGCCATTGTTGCGTCGGACATGGTCATGGGCAACGGTACCGCTGATGACATACAAGATATTGTCTTCGTGCGGCCCGACAAATTCTCCCCATTGCAAACGGCCGCTATCGCACAGCAATTGGAGTCAGTAAACCGCGAACTGCAGCAGCAGCACCGGCCCTTCTTGCTGATTGGATTCGGCCGCTGGGGCAGTTCCCATCCCTCGCTCGGCATCCCCGTAGACTGGAGCCAGATCTCCGGTGCCCGGGCGATCGTCGAGGCGACGCTGCCAGAGATGAATGTAGAGTTGAGCCAGGGTTCGCACTTTTTTCACAACTTGTCGAGCTTTCGGGCAAGCTACTTCATGGTGCAAGGCGGGCGCCGCTGTGGAATCAATTGGGATTGGCTGAACCGCCAGCCCGTGGTGCACGAGACGGAATTTATTCGCCATGTGCGGCCAACGGAGAGACTGTCAGTGCGCGTCGATGGGCGGACCGCGAGTGGAGTTATTCTCTCGCCGACCCGAGACAATGCAGGCCAAGCGAAAAAATGAAGCCAGACGATACCCAGTTCGGGACCATGCTCCACGCTCTGCAAGAGCGGGCCAAAGAATTGAACTGTCTCTATCAGGTGGGCGAACTCCTGAGCCAGTCAACTCGACCTCTGGAGGAGATTTTCCGCGGCATCATCGAAGTCCTGCCACCAGGCTGGCAGTACCCGCACGACTGTCAGGCACGAATTATCTTTGAAAAACTTGTAGTCCAATCTCCGAACTTCCAAGTCACACCTTGGGTTCAGAAGGCCAACATCGTCGCGCAGGGCGAGACTATTGGAACGGTCGAAGTTTCGTACCGGCGAGAAATGCCGAAGTCGGACGAAGGTCCATTTCTCAAAGAAGAGCGCAAGCTGATTGAGACGATTGCCGAGCGCATCGCAAGCGCGGTCACTCAACGGCATCTGCGAGCCGCTTTCGAGGGCTGGGCGGCGGCGGATGCAGCCGCGGCTGCGCAAGGGGAGTGGCGCATTGTCCTTGAGTTTCTGCGCGACACGGACCCTGCCCTGTTGAAACGGATTTCGCGCAAATTGATCAACCACTTGAGCTGGAGCGGAGTCCAGGAGGCCAAGGACCTGCTGCGGCGTGTTGGGTCAATCGTGCCTTGCGAGCCGGGCTTTTCCACCGATGGGAACCGGCCTCTTCCGCAGGACGCCCCCGGCTATTCCTCTGACTTGACGACCCAGGCGCTCCGGATCGCCGAGGAACATTTGAGCGAGGCGGAAATCCTCAATTGTGTGACTCGGTGGATCAAAGAGGACAAGGCCAGCTTTCTGGTGCGAGCGCTGGAAAACCAGGACACCTCGCTGGGAGAGATCATGGAGTGTGTCGAGCGCTACCGGCACATCGGTGTTGGGGAGAGCGAACTTTCGATTTATACCCAGAAGGGTCTCCGGGTATCGCTGATCCGTCGTTTCTTTTCCGAAAGCCTCGGCTTCATCAATGTCGCCAAGAATTTCATCGACGTTCAGGATTTCTATGATCTGTTGGGTAAGGTCATCTTCCCGCCTGGTTGTCACGGCAAGTTGGGCGGTAAGAGCGCCGGCTTGTTCCTGGCCAAGAAGATCATCGACAAAGCCCCTGAAGCGAGCGCCCTTCTGCACGAAGTCAAGGTACCCAGAACCTGGTACCTCACCTCCGATTGGATTCAGGACTTCGTGCACCATAACGATCTGGAGGACGTTCTCAACCGGAAATACATGGAGATCGACCAGGTCCGGCAGGAATACCCGCATCTGGTGGCTTTGTTTAAAAGATCGTCGTTCCCTTCGGAATTCGCCAAGGGACTCTCACTCGCGCTCGATGATCTCGGTGATGTTCCGCTCATCGTGCGTAGCTCGAGTTTGCTGGAAGACCGTCCGGGGTCAGCTTTTTCCGGCAAGTACAAGAGCCTGTTCCTGGGCAACCGCGGCACCAAGGAAGAGCGTCTGGCCGCACTGATGGACGCTCTCGCAGAGGTGTACGCTTCGATCTTCGGTCCGGATCCCACCGAGTACCGTGCCGAGCGAGGTCTCCTGGATGTCCACGAAGAGATGGGCATCATGATCCAGGAAGTCGTGGGTCAGCCGGTGGGCAAGTACTTCGTGCCCGCGTGCTCCGGGGTTGCATTCAGCAACAACGAGTTCCGCTGGTCCGCCCGCATCAAGCGTGAGGATGGCCTTATACGTCTTGTACCTGGTTTGGGAACACGTGCTGTGGATCGCGTCGCCGATGACTATCCCGTTCTGATCGCTCCGGGACAGCCGAGTTTGCGTGTCAACGTCACCGCCGACGAAGTGCTCCGGTATTCACCCAAGCGTATCGATCTCATCAATCTGGAAACCAACGCTTTCGAGACCATTGATGTTGCGGAGCTCCTGCGCTATTCCGGCACCACGTACCCACAGATTCGAAACCTGGTATCGCTCGTGAGCCGTGACCGGATCGAGCAAATCATCGGGCCGATGCCTGACTTCAGTTCTCAGGATGCAGTCTTTACTTTTGAAGGACTGATTCGGAAGACTCCCTTCGTAAGCGGAATTCGTGAATTGCTGAACCTGCTGCAATCCAAGCTCGGGACACCGGTAGACATTGAGTTTGCCTACGACGGGAAGGATTTCTATTTGCTCCAGTGCCGACCCCAGAGCTACGGCGCGGACGCGGTTCCGGTTGCGATCCCGCAGAACTTGCCGTCGGACAAGGTCATCTTTTCGGCCGCCCATTTTGTTTCGAACGGCAAGGTACCGGAGATCACGCACATTGTGTACGTCGATCTCGAGGGCTACAGCCAACTCCCGGATGCGGCGGCCATGCGCGATGTCGGGCATGCGGTCGGCAGACTCAACAAGCTGTTGCCGAAACGTCAGTTCATCCTGGTCGGGCCAGGACGCTGGGGCAGCCGTGGAGACATCAAACTGGGGGTCCCGGTGACCTATTCTGATATCAACAACACGGCGATGTTGATCGAAGTGGCACGCCAGAGAGGAAATTACCTGCCAGAGTTGTCATTCGGAACCCACTTCTTCCAGGATCTCGTAGAAGCCTCGATCCGGTATCTGCCGCTGTACCCCGATGATCCAACGACAGTGTTCAACGAACTGTTCTTTCGACGGTCTCGCAACGTACTTCAGGAGTTGCTCCCGGAATTCGCGCACCTCGCGGAGACGCTACGGGTAACGGACGTACCGCTCGAAACGGGTGGACTCATCCTACGAGTTCTCATGAACGCCGACTTGGACCAAGCGGTCGGATTCCTGTCACCCCCGCAGCAGAAGACCGGGTCAATCGAATCCGAGGGTGAGTCCATTGATCGGGGAACGAATGAACACTGGCGCTGGCGCTTTCGCATGGCACAGAGGATCGCGGCAGATCTCGATCCTCAAAAATTTGGCGTGAAAGCGTTCTACCTTATCGGTAGCACAAAGAACGCCACGGCGGGGCCCGCCAGCGATATTGATATCCTGCTGCATTGCCAGGGAAACGAAGCCCAGGGAAAGGATCTGATGCTCTGGCTCGAAGGCTGGAGCCACTGCCTCGCAGAAATCAACTTCCTGCGGACCGGGTATCGCACGGACGGTCTTCTGGATGTGCACCTGGTTACGGATAAGGACATCGCTGAACGCTCCAGTTTCGCCGTCAAAATCGACGCTATTACTGACCCCGCTCGTAAATTGCCAATGAAGGATTCACAGGGCTGAGTTACAGCAAATCCCGCGTGGCGGCCTCGGGGGAGTCGAAGTCAAAACGCACCAGAGCCAACTCAGGCCCGTCGTGAGCGCCGTTGATGCAGACCGTTCGCCCGATCCGAATTTTCCACTCGCCCGTCAATCGCGCAGCCTCGTGCACATGACCGTGCAGGGTGAGCAGAGGCTGCCGCTCCTCGATAAAACGCTTGACTGCGATGCTGCCCACATGCACATCCAGCGCAACGTGCTCATAAGTCTTACCATCCAGCGCCGCGCGGTCCAGCAGCGTGTCGCACGGTGGCGCATGGAAGAGAAATACTGCACGATCGAGAGGATCTTCGCCCACGAGGGAAGCGAGGTCTTTCTGGATCGTTCCCCATTTGATCTCACTCTCTTCGGTTGGCACGCTCCTGTACCCTTCCTCCGGGGATACACAGCCAGGAGCAACGTAGCGGGAAACGTCGTAACGCTCCCAATCCTTCAGCAAGAAAGGAGTCGGCGGAACATAGGCGAGGCCATAAATCGGGAAGTCTCCGAAGAAAAGTTTCTGCCCGTGGATGTAGTGCCAGAGGCCTTCGGCCGCTGCCGTGACGAAACCCTCCTCCTCGCAGCGTGGGTCGTCGTTGCCTAGGATGAGGAAGATGTCAGGATAGTCCACGCCTAAGGCGTCGCGAGTTCTCGTGAAAGTTGGGACGAGATAATCATGAACAAAATCAGCCTGTCCGGATTGGACAGCTGAGAATGCCAAACGAGGAAGCAAGTCTCCGCCAAGGAACACTGCAGTGGGACGATCCTTGATGATCGAGGCAAGGAGTTTGGCGTATCGGTCGGTATGCCCGTGCAGATCCGTGGCGAAGAAACAGGTCGGCAAGACCAAACCCTCCCGTTGCCTTTGTTCTCAATCTTATAGCCCATTAAGTCTCATGGAGAAGCCGATGTGAAGAGGAGGATCATGTTTCCAAAGCCGAGAGCTTTACCAGCAGTTTGTTCTCCGGCCTTGGGATCACTTGTCCAACGATGCCGGTAGATCTGACAAGGTGTGCCGCAGAATGTGCCGTATCCCTGGCAAAGGGAGAGGTGGGAACCCTCCGCGCAACCCGACACAGTTATCGTTCCCGCGCAGAAAGAGGGCTTCGAAACAGTATTTCTAGGGCAGGACTGCTGGTACGCGATCCGCATATCAGGAGGCATGCTGGAAAAGATCAAGTACATTGCGGCCTATCAAACACAGCCAGTTTCAGCCATTACCCACTATGCGCCTGTTGACCGTATCGAACCCTACGGCGAAGGCGGCAAGTACAAATTGATTTTTTCGATGAAGGCGAAACCGATAGGGCCGATTCCTTTCGCAGACGCACCCCAGGGCGCTATGCAAGGGCCACGCTACACAACATTTGCCAAATTGACGGCTGCGAAGAAGCTCACGGACCTCACTGGAAAGACATGAGTGTCCGGTCCGGTCTTCGTCGTCACGCGCCTCTTCGCATGACCCAGCGCGGACGGATCGTTGTAAACATCCGGCGTCGCCAATTTACGAGCGGAAAACTACTATTTCCCGCCCGCATAAATGACTCCGCGTAACCCCTTTGTAGAAGGGGCTGAAACACCCTGGACGCGCAAGGGGATTTTAGCTCGCCGCCAGTGTCCGGATTGCCGACCATCGGTCCAGAATCATACGTGCGGCGAGAGGCTATAATTGCGCGCAGCATGGCCCTAATCTCTGGCACAAAACTCGGGCCCTACGAAATCCAGTCACCTTTAGGGTCTGGAGGGATGGGCGAAGTATACCGTGCGATCCAGAGCAGCCTCGGTCGCCAAGTGGCCATCAAAGTCCTGCCCGCAGAGAAAGTTGCCGACCCCGAACGAAAGCAGCGCTTCGTGCAGGAAGCAAAGGCGGCTTCGTCGCTGAACCACCCCAACATCATCACGATTTACGACATCGGCCAGGCCGAGGGCGTTGATTTTATTTCGATGGAGTTGGTCTCCGGTAAAGCGCTTGACCGGCTGATTCCCCGACACGGAATGCGGCTGAATGATGCTCTGAAGTACGCCGTCCAGATTGCCGATGCGCTCGCTCGGGCGCACGCCGCCGGTATCGTCCATCGGGACCTCAAGCCCGGAAACATCATGGTGAACGAGCATGGGCGGGTGAAGGTTCTCGACTTCGGCCTGGCGAAGCTGACCGAAGCCGCCCCTGCAACCGGGAACGAGGCCACGCGCACCCTGCGCCCCACGACCGAAGAGGGCAAGATCGTCGGCACCGTTTCATATATGTCTCCGGAGCAGGCAGAGGGCAAGAAGGTCGATGCCCGTTCCGACATCTTCAGTTTCGGAGCGGTGTTGTACGAAATGGTGACGGGAGGACAAGCGTTCCACGGCGACACCAAAGCCTCGACGCTGGCGGCCATTCTGAAGGACAATCCCCGGCCGGCAAGTGAAATGGTGGAGGGCCTTCCCAAAGAAGTGGAGCGGCTGATCTCCCGTTGTCTGCGCAAGGAAGTCAATCAACGCTCCCAGCACATGGACGACGTCAAGCTCGCGCTGGAGGAACTGAAAGAGGAGTCCGACTCCGGAGTGCTGGGAATCGCTGCTGTGTCCAAGCCGAAGGCGGGTCGTCGCCTCACCTGGATCCTTAGCGTAGCGGCAGCACTGACTATCGCGACGCTGATTGGAGTGTGGCTGGTTCGATCGAAGAATGAAGTGCCAGAGGCGCCGTTGGTCGCGGTTCCGCTGACCAGCTACGTAGGCGACGAGGATGATCCGACGCTTTCCCCGGATGGAACGCAAGTCGCGTTTTCCTGGGATGGGGAAAAGCAAGATAAATCGGATATCTACGTCAAACAGATCGGCGTGGAGCCGCCCTTTCGCTTGACCAGCGATCCGGCCATAAACTACAGCCCTGCCTGGTCACCGGATGGAGGCTTCATCGCTTTCTTGCGGGAGTTGTCACACGACCAGACCGATATCGTGATCGTACCCCAGCGAGGTGGACCGGAGCGGATTCTGAGCGAGATCAAGGGATCAATGCGGCAGGCTTTGCTCTTTGGCCCGTACTTGTCCTGGACTCCGGATTCGAAGTGGATTGTTTGCCCAACTCCGAAGACCGGCGAGCGAGTCTGGGCCTTGCATTTATTCTCGACAGAAACAGGAGAGCAGATCGAGTTGACCAACCCGCCAAGCAGCGAAGCCGGCGATGTGGCGCCGGCAATCTCTCCCGACGGCCGGACCTTGGTCTTCTCGCGGGTTTCACCCGATTTCTACAATTTGAGTCTGTGGATGTTGCACCTTGGGGTGGACCACAAGCCATCGGGCAAGGAGGAAAAGATCGAATCGCCCGGTATGACGAACTTCGGCGCGGCTTGGTTGCCCAATGGCCGTGAGTTCGTATTTACCTCCGGGACCGGAACCAACAACGGGCTCTGGCGGCTTGCGGTATCCAAGGGCGCGGTTCCCAGGAGGCTCGACCTTGGAATCGCCGCCGCAGGGCCGACGATTTCGCGGCTCGGAAATCGCCTGGCCTTTGAAGTGTTTCAGTATGACCTGAATATCTGGCGCGTCGACTTGAAGGAGCCCGGTAAAGAGCCAAGCCAGCCGGTCCGTTTCATTTCCTCCACACAGATTGAACAATACCCTGCTTATTCGCCGGACGGACGTCGCATCTCCTTCATGTCAGAGCGATCGGGTACTGGCGAAATCTGGATCTGCGACAGCGACGGATCCGGGACCCGGCAGTTAACTTCGTTTGGCGGGGCGGGGATCTACGGCCCGAGTTGGTCTCCCGACAGCCAGAAAGTCGCTCTGACGGTTGCACTGAAAGGAATGAAAGAGGACATCTATGTTGTCAGCGCGGGCGGGGGTGTTCCCCGGCGGATGACGACAGATCCGGCAGAAGACAAGTGGCCTTATTGGTCGCAGGATGGAAAGTGGATTTACTTCAGCTCAACCCGCAGCGGTCGGGAGGAGATTTGGAAGATGCCTTCCCGCGGCGGAGAGGCGGTTCAAATCACGCAGAATTCCGGCGACGTCCCGCAAGAATCACCAGACGGCAAATTTCTCTATTACATGAAAGGGTGGCCGGATGCCGTTAGCGTCTGGCGATCCCAGGTTGATGGAAGTCAAGAAACCAAGCTCCTCGATTCCGTGCATAGCGAAGGCCAATGGGCTGTGGCCAAGGAGGGGATTTACTTCTTCAGGCCTCCCGACAAAATGGGACACAGTGACATCTGCTTCTACGAATTCGCTACCGGCCAGATCAGGAAAGTCCTGACCATTCAGCGTCCGGTGAATACTCATATCGCGGTGTCTCCCGACGGCCGGACGATTCTTTACCCGCAGTCGGACGCCTCTGGCAGCGTCCTCATGCTGGTCGATAATTTCCGCTAGTTCAGTACCAACCCTGCGCTCGTGAATCATCGGTTTCGAGATCCAATCTTGCCTGTCGGGACGGGCATGTCCAAGCCCTCTTTGATCCGATGCCCTCTGATCACGAGCTATTCGGAAGTTGAGTCGCTGGCGCGTGGGCACGCGCCCAAGGCCCTGCGGAGGCGGAGGCGCACCGTTCCGTACCCAATCCCGAGCTTAGCTGCGATCTGGCGTAGGCTTGCTCCCTCTGAGCGCAGCCGCATTACCTCATTGTGATTCACCACACGGCGCGGACGCCCAAGTTGCTTGCCACAGGCTCTCGCATTTCGGATTCCTGCGCTCACGCGTTCGCGTATCAGGTCACGCTCCAACTGGGCGACGGCTGAGACAATCGTGAACAGTGCCTGCCCTAGAGGACTACTCGTATCTATGTTTTCTTGGTAGCTGATGAATTGAATACCGAGAGACCGAAACTCCTCTAGCGCCAGGAGCAGGTGCTTAGTTGACCGTGCAAAGCGGTCAAAGCGCCATACCATAACGGCGTCAAACTGCCGTTTGCGGCCAGCGGCCATAAGTTCGTTTAGCTGCGGCCGTGAATCCTTCGCGCCTGATTCGCCGATGTCAACGTACTCGCGCAGAACGGAAAGCCCACGTGCCGTGCAGTAGGAGCGCAGATCACGCAGTTGGAGGTCGCAGCTTTGGTCCTTGGTGCTTACTCGGGCGTAGATTGCTGCTCGCATACTCGAATTCGTACTACGGAAGAGAGCAAAAAGCTAGGTAAGAACAATAGGCTCGTTCGCAGTTTACTGACCCATGCTAGCCATTGTTCGTAATGATCTCGTATTTTCAAACGCGTGAGCACCCGCGACATCATCAAGCGCCAGCGAAAACTCAGCGAGTCCGCACGCACCCTTGATCGGCTCAACGCAGTGGTTCTGGCTGGCGCATTGCGTGATCACCTGAATGAATTGCCCGATCGCCAGATCGGCCAACTGCTTTTCGATTTCTGCTGGGCAGCGTTTTACTTCGCCAGTCCTGAGCTAACCATCGTCACGCAGGCCATAGATCGGCTGCGTCGCTCCACGGGAGGCGTGATCACGAAAGAGGAGGCGCAAGACAACCTGGGACCGCAGCCCGTCTGCCCGAAATGTGGAACCGAGATGTTTCTGCACTACGGAATCGACGAACCTGATTTCTGGCTGTGTGACTGGGTGAGCTGTCGGAACAAGAGGTATGTCCGATAGGCAGGATCTGTCGGATGGGTGATTTCGGACAGGCGGGAAAACTCGACTTTTCCAAACTTCCGGTTTGCCGACCACTCGGGCGAGTCAACGGCGAAGTCGGTATACAATGCGGGTCTGATTCCGGCGGTGAATGCGATAACGGTTTATAGGGGTTCACGATGTATGCTTCCAACCTGCTATTCCGCTTCTCAACCCTCCGCCCAATTCTGTTGACTCTGACCTTGCTCGGCTGCGGATGTAGAACCCTAATTGCCGAGCCTGGAGACGAGAGGCTCGTCGCAAATTCCAATCAAACTCCGGCCGGGCGGTTTACAGAAGGCCAATTAACGATCCGGCTGGAAGCCGCGATGGGCGAGTGGTATCCAGAAGAGAACGACGGGCCTGCTTTGAAGGTCGCAGCTTTCCGCGAAGAAGGCAGACGCCTCTCAACGCCGGGCCCTTTGCTCCGCGTGCCGGAGGGCACGGAGATCAACGCCACCGTGTACAACCGCTTGGATCAGCCGCTCACAGTGCATGGCCTGCATGGGCGGCCCGGAGATGCCAAAGAAATCTTGATTGTTCCGTCAGGCGAAAGCCGCGAAATCCATTTTTTGGCCGGTGCCCCGGGAACCTACTTCTACTGGGGTAGCCGAAACGCTGCCGAAAACTTGGTGCAGCGCCGGGCAGAGGACGGGCAGCTGAATGGAGCTTTCGTCGTAGACCCGAGAGCGGATGTCGCAAAGGCCGACCCAGACCGAATGCTCATGATTACCAATTGGCTCGTCGTGGATGATGAGACGACGCAACCACCACGATACCGCGAAGTGTTCGGGATCAATGGGCTTTCCTGGCCACACACCGAGCGGCTCACTTATCGCGTAGGTGAAAACGTGCACTGGCGTGTGATCAACGCCAGTAATTCGACGCATCCGATGCACCTGCACGGCTTCTATTTTCGAGTGGACAGCGTGGGCGATGCGGAAAGCGACACGATCTATGGCGATGATGGACGGCGTATGGCGGTCACGGAGATGCTCCGTCCGGGTCGCACGTTCACGCTAACGTGGACGCCCGATAGGAGCGGCCATTGGGTTTTCCACTGCCACGTGCTGCCACACATCTCCCCGGAGCGAAGATATTGGCAAAATACGGTTCTGTCCTCAAAGCATACGATGGCCGACCACGCGCGCGAGGGCATGGCAGGACTCGTCATCGGCATCACCATATTGCCGGTTGATGTGCCGGTGCATGCGTCGTCAAGATTGAAGTTGCCCGCGCGGAAAATAGAGCTGGTTGCGACCGATCTGCCAGGCTTTTTCGGAAAGAACCCCGGCATGGCATTCGCGATTAAGAAGAGCGGATCGGCGATAATGCCTACAATACCAGGTCCGCCAATATTGCTTGTCCAGGGAGAGCCAACTGCCATCCGAGTGGTGAATCGGCTTCGAGAACCGTTAACGGTCCACTGGCACGGCATCGAGTTGGAGAGCTACTTCGATGGGGTTGCGGGCGTCAGCGGCTCAGGCGAGCGCCTGATGGCGCCCATCGCGCCAGGAAAGTCCTTCGTGGCCCAGATGACTCCGCCGCGCGCAGGAACCTTCATCTATCACACGCATATAGATGACGTGAAACAGCTCAGCTCTGGCCTGTATGGCCCGCTGATCGTGCTGCCGCGAGGGGAAAAGTTTGATCCTGAAACAGACCGCGTCCTGCTGATCAGCAGGGGCGGGCCCGGTGAGACACCCATCTGGCTCAACGGCAGCCGGTCTCCGGAGATCGGCAAGTTCAGACCCGGGAAAAAATATAGGATGCGAATCATCAACATCGTGCCGGAAAATCCCCCGATCGACATTAACTTGAAAGTCGCAGAAATGCCGGCGACGTGGCGACCCATTGCCAAGGACGGCGCGGACCTTCCATTAGCTCAACGGAAACTCTGTCCTGCTCAGCTCACCATCAGCGTAGGGGAAACGTACGACTTCGAATTCCGTCCGGAACGAGCCGGCGAATTGACGCTTGAGGTAGTGCGTCCTTCTAATCAATTCCCAGCTCAAATCACGCCCTCCCACAAGGTTGTAGAACTGCGTCCAGAAAGCAGAATTGCCGTAAACATTGCTGTACAGGAGTGAGTCCCCTCAGTAATCGACAATTGGCGCTTGACGGGCAGGGTCGAAAAACCAGACTAACCCGTGGACAAAGACGTGGTCGCCTGGTGTCGTTTTTTCATGCACTTTCGCGGGCCGAAGGCTCTGAATGACAAACCGGAAGTGACTGTAGATAACACGCGGCGTCTAGACTCATAACCCCAGTCAACGAATGCTATTTTAGGTCAGTTGACCCCGGCCATTCGCGGAGCATATTCTTGCGCGATTATGAAGAAGATCGTTGGATCGCTGTGCGTCCTCATCTGTACAACGTGTTTCGCACAGTCACCGAACGCCAAGGTCCTCGTTCTGGAGAAAGAACAAGGGGAGAAGCGCGTAAGACCTGCTGGCGCAGGCATCGCCACCCTTCCGGTCGAGTTCACGCTCAAGGTAACGCCGCAGAACAGCGGTTCCCAGCACTTGATATTGGGTACACAGACGATTCCACCGGGCGGGACCGTCCCCAAGCATCGACATCTCGACCAAGACGAGGTCGTCTTCCTTCAGAGCGGTAAGGCGCGCTTCACGCTGAACGGCAAAGACTATGAGGTCCACGATGGCGGTATGATCTTCGCCCCCTCGAACACGTGGATGGCGCTGGAGAACATTGGGACAGATGACGTTCGGCTGATCTTCATTTACTCAGCGCCCGGATTCGAAGAGTACATGCGCTGCACCTCCGCCCCCGCTGGCCAGACGGCCCCGCAACTCTCGCTGGATCAGCTGCGCGCCTGCGCTCGCAAAGGAGACGTCGAATACGAGGGCCTCACTGGCCCGGCAAAGAAAGTAAATGGGGAGCGTACTCCGTGAGTCATTGGAGAGCCTCGCCACAACAGTTATAGACAGACCACTAAACAAGGTGAGAATTGACAAAGTTGTACACGTTCGTCCTGGTGCCGCTCGTTCTAATACTCACAGTCGCGACGGCTTGGGGCCAGACGTCTGACGGGCCAGAAACCGTGGTCGTCCATAGTGGGTCGGCTACCCTACACGCAATGCTGTGGCGCCCGCAGGGCCGCGGACCGTTCCCCGCCATCCTGCTGAATCACGGCAGCGGCCGTACCCGTGAAGAGCTGGAACGCCTCGGGCCGTATGAGCGAAATGCCGAGAAACTCGGACCGGTATTTGCTCGCCATGGCTATGTATTCTTGTACTTGTTTAG
>Ga0326726_10004397_pt1 | contig 12852 bp, 12 predicted proteins | sample MHFenrmetagenome_2_FD_207603 | JGI IMG/M metagenome (GOLD analysis project Ga0326726, IMG submission 207603) | Lab enriched peat soil microbial communities from Michigan Hollow, Ithaca, NY, United States - MHF15MN | ecosystem: Environmental > Terrestrial > Soil > Wetlands > Peat | place: USA...
GAGCCGCACGACCACTTCGCGCTCGGCACCGACACGCGCGAATACGAGAACAATGCGTCGTACACGGGGCGCGTCTACGAAGACGACTACACGGTCGACCTTCGCACCGGCAAGCGCGACCTCGTGCTCAAGAAGCACCGCCCGTCGATTCGGGTCGTGTCGCCGAACGGAAAGGAAGAGCTCTACTGGGGCGACGACGGCAACTATTGGGTGCTCGACCTGGCGACGGGCGCCAAGCGGAACATCACCAAGGCGACGGGCGTCAACTTCTCGAACACCGAGGACGATCACAACTATCTCGTACCGCCGCCGCGTGCGCCGTTTGCGTGGGCGCGTGACGGGGCGTCGGTGCTGCTGTCCGACGGCTGGGATGTGTGGAAGGTGCCGACGACGGGCACCGGCTCCGCCGTGAATCTCACGGTGAACGGCAAGCGCGATCAGATCCGCTACAACCGCGTGTACGCCTTCGAGCGCGGCGTGACGACCGGCGGTGGACGTGGCGGGGGGCGCGGCGGTCGGGGCGGAGGCGGCGCGAGCCTGGGCATCGATCTCTCCCAGCCGCTGTATGTCGGTGCGTATGGCGAGTGGACGAAGAAAGCGGGGCTCTCGCGCGTCGACCCGGGAACGCCGGGCGCGAAGCCGCTCGTCTGGGACGACGCGAGCTTCGACTTCCAGAAGGCGCGCGACGCGGACGTCTACGTATACACGCGCCAAACGGCGCGTGATTTCCCGAACTACTTCGTCGCGAATCCGGACCTGAAGAGCGGACGCCAGCTCACCGACGCCGATCCGCAGCAGAAGGATTTCGCGTGGACGAAAGGCGTGCGTCTCATCAACTACACGAGCGCCAAGGGCGACAAGCTGCAAGGTGCGCTCTACCTACCCGCGAATTACGAGCCTGGCAAGAAGTATCCGCTGCTGGTGACGATCTACGAGAAGCGGTCGAACCTCGCGAACACGTTTGTGTCACCGAGCGAAACGAGCACCCCGAACCGCAGCATCTATACGAGTCGCGGCTACGCGGTGCTTGATCCGGATATCGTCTACCGGATCAACGACCCCGGCATGTCCGCGGTGTGGTGCGTGATACCGGCCGTGAAGGCGGCGATGGCGACGGGCATGATCGACTCGGCGAACGTCGGCCTTTGGGGCCATTCATGGGGAGGCTACCAGACGGCGTTCCTCGTCACGCAGACGAACATCTTCAAGGCGGCGATCGCCGGCGCGCCGCTCACCAACATGGTGAGCATGTACGCGTCAGTCTATTGGAACACCGGCAACTCCGACGCGTCGATCTTCGAGGACAGCCAGGGGCGCTTCAAGGGCAACGTCGCCGAGAACACCGAGGCGTACATTCGGAACTCGCCCGTCTTCCACGCCGAGAGGGTGAAGACGCCGCTCATCATCCTCGCCGACGACAAGGACGGCGCGGTCGACTTCAACCAGGGCATCACGTACTACAACACCCTGGCGCAACTCAAGAAGGACGTGATCCTGCTCGAGTACGTCGGCGAAAACCACGGTCTGGCGCGCCCGATCAACCAGAAGGATTACGCGATGCGTCAGAAGGACTGGTTCGACCACTACCTCAAGGGCGCGCCAGCGCCCGACTGGATGACCAAGGGCATTCCGCGCATCAAGATGGACGAGTATTGGCAATCTCTAAAGGCGCAGCAGGCGGGGTCGATCGTTCCGTGACCGCCGCGACGCCGCCGCGCCCCGACATCGAAGAGCCCAAAGACCTTGGGTTCGGCTCGGTCGTCGGCGGCGCGAACGAGAAGCGCCTCCTCAACCGCGACGGCACGTTCAATCCGCGCCGTCGCGGCCTGCCGTGGCTCACGTCGCTCGCGCCGTACCATTTCCTGCTCACCATCAGCTGGCCGAAGTTCCTCGTCATCATTACCGCCGGCTATTTCACCGCCAACACGCTCTTCGCGCTCGCCTACCTCGCGTGCGGCGCGGGCGCGCTCGAGGGGATTCCGTCGAGCCAGACCGGCGGAGCGTTCGGGCGAGCGTTCTTCTTCAGCGTCGAGACCCTGTCGACGATCGGCTACGGCAACATCGTGCCGAACGGCGTGGCGCCCCACGTCGTCATGACGATCGAGGCTCTGATCGGCCTGCTCGTCTTCGCCCTGGGCACGGGACTTCTGTTCGCGCGGTTCTCGCGGCCGACTGCGGCGATCGTCTTCAGTTCGCGCTCCGTTATCGCGCCGTATCACGGCATCACCGCGTTCATGTTCCGCGTCACGAACGCCCGCAGCAATCAGATCGTCGAGATCGAAGCGAAGGTGCTGTTCAGCCGGATCGAAGGCTCGGTGCGCAAGTACGATCAGCTCAACCTCGAGCGCTCACGCGTGACGTTCTTCCCGCTGAGCTGGACCGTCGTCCATCCGATCGACGACAAGAGTCCGATGCGCGGCTTTACGCACGCCGACTTCGTGGCCAAGGACGCGGAGTTTCTCATCCTCATGTCCGGCGTCGACGAGACATTCTCCCAGACCGTGCACGCGCGCTCGTCGTACAAGCCCGACGAAATCCTGGTAGGGGAGAAGTTCGTCAACATCTACAACGACGTGGACCGCGACGGCATTGTCAGCATCGACGTCCGCAAGCTGAGCGAGACGGAGCCCGCCTTCGAAGAGGACTACTCCCACACGTCGACCTGGCACCACACCGGCCATTTCGCCGGCTACGCGCCGCGCAAGAAGTAGAGCCGCGAACGCTCAGCCCGCTTCGGCGTCGGGCGAGTACGACGACTCGTCGGACGGCGAAGAGTCCGCGGACGCTGGGACCTTGGGTCCTTTCTCGAGCACTTCGCGACAGCAGGCCGCCAGAACGGCCTCGAGCGCCTCGATCCCGTCGTCCGTCGCTTCCATGAACAGATCTTTCACGACGGACTCGGCGCGCTCGAGCTGATTGATCAGCATCTTGGCGTGGACGCGGCTCGGCATGACGCCGCAAACCTTTGCCGTGGCTCGATTTCCAATCGGCTTGCGCAGCACCACCACCGCGCCGCGCTTGCCGGGCTGCGTGAAGTAATCGGAGGTCCTGACCCTTCGATTCTTCCGTGGTCCTCGTCCCACACCTTTTCGCGGCTGGCGTGCCATGTCGCTCCGATCTGGCCCCTGTTGCCGGAAAACATACATCAGGGCACGCTCACCTTCGAGTCGGGGCTCCGGTGGTCGTTCGCGCCGGCGGCGATCCCGTCGCGGACCACTATGGTATGTCCGTCCCCCTGCTGGCCTCCGAATCTGACCGCGTGGCCCATGACCCGGAGCTGGGCGGCGACCGAGTCGGAGATCGCGTTGCGCTCGAAGGTCACCGTGTCGGGCAGCCACTGGTGGTGGAACCGTGGCGCGTCCACCGCCTGCCGGGCATCGAGCCCGAAGTCGATGACCCCGAGCACGATCTCCATGACTGTGTTGATGATCGTGCGGCCGCCAGGTGAGCCCGTCACCATGAACAGCTTCCCGTTCCTGGTCACGATCGTCGGACTCATCGAGCTGAGCATCCGCTTGCCCGGCGCGATCAGATTCGCCGGCGTGCCGATGTCGCCGGTGAGGTTCGTTTCGCCGGGCTTCTTGTTGAAGTCACCCATCTCGTTGTTCAGGATGAACCCGGCTCCGTCGACGACCACGTGCGATCCGAACCCGCCCTCGAGAGTGAACGTATTGGACACGGCGTTCCCGGCGCGGTCGACGATCGAGAACTGGGTCGTCTCGTCATCCTCGGTGGAGGCGATCGGGGTGACGATGTCGCGCCCCAGCTCGACGCTGCTCGACGCGTGCGCCGGATCGATCGATGCCGCGAGCGACTTCGCGTAGCTCTTCGACGTCAGCCTCGCGATCGGCATCTTCACGAAATCCGGATCGCCGAGGTAGCGCGCGCGATCGACGTAGCCGCGCCGCATCGCTTCGATCTCCACGTGCAGCGCCGCGGGCGACATGTCGCCGAGCTTTGCCAGGTCGAAGCGCTCGAGGATGTTGAGCATCTCGAGCATCGTGACGCCGCCGCTCGTCGGAGGCGGCATCGTGATCAGGTCATACCCGCGATACGTGCCGTGCAGCGGCGTGCGCGTCTTCGCCTGGTAGGCGGCGAGGTCGCGTTTGGAGATCAAGCCGCCGTTCCGCGCCATCGACGCCGCGATGCTGTCGGCGATCCAGCCGGTGTAGAACGCGTTCGGCCCTTTGGTGGCGATCGCGCGGAGCGTCCGGCCTAGGTCACGCAGCACGATCGTGTCGCCGGCGACCCACTCGCCGCCGCCCGGCTTTCCGTAAGCCGCGACCGACGCGGGATACTTCGCCATCGCGCCGGCGACCTCGCGATTCAGCGAGCGCGCGAGCGCTGGCGACAGCACGAATCCTTTTTCGGCGAGCTCCACGGCTGGCATCACGTCGTCCTTCCACGCGAGCCTGCCGTACTTCGAGTGCGCGAGGGCCAGCCCGCGGACGGTGCCCGGCACGCCCGGGGCGAGATAGCCGGTGGCCGTGCGCTGGCGCGCGATCTTGCCCGTGGAGTCGAGGTACATCGTCTGCGTCGATCGCAGCGGCGCGCGCTCGCGATAGTCGACCGTCGTCGCCGAGCCGTCGACCAGGCGGATCACCATGAATCCGCCGCCGCCGATGTTGCCGGCGCTCGGATGCGTGACGGCGAGCGCGAACGCGGTCGCCACGGCGGCGTCGACGGCGTTGCCGCCCTTTTTTAGAACGCCCGCCCCCACGTCTGACGCGGGCGCGGAGGTCGTGATGACCATTCCGTCGCGCGACGTGACGGGCTGTGATTCGGCCTGTTGTGCCGACGCGTGCGACGCGAAAACGAGTGCGGCGCCGGGGACAAACGCGCGGATCAGGAAATGACGAACGGCTCGAAGCATGACGACCTCGGGTTGGCAGCGACGCGGCGCAGTTCGACTTGCAAAGCTACCGCGCGCTCGTGTGCCAGCCCAGCCGTCGGCCCACAGAATCCGTACACCCCCCCAGCAGCGCCCGGACTGTCGGAAGACGCGCCTGCCGACCAACTTGGGATACCAGCCGCGAGTTGGCTGACCCTCCCCCCGGAGCCGCCGTGCCCACGAACCGCCGCAATTTCCTCAAGGCCTCGGCCGTCGCCGCCGGGGCGCTCGGCCTCGAGTCGCTGCCGGGGATTGCTTCCGCGGCACCCGCCGAGTCGCTGCCTTCCTCGAGTCGCCGCGTCGAGCGCGCAGAGGCCCCGCTCAACATCCTGATTCTCGGCGGGACGGGCTTCACCGGACCGGAGCAGGTGGAGTACGCGATTGCGCGCGGGCACAAGATCACGCTGCTCAATCGCAACAAGACGCGGCCGGATTTCTTCAAAGGGCGCGTCGAGCAGTTGATCGGCGATCTCAACGACGACGTGAGCGCGCTCAAGGGGCTCAAGTTCGACGTCGTGATCGACAATCCCACGACCGCACCGGCGTGGGTGCGCAACGCGGCGCAGTATCTCAAGGGCAACACCAAACACTACATCTTCATCTCGACGATCTCCGCCTACAACAACGACAAGACCGCGTGGGCCGACGAAACCGATCCGACGCATCCTCTCCCCGACGGTCTCGATCCGTATTCCCTCGACCGCGCGGTGATCGGCTCCGGCAGGAACTATGGGCCGCTCAAGGCCTACTCCGAGAAGGAGGTCGAGAAGCACTATCCCGGGATCAACACGATCATCCGTCCCGGATTGATCGTCGGTCCGCTGGATCGCTCCGACCGATTCACCTATTGGCCGTACCGGATCGACAAGGGCGGCGAAGTGCTCGCGCCGGGTGACGGCAACGATCCCGTGCAGATCATCGACTCGCGCGACCTGGCCGAGTGGACGATTCGCGTCGCCGAGAACAACACGCTCGGCGTGTTCAATGCGACGGGCCCCGTCGCGCCGATGACGATGGCGCAAATGCTCTACGGCATCAAAGCCGTGACGACCGCGGGCGCGCAGTTCGTCTGGGTGCCGGCGGATTTCCTGAGCGAGCAAAAGGTGCGGGCGTGGGTGAGCGGTCCGAACGGCCAGAGCATGCCGGTGTGGGTGCCGGACCGTCCGGACAACGTGGCGTTCTCGCGTCGCACGATCAAAAAGGCGCTCGCCGCGGGGCTCACCTTCCGGCCGCTCGCGGTCACCGCGAAGGAAACGCTCGACTGGAACAAGACGCGTCCCGCCGCCGACCTCGAGGCGCTGTCGCAGGGCAAGCTCGCCGGCATTTCGGCCCAGCGCGAGGCCGAAGTGATCGCCGCGTGGAAGGCGAAGCAGGGAGGGGGCGCGAAGTGAACGGCGGCGCGGCGAGCGAGGGTGCCGGCGCAAAGGAGGGCACCGCGGTTGCGCTTCTGCGGCGCGTCGTCGACGTGCGCGAGGGCGAACTGCGCGCGATGCTCACGTCGGCGGTGTTCTTCTTCTTCTTGCTGTGCAGCTATTTCGTGCTGCGTCCCATGCGCGACGAGGTGGCCGCCGCGACCGGCGTCAACAAGTTGCCGTGGCTGTTCACCGCGACGCTCACGGTGACCGTCATTCTGAACCCGATGTTTTCCGGGCTCGTCGTGAGGTTTCCGGTTCGGCGATTCATCCCGATCTCGTACCAGTTCTTCGTCGCCAGTATGCTGTTGTTCTACGGCGTGTTGCGATTCCTATCGGCGAAGGAGGGGTCGGTCGTCGACGTGTGGACGGCGCGCGCGTTCTTCGTGTGGACGACGGTGTTCGCGCTGTTCAATACGTCGATCTTCTGGTGCCTGATGGCCGACACGTTCAACAGCGAACAGGCGAAGCGCATGTTCGGGTTCATCGGCGTCGGCGGCACGCTGGGGTCCATCACCGGGTCGGCCACCGCCGCGCTCGCGACGCGCATCGGTGCGATCACGCTGCTGCTCGTGTCGGCGGCGCTCCTGGAGTTGGCCGTGTTCACCGTGATGCGCTTTCCGATGCGCGACGGTGGATCGGCGCCGATGAGCGGTCGAAAGCAACCCGACGGGGGAGGGAGAGGGCGCGGGGGTGGCGAAGTGATCGGCGGCAGCGTGTGGGCGGGCTTCACGCACGTAGTGAAGTCGCCGTACCTGCTCGCCACGTGCGGCTTCATGCTGCTGTTCACGATCGGCGCGACGTTCCTGTATTTCGCGCAGAGCGATCTCGTGGGGCGGGCGTACGCCGATCGAGCGACGCGTACCGCCGTGCTGGCGAAGCTCGAGCTGGCGGTTCAGACGCTCACAGTGTTGACGCAGATCTTTCTCACGGGGCGCATCATCCGGTGGCTCGGCCTCGCCGCGGCGCTGGCGGTGTTGCCCGTGTTGAGCATCATCGGGTTTGCGGCGCTGGGCGCGTTTCCCGTGTTCGCGATGGTGGCCGTGTTCACGGTCCTGCGCCGCGGCGGGAATTTCGCCGTGACGAATCCCGCGATGGAGGTGTTGTTTACCGTCGTGAAACGTGAAGACAAGTACAAAGCGAAGAACGTGATCGAAACGGTGGTGTATCGAAGCGGAGATCAGATCGGCGGGTGGACCTATCGCGGACTCGCCGCGCTAGGATTGAGTCTCACCGGCATCTCGTACGTCGGCGTCCCGCTCTCGGTGGTCTTCCTGGGGCTGGGCCTGTGGTTGGGTTGGCGTCAGGCGGAGCTGGCACGCGGCGTTGCTCCGTCCGAGTCTCCTGCCGGCGCTGTTCCGGCAACCACGTGACCAAACTCGCGCCGCTGCGGTCGTCTTTGTAGTTAGCGTGCCGTTGTCCTCGCAGTCCGTCGATTTCGCGTTTGGTCAGCATCGCCGTTCGGTTTTTCCGTGTTCAACTGAACCTGAGGAGTGACGAACCGAAATGCCGCTCGCGACGAGTATTCCCCGGCCCAATCCCGACGAGCACATTGCCTACTATGGCAGGTACATCTCGCTCGTTCCTGACGGCGACCTGGTGACCCTCCTCGAATCGGAGATCGACACCACGGTCGCCCTCCTGCGGCGAACCCCGATGAATCGCGCCGATTTCGCGTACGCGCCGGGCAAGTGGACTGTGAAGCAGGTCGTCGGGCATATGACGGACGTGGAGCGAGTGATGGGCTTCCGCGCGCTCTGGTTCGCCCGTCGAGACGTGCAGCCGTTGCCCGGATTCGACGAAAACGCATGGGTCCCGAGCGGCCATTTCACCGATCGCTCGATGGCCGATCTTACCGACGAGTTCCAAGCCGTTCGCGCGGCGACGCTCGCGCTGGCGCGTGGGCTCGATCCCGAATCGCTCACGCGACGCGGCACGGCGAACGGCGCGGAGATCACGGTTCGCGCGCTGCTGTACATCATCGCCGGGCACGAGCGGCATCACGTCGCGTTGCTCAGGGAACGGTACTCGCTGTCGTAGGTACGACGTATGGCCCCGGCGCGGCCGCACATCACGACCGGCAGCCGGCGGTGGAAGGAGGGAAGGGGGGCACCATGATGCGCTCGTGGTTTTACTCGGACGTAACTCCGGCGCTGCGATACTCCAGCGCCTCGTTCAGCACGGTGTTTCACGTCGTGGTCATCGCCGCGTGGGTCGTCGCCACGCTCCCGCCTGACGGCGTGTTGACGAAGGCTTTCGCGAACCGTGTGATCCCCGTCTACCGTCCGCCGCCGGATCGCGTGCCGACGCAAGGCGGCTCGCGCGAGTCCGTCCGCTACGTCAAGTTCGCGCCGGTGGGTGAAGGCTTCGGCGACGGGCCGCACACGTCAGGCAACGCCAAGCCGACGCCCGTCAGCAAAGACACCACGACGAACGCGGGGAAGGACTCCGTCACCGCGCCAGCGGCGCCGCCGACGAAGGGCGAGGACTCCGTCTATTCCGTCCTGGACGTGGACGTCGCCGTCGTACGCTCGGCGAGCAGCGCGGCGCCGGCGTATCCGCTCAAGCTGCTCGAGAAACACGTCACCGGGTACGTGAACGCGCAGTACATCGTGGACACCACGGGCTTCGCCGACACCGCGTCGTTCGTCGTCCTGCAGGCTACGAACCCCGAATTCACCTCGGCCGTGCGCGACGTGCTTCCGTACATGCGGTTCGAGCCGGCGCGCATCGGGATTTCGAAGGTGCGTCAGCTCGTCCAGCAACAGTTCACCTTCAAGATCACCGAAGCCGCAGACGCGCCGAAGCCGGGGCCGCGCAAACCGTGAAGCACACCGTTCGCTTGAAGGGCGTCATCGTCGGGCACTCGGACCTCGAGCACGTCGAGCCGGGCACCGGCCGCGCCTGGGGACCGTTTCGTCCCGGACTCGGTTACGACCTCGTGCAGCCCGTATTTCGATTGTACGCGCGCGCCGTTCCCCAAGACGGTTCTCCGCGCGACGATGCCTTGCTCGAGCGCTACCACGACGCGCGCGACAAGCTCGACCTGTTGCTCGAGGATCCGAACGGCAAGAGGATTCCGACGAGCACGATTCACATCGCCGACTACACAGTCGAAGAGGGCGAGCGAGCAATCCAGCTCGACGTGCTCATCCGCGACGAGACCTACTGGCGCCACCGATTGTCGAGCGCGTGACGCGTCGCACATAGCGAGCGCGGCGCGACCATTGCAACCAGACCCGGGGACTCTTACGGGAGGTTGCCATGACCAAGTTCAGCTCGCTGGCCGCCGCCGCGATGGTCGTCATCGCGTCGAAGGCGCCGGCTCAGACATTCTCGGACGCGGCCGCCTACGCCGCCCTAATGCGCACCGCGGTCGCGGGACTTCCGCCCATCGCGACGAGCACAATTCTCGGCGAACGCCAGAACGGCGCGGCGTTCTCGGGACGGTACGGCAACGTGTCGGGCGGCGAGCTCACGAACTCGCTGAACAACTTCACGGCGACGGCGGTGCTCTCCGGTGGCGGCGCGTCGAGCGTCTCGCTCACCGCGGGCGCCTCGACGCCGTCCCGAGGGTCGAGCGCGCTCGTGCTCGGCATCGGCGGTGACACGCGGCTCAGCGACATACCGATGAGTGATTCGAGAAACGGGATGCTGCTCCGTGTCGGGTTGAACGGCGAGTTCGGCTACTCCAAACCGTCGGGCGTGACGCTGCTCGCCGGGTCGGTGGGGCTTCCGTTGTCGCTCATCTCACGAGGTTCGCGCAACGAGATGCACGTCGTCCCGTTTCTCACCCCGGCGTTCGGCTTCGGGGACTTCAACCCAGAATTCGGTGACAGCGGGAGCGGAAGCAAGTTCATGCTCGGCGGTGGCGTCGGGCTCTACAACCCGACGAGCTCCGTTGCTCTCAACCTCGCCTTCCAACACGTGTTCGTCGACGGCGGCCAGACGGAGTTCGGACTCGGTCTCGTGTTGGGCGGGCGTTAGCCCCCGCGCTCAGACGCCCGACCTGCTTTCGGCGAGCGCCGCCTCGAGGCGATCGATCAACTCCGCCTGCGCGGAGTTGATCTTTTGCCTGGCGGTGGTCGCATCGAACCAGGCGCAGCGATCGATCTCCGGGTAAGTCACCCATTCGCCCGATCCGCGCGGCCACTCTGTCTTCGTCGTATTGCTCGTGATCGTGCGCGGATCGGCGTCGCCTTCCCACGCCCACGCGTTCACGGTCTTACCGGCCTTCTGCTTGATGAAGCCGAGAGGGATGAAAGGCGGCGCCGGGGTGATGCCCGTCTCCTCGACGAACTCTCGCTTCGCCGCATCGAGCACGTCCTCGCCGGATTCCACCGCGCCCTTGGGAATCGTCCATGCGCCGGCGTCGCGCCCCGACCAGAACGGACCACCGGGGTGCGCGAGAAACACCTCGAGCCCTCGCGGCGTGCGCCGAAAGAGCAAGAGTCCCGAGCTCACGGCCGGCTTTGGGCTCACCGGTCGAAAGACAGCTCGAGCGCGTCGCCGGGTTGCACGGCGTGCCAGCGAGCGAACAAGTCCGCCCGCACGGCGCGAATTCGATCGAGTTGGGCGTCGGTCATGCGAAACGTCGGCGTCGGCGTCCCGTGTTCATCACAGTAGGTTCGGATCTTCCAATTGAAGTCCTCGGCCGTCGCTCGCGTTCCCGTCGCGCGCTCGACGTCGAAGAATCCAACCAGAAGTTCGGCAAGTCCTGCGTCCTCTGGCAACTGCTTGCTCACGCCGGGCTCGTTGAACCTGGTGATGTCCCACCCCTCGGCAAGCAGCCCGTAGAACCCGTGCTTGAACGCGAGCACCGTCTCGACCGCATAGTGCGTGAGATCGTGGAGCGGGAAGAAGCGGCCCAGCTGCCCGTCCTGGCGCTGCCACGTCGTGGATCCGTCGGCTCGCGTGCAACTCAGCGCCGCCGATCCGTCGGTCTTCTTCTCGATGCGAATCGACAGGTCAGGCATTGGCGGACATCCGATCGGCACGAGCGCGGCGATGGCTCGTCTCCCATCGGTGTCCGATGGCGAGACCGATGACCGCGCCCACGATCCCGCCCGTGAGCGCGCCGACGGTGGTCGCAACCTCGAAGTCCAGCAGGCCGTTCGTCATCACGCCGCGTCGCATCCCGAACAATACGACGCTCCACGTCGCCGCGCCCCACCACAGGCCGCAGAACACGGCCGTGCCGATTGCCCAGCCCTGGATCAGCGACGTGCGGCGGGTTTCATAGAAATTGTTGGCCAGGGTGCCGAGTCGTTCTTGCGCCTCGCGCCAGCCGGAGTCGCGACCCCAGCCTGACCAGAGGATCAGCAAGGACGCGATCGTCGCCGCCTCGGCGAGCCAGAGCGTCTTCGTCTGGGTCGCCGGGAGCAGCGCGTGGTGCTTCGTCTTCTGGAGTACGAGGACGAGCGTGTCCACCGCCAGCACGACGAACGGGAGGAGCCCTCCCGTCCAGTCGCGCCGGCGGTCGTCGGTCACTTGCCGTTCGTCGTCATTACCGGCGGCGCCTGCTTGTCCCACACGAAACGGTGCAGGAAGTCGCTGCTTCGGCTGAAGATGTCGATCCAGCGGCTGTGGATCAGCGACTCGTGGACGTCGTCAGGAATGACGGTGAGCTCGTAGTACACGCCGCGCGCGCGCAGCAGGTCGACCAGACCCACCATCTGCGCGAAGTCGACGTTGCGGTCGTCGTCGCCCTGCTCGAGGAACACGGGCGACTTCCACCCATTGATGGCACCGACCGCCGACGAACGGAACGCGAGGCTCGTCGTGTCCTGCGCGTTGCCGTAGATATGGACGCCCGCAAGATCAACTCCGGCGACAAAAATATCCGAGTTGCGCGCCAACGCCTCGGCGGTGAGCAGCCCGCCGTACGAGAGCCCCCAGATGCCGACTCGGCTCGGATCGACGTCGGGGCGCGCCTGCAGGTACTTCGCGCCGGCGACGACGTCCTGGTACTCGGAGTTGCCGCGTCCCTCGGTGTTCTGCGCGCGCTGGAACGACCGTCCGTAGCCGATGCCGCTCCGATAGTTGATCGACATCACGACGTAGCCCTGCGACGCGAGCCACTGATTGTACGCGTACGCCCAGTGGTAGAACTGCATGTAGTGGTACGCCGGCAGCATCTCGCGCGACGGACCGCCGTGCACGAACACGATCGCGGGCCGCTTCTCGCCGGGCTTGACGTCCTTGGGCAGGAAGAGCTGGTTGTGGATCTCGAGACCGTCGGCGGCGTGCGTGATTACGATCTCGGGCGTCACGTGCGCGGCCTGCGGGAAGTCCCTCAGCAGCGTCGGGAAGACGACCTTCGTGCTGCCGCCGGCCGAGGGCACGATGCCGATCGACGCGGGCTGCGCGGCGTTGAAGTAGAGGACCGCGAGCTGTTTGCCCGAGGCGAGCGGCGTCGGCGAGACCTCCACACCGTCGTCAGTCGAGATCTGCACCGGCGTTCCGCCCGACGTCGGCACCGCCCAGATGTGCCGTTTCTCGATGTCCTTGGCGTTCGTGCAGTAGTAGAAGGTCTTGCCGTCCTTCGAG
>Ga0326726_10004398_pt1 | contig 12850 bp, 13 predicted proteins | sample MHFenrmetagenome_2_FD_207603 | JGI IMG/M metagenome (GOLD analysis project Ga0326726, IMG submission 207603) | Lab enriched peat soil microbial communities from Michigan Hollow, Ithaca, NY, United States - MHF15MN | ecosystem: Environmental > Terrestrial > Soil > Wetlands > Peat | place: USA...
GGGCGACTACCTGATCTCGTCGAACACTTGCGGCGGCACACTTGCGGCCGGCGCCAATTGTTCGGTCGGGGTGGAGTTTAAGCCAACGGCGTTCGGCAAGCGGAACGCCAAACTGAACGTGAAAAACAATGGCGGCGCCGCCGCGACGGCCAGTCTGACAGGGACCGGAAACTAGGCCTGTAAGCGGTCACCGCTGCACAGATAAAAAGGCGGGACTTCGGTCCCGCCTTCCCCTCCCCTGATCCCGCGCCTAAGTGGGCGGGTAAAGTCCGACAATCCCCAATTCGCCTTTATTGGAGCTACGATGAAGAAAAGTTTCTCCCGGTTTTTCGGCACGGCTCTCGCTGTGGTCGTGGGACTATTCACGATTCTCCAGGTGTCTGCCCTCGCGCAGTCGGCAGTGCGCGTGATTCACGAACTCAAGCACGACGTGTCTCCGCCACTGGCGGAGTTGGGGAGAATGACGCCCGCTCAGCCCAACCCCTTTTCGCCGCGCGTACTGAAAGTACTCCCAATCGCGCCCAGAATGCCCGTGCCTCAGTACGCGGTCGCGGACGCAGCTCTGCAGGAGCAAGCACTCCCTCCGGTGTCGGCCACGCTGGGATTGAATTTCGAAGGCTTGGGCCAGGGCCAGTACGGATTTGTGATGGAGGCCGCGCCTCCCGATACCAACGGAACCGTGGGAGCAACCCAGTACGTCCAGTGGGTCAACCTTGAATACGCCGTCTTCGACAAGGCCTCTGGCGCGAAGGTTGCTGGGCCGTTCGAGGGTAATTCCGTGTGGGCAGGCTTTGGAGGACAATGCCAGACCACCAACGATGGCGATCCGATCGTGCAGTACGACAAGATTGCGAACCGCTGGATCCTCACTCAGTTCGCCGTCGAGACGACTCCGTTCCTGCAGTGCGTGGCGGTTTCTACCACCAGCGATGCCACCGGAACTTACAATCGCTACGCGTTCTCATTCGGCAGCAATTTCCCGGACTATCCCAAGCTGGGCGTTTGGCCGGACGCCTACTACATCACCTTCAACATGTTCGGCCCGATCAATTTCCTGGGCGCCGATCCCTGCGCCATGGACCGGAACAAGATGCTGAACGGCCAGACAGCGACCATCATCTGCTTCCAGCAAAACTCTTCGATCGGTAACATGCTGCCCTCTGACATGGACGGAACCATTCAGCCCGCTGCGGGTGAACCGGGGTTCTTCTTAAACTTCGGGACCAACTCGCTCCGGTTGTGGAAGTTCCATGTGGACTTCGCCACTCCCGCCAACTCAACTTTCACCGGACCCACGACGCTGTCAGTTTCGAATTTCTCTACGTTGTGTGGTGGCGGAACTTGCGTTGTCCAGCCCGGTACCACGCAAAGGCTGGACTCGCTGGCCGACCGGCTCATGTACCGTCTGGCATATCGCAAGTTCGCCGATGGACACGAAGCGCTGGTGGTCAACCACGCCATCACCAGCGGCGAGCGCTGGTATGAAATCCACGATCCGAACGGGACACCCACCGTGTTCCAGCAGGGCACGTTCTCGCCCGACTCGAGCACCCGCTGGATGGGGAGCGTCGCCATGGACCAGTCCGGTGACATCGCGCTCGGCTACAGCGTTTCGAGCAGCTCGGTCTTTCCTTCCGTTTTCTTTACGGGACGGGTACCGGGCGACGCGCCGGGAACTATGGAGAGCGAACAGCTGATCGTGAACGGAGCCGGCTCTCAGACCGGCGGCCTGAGCCGCTGGGGCGACTACAGCGCCATGACGATTGATCCGGCCGATGACTGCACCTTCTGGTACACCCAGGAGTACATCAAAGCCAACGGCAGCTTCAATTGGAACACCCGCATCGCCAACTTCAAGTTCAACAGTTGCGGCGGCGGTGGCGGTGGCGGTCCGCAGGTAACGCTCTCCACGACGGCATTGAACTTCAAGAAGGTGCCGATTGGACAGACCAGTTCGCCGCAGACGGTTACCGTCACGAACACCGGCGGCGCCACGCTGAATATTTCCAGCATCGCGGCCAGCGGGGATTATCACATCTCCAACAACACTTGCGGCGCCACGCTGACAGCGGCCGCCAATTGCGCGGTCAGCGTGACTTTCACTCCCACCAAGAAGGGCGCTCGCAACGGCACCTTGACGTTCAATGACGACGCGCCCAACAGTCCACAGACCGTAAGCCTGAAGGGCACGGGACAGTCGATTATGGTGGCACCCACTTCGCTGAACTTCGGCACTGTCGCGGTGGGCCACACTAGCTCGCAGCAGAACGTTACGGTGACGAACGTCGGCACCACCACCGTGACCTTCACCGGCTTCGCATTCGCCGGGGGAGCCGCGGGCGACTACCTGATCTCGGCCAACGGCTGCGGGGCCACCATTGCTCCGGGCGCCAACTGCTCGGTCGGAGTGGAATTCAAACCGACGAAGACTGGTACCCGTAACGCCAAACTGAACGTGAAGAACAACGGCGGCGGTAGCCCGTCGAGTGTAAGCGTCACGGGGGTCGGAAACTAGACCGGGATCTCCGGTGATGGAAGAAATGAAGGGCGGGACGAAAGTCCCGCCCATTTCTTTGCCTGCGTGACCGCTCTCAGGAAAACAGTCTGGGCAGCACATTCCCGACAAAGTCCACCAGAAAGTGGCCGAACATGTTGGCGACAAGGTCGCGCCGCCAGAGATAGAAAGCCGTGAGAACTCCGCCCACCACGAATGCGATCAGGATATTGGCGGCGCCGCCGGTCCAGTGGCCGACGGAAAAGATGGTCAGCGGAATGATGCATGCGGCGACGCGCCCGAATCCCAGCATCTCAAGCCGTTCGATGGCATATCCCCGGAAGAACAACTCTTCCACCACGCCCGCGCGCAGCACGACAATTGAAACCGCCCAAAGCGGCAACTTGTCAAAAGCCTTGGACGCAGCCCCATGGCCGTAGCCGGTGAAGTGCGCAATGACGAGAGCCGGAATGAAGCAGGCGACCGTGATCACCACCCCCCAGGCCAGCGACTTCCACACCGGCGACGTGCCGATGCCGATGGAGCGCAGCGACAGCTTCTCACACCGGCGAATCAGCCAGAACAGAGCGCCGGCGCTGGCGAAGAAGCATGCTTCCCTGACCAGTACCAGCGCGGCTCTCGGCTCAGGGTTGATAGCGCGAAAAATTTGTCGGATCACCAACATGGACACCATCGAAAATGCCAAGCCGAACCAGGTCACCGCGTTCTTACTGGCCGGCCTCTCAACCATGCTTGTTTCAGTCATGGCAGTGTCTACGTGGGTTGCGGCGGGAAAGTTCCGCCGCGGTTGAACGCAACCACCGCGACCTCGGCTTGACAGCCAAGTTGGGTTGCGCATTTCCCCTCCGAGCATGGATACTAAAAGATCAAAACATGAACACACATCTTTCTTTTGCCGCACCTTCACAGGTGGAAACCGATTGCCTGGTCGCCGTGGTACTCGACCAGGGTGACAAGGACAAAGCGGCTGCGGTTGTGGCCTGCGCCGATGCTCCCGTGCGCGATGCCGCCAAAGACGTGATCGCCAGCGGTGAAGTCACAGGCAAGAGCTTCGAAACGGCTCTGTTGCATCGGCCGGCAGGCCTCAAGGCAAAACGCCTGCTGCTGGTGGGCGGTGGCAAGGCAAACAGCTTTTCCGCGGCGGAGCTGCGCAAGCTGGCGGGCGCAGCGGTGCGCACACTGAAGGGAAAGAGCATCCGCAGCTTCGCTTTTGCGCTGCCCGAAAACGGCGTAAGCGCGGCGGAAGGCATCCGGTCGGTGGTGGAAGGGGTATTCGTCGGCGACTTCGATCCCGACTACTACAAGAGCGATCGCAAGGACCAGAAAATTGACGCCGTGACCATCGTAGCGCGCGGCGAGCAGGCGGCTCTCGAGCAGGCGCTGAATGTCGGCCGCATTGTGGGCGAGTCGCAGAACTTTACCCGCGACCTGGTGAATGAGCCCTCCAATCGCATGACGCCCTCGATGATGGGCGAGCGCGCGAAGAAAATGGCCGCCGAGGTTGGGCTGAAATGCGAAGTGTATGGCGCCGACAAGATCAAGGAACTCAAGATGGGCGCGTTCTGGGGCGTCGCGCAGGGATCTGACGAACCCCCCGCTCTAATCGTGCTGCGCTATGAACCGGCGGGCGCGCCGGAGAAGCCGCACCTCGGCCTGGTCGGGAAAGGAATCACGTTCGACACCGGCGGCATCTCCATCAAGCCGGCCGATGGCATGGAGAAAATGAAATACGACATGGCCGGCGGCGCGACCATGATCGGCGTCATGCGCGCGATCGCGCTCCTGAAGCCGAAAGTGAAAGTCACGGCGGTGGTGTGCGCCACAGAAAACATGCCCTCCGGCAAAGCGCAAAAGCCGGGCGATGTGCAGATTGCCATGTCGGGCAAATCGATCGAGATCATCAACACCGACGCCGAAGGCCGCCTGGTGCTGGCCGATGGCCTTTGCTACGCTCGCCAGTTAGGATGCACGCACATCGTAGACGCCGCCACTCTGACCGGCGCGGTGGTGGTCGCGCTCGGATACGTAAACGCCGGCATCTTCTCGAGTGACGACCAGATGTACGAGCGCATCGCCCAAGCCAACAAGCAGGCCGGCGAAAAGATGTGGCGCCTGCCGCTCGATGACGAATACAAGGAAATCATCAAGTCCAACATTGCCGATATCGTGAACTCGGGTGGCCGCTGGGGCGGCGCCATCTCCGCTGCCATGTTCCTCAAAGAGTTCGCCGAGGACACTCCCTGGATCCATCTCGACATCGCCGGCACCGCCTGGATGGAGGATGCCAAGCCGTGGATTGCCAAGGGGCCGTCGGGGATTGCGGTGCGGAGTCTGATCGAGTTCGTGAAGGGGTGGAGTTCCTAAACTAACTTCGCGGGGGGCAAACGATTGGGATGACTTCTCGTTTGTTCCTGCGATAAACGCGGAGGTCACTTTCGTCTACCGTAAAGACAGGAAGGTTCACGTAAATCTCACTCATGCGTACCAGGCAGAGATCCGCCAAGTCGGGCGTGCGATCTTCATAGCGGTCGGCGAGTACCCTCACCTCTTCGAGATTCCGTGGAAGGTCGAAAGCGACCTTCAGGAGTCCGTCCTGCACCAGCGCAAGCACTCGGCTCGTTGATCCCACATGGAAGGCAGACTCCGCTAACACTGCCTCACATGTCAGCAACGGCTCGGACACCGCACGCGCGATCTCGACCGCCCATTCGTGGTAGCGGTCCGTGCGGTTCAAGAACGCAACCACGAAGCCTGTATCAGCGATGCCCTTCATTTCTTCGCAAAACCCTTGCGCGACGACAGGTCGGACGGCCCGCTGATCGATCCGGCGTGGCGGAGAAATGGCTTGTTCCCCGTTTCCTGTTTAGCACGTTCCAATTGCTCCCGAATCAGGCGTCCAACAGGCACTCCTGTCTTACGCGCGGTCGTCTTCAGCCAAGTCGAGAGTTCTTCTGTAATACGAATTGTTATTGTGTCACTCATCTATACGTATTGTAACACATATCTGCATTAATGTTTTACATTACACTAAATTTAGAACTCTCATGGATCTGGCCCAGAAAATCCGTTCCCTGCCCACCTCGCCCGGCGTGTACCTCTATAAGAACGCTGAGGGCGAGGTTATCTACGTCGGCAAAGCGAAGAACCTGCGCTCGCGGGTCAGTTCGTATTTCCACGAAGGTCGTTGGGAAGACGCGAAAACCGGCACGCTGGTGCGCGAGGCGGTGGACGTCGACTACGTAGTGGTCGCCAATAATAAGGAAGCGCTGGCGCTTGAGAATCACCTCATCAAGCAAAAAAAGCCGCGCTTCAACATCTTGTTACGCGACGACAAGACTTATCCCTACGTGAAGCTGACGCTGGGCGAGCGCTTCCCGCGCGTGTACGTCACCCGCCGTCTGCGCAAGGATGGCAGCGCTTATTATGGTCCGTACTTCCCTGCCAACCTCGCCTATCGCATCGTGGACCTGATTCACCGGCACTTCCTGGTGCCATCGTGCAAGGTGGACCTCACCCGCTTTCATCCGCGGCCGTGTCTGCAGTTTTACATCAAGCGCTGTCTTGGCCCGTGCGTTCAGGGCCTGACGACTCCCGAGATTTACTCCGAAGCGGTGCGAGACGTGAAGCTCTTCCTGGAAGGACGCCAGACCGACTTGGTCAAGTCGCTGCGCACCCGCATGGCGGAAGCAGCCAATGTGCAGGAGTTCGAGCGCGCCGCCAAGTGTCGCGACCTGATCTCGACGGTCGAGCAGTTACAGGAAAAGCAGCGCATCGCCGCGGTCGAAGGTGATGATGCCGATGTCTTTGGCTATCACTACGAAAACGAAATGGTTGCGGTCAACCTGTTCCACATGCGCAGCGGCAAGGTCCTCGACCGGAGAGAATTTTTCTGGGAAGAGCTGCCGGACTTTCCGGGGCTACAGCCCCATCCCAAGAGGGGCACGGCCCGCGCGCCTGAAGGCGCGCCCCTTCAAAACACCCCGCAAATCACAGTTACCGGCGAGTTTCATCCCGGAGAGCTGTTCTCTGCCCTGCTCAAGCAGCTCTACCTCGGTCAGCCGTATGTGCCACGGAACATCTACGTCCCGGTTGATTTCGAAGACCGCGCGGAACTCGAAGATGTGCTCAGCGAACAACTGGCCGGTGAAGGCGGGCGTGCGACGCGTGTTCATATCACCGTCCCGCAGCGCGGGGACAAGCGCGAACTCATCGATCTGGCCGGTAACAATGCCAAGCAGTCCTACGACCAGCGCTTCCGCGTGATGAAGCCGAATGCGCGCGCGGTCCAGGAAGCATTGCAAGACGCGCTCGCCCTTCCCGAGCTGCCCAAGCGCATCGAGTGTTTTGACATCTCACACATTCAGGGTGCGGAGACGGTTGCGTCGATGGTGGTGTGGGAAGAGGGCAAGATGAAGAAGTCCGACTACCGCAAGTTCATCATCAAGACGGTCGAAGGCGTGGACGATTTCGCCTCCATGCGCGAAGTAGTCACGCGCCGCTACAAACGCCTGCAGGAAGAAAAAAAGCCCATGCCCAGCCTGGTGCTGATCGACGGCGGTCTCGGACAACTCCACGCCGCCGCCGAGGCGCTCGAAGCGCTCGAGATCATCAACCAGCCGCTGGCGTCGATCGCTAAGCGCGAAGAGATTATCTACGTTTTCGGGCAGGAAGATGATCCGGTCGTGCTTGACCATCATTCGCCAGTGCTCCACCTGGTACAAATGATCCGCGACGAAGCGCACCGCTTTGCAGTGACTTTTCACCGCAAGCGCCGCCAGATCCGCGATCGCGCGACAGAGCTACGGGAGATCCCCGGCGTCGGCGAATCCACCACCCGCCGGCTGCTCGAACACTTCGGCAGCCTGCAAGCAGTAAAGCAGGCCGATGTCGCAGCGTTGTCGGCGGTCGTGACCAAAGCTCAGGCCGAAGCAATCCTGGAACATTTCCGAAGAGCAAGTGTAGGAACGGGGCTCTGACCCGTCCAGGTCGCGGCTATCAAGATAGGCATCATGATGTCGACCGTAACGGAACCCTGCTACCCGCCGGCGATGGCCCCCAGGACGACCAACGGCTCCTTCCCGGACGCGACCGCGTCGGGCAGCGGCGTGTCTGGTGATTCATGGGACAGATCTTCTTCGCAGGCGAAGAAGCGCAGGAAGGGGCGGCGCTGTTGCGTGACGTGGTCGCGGATTGTGCCGCGCAGCATCGGATAGGCGGCCTCCAGCGCATCGAGGACCGAGCGCAGCGTGGCCGAACCCGCGACTTCGAGTGTCACCTCGCTGCCGACGTGCGCCAGGGTTCGGAGATGTTGGGGGAGGATGACGCGGATCATGCTAGCCCCGGGGGCTGAAGCCCTCTCTGTATTGGGCTCTGGACGGCACGGCTGAAGCCGTGCCCTTCCCAAAACCACTTCTTCGATCAGCCCGTCGATAACGAGTCCCAATCGATCAGGCCCGTCCAATCACTTCAGCGTCTGCACCTCGACCGAAAGCACCGCCGGCAGATCCCGAACGATCGGATTCCAGCTATCTCCAGCGTCGGGCGATACATACACCTGCCCGCCGGAAGTTCCGAAATAGATACCGCACTTGTCGAGCGTGTCGACGGCCATAGCGTCGCGCAGCACGTTTACGTAGCAATCTTTCTGCGGCAGGCCTTTGGTGAGCGGCTCCCACTCGTTGCCTCCGGTGCGGCTGCGGAAGACGCGCAGCTTGCCATCGGGCACAAAGTGCTCGCCATCGCTTTTGATGGGGACAACGTAAATCGTCTCTGGCTCGTGCGCGTGAATGTCAATCACGAAGCCGAAGTCGGTGGGCAGGTTGCCGCTGACTTCTTTCCAGTTGTCGCCGGCATCGTCGCTGCGCATCACGTCCCAATGCTTCTGCATGAACAGCACACCTGGACGCTTGGGGTTCATGGCGATGTGGTGGACGCAGTGTCCGACTTCGGCGTTGGGATCCGGGATGTATTGCGACCTCAGTCCGCGATTGATCGGCTTCCAGGTCTTGCCGCCGTCGTCGGTGCGGAATGCGCCCGCCGCCGAGATTGCAATCCATATCCGCTGCGGATTTTTCGGATCAAGGATGATGGTGTGCAAGCACATTCCGCCGGCGCCGGGCTGCCATTTGGGACCGGTGCCGTGCCCGCGCAGGCCGGGAAGTTCCTTCCAATTCTCGCCGCCGTCGGTGGAGAGGAAAATGGCGGCGTCTTCCACGCCGGCGTAAACCGTGTTGGGATCGGTGAGCGACGGCTCCAGATGCCAAACGCGCTTGAAGTCCCAGGGGTGCTGCGTGCCGTCGTAAAACTGGTGCGTGGTGAGCGGCGCGGCGGCCGCATCGTACGCGAACTTGTTGCTCGCGCCCTTCGGAGGGCCTGGGGCGGGTGGCTCTCCGGGCGGCGTTCCGGGCTGATGCCAGGTTTTGCCACCGTCGTCGGAGCGTTGAATGATCTGCCCGAACCATCCGCTGGTCTGCGAAGCGTAGATGCGATTCGGATCGGCGGGCGATCCTTTGAGGTGATACATCTCCCAGCCCGCGAAATGAGGGCCGCTGACGTCCCATTTTTCGCGTTTGCCGTCTGAGGTCAGGATGAATGCGCCTTTGCGTGTGCCGACCAGTACGCGGACTTTGCTCATGTTGACTCCAGTCCTCACTTTCGAATTCGTGCTTTGCACGCGGGATGCGTCTCACCCTTCGAGAAGACCCGAAGGGTGGGATGCACGCAGTCGTGACTCGGTGGTTACGCCGCTTTTGCCCGTTTCGGCCGCATCTGTTTCATGAATTCCGACATGACCGCGAGATGACCTGGGTTGCGGGTTTCGACCCATGTTTCATATCGCTGCGCGGCCTTTTCCACGTTGGCAAGAAAGCCCTGGTATTTGAACTTCTCACGGCCCTCGGCGATCGTAGGCTTGATGCGCTGCCACACTCCGTAAAACTCGCCACTGGTCTCGAAGAACAGGTCTTCGTGGAGCAGTCCGTAATTGAGCAATGCGCAGGCTTGCTCCCAGTAGTTAATCACCATGCCAAAAAACGCGCCGGCTTCCGTGCCCGGAGAGGCGATTCGCATGGCCTCGTCGAAATTCTCGGGGAAATAGTTTTGGATAAACCAATCGCGTGCCTGACGCAGCCGGGCCTCGCGCCGCAATTCGTAAATCTGCAAGTGGAGTTGCGCCTGTTCGAAGGTCGGTTTTGCTTCCATGATGGAGATCTCCTTTTGTTTGCTTGATATGGACGTTTCCGCTACCTGGTATCGCCTTTCGCTTGTCGCGTCCTGCCGACAGCGCCGCGGGGCCGCGATCTTATAGTCCTGTCCTATCGACGATTAAGCGCTGTGGAAATCGACAGGTTAATCACAAAATTTTCAATCCGCCGAGTGTAGCGGATTCCTTCAGTTCTTCGGGAAGTTTGGATCCGCTTTCACTTCGAGGATCTGTTTCGTATGCCGGTCGCTGTGGGCACCGATAAACAGGAGCCACTCGTAGGCATCCAAAGGCTGCTGGAACGGGTTCTCCGTGGAAACGTGCGCCCGCAAATCCGGCGTGGATTGCAGGAATTCGATGGTCCGGGCGCGGCTCTTCAGAAAATGATCGAGCGTGTCGGCGGGAGTCCACCGGCCCGTGGGCACGAGAGGTCCGGGCGCCTGCCGCTTTTGAGTGCGGTCGGGCACCATGGCGAGGATCATCGCGTCGAGTTTCGCGGTGTCACGGTCGGCGGGGCCGGCCGGGGCTTTCATCTGCTTGTCGGTAACATTCTGGAAAATAAAATCCTCGGCGAGGGCGATGTGCTCCATGGTTTCCGCGACCGACCAGTGGTCCGGGCCCGCCTTGAACTTGAGTTGTGCTTCCGAGAGACCCTTGGTGGCGGCCACGACACTGTCGCGGGTTTGCTGGAGATACTGCAGCCCCTTGTCGCGGTCTGCCGAAGTCAGCGTCTGTGCCAACGCCGCCGAAGCCAGCAACAGCAGCGCAAATGAGAGCCGTGCAACCTTCTTCATGGATGATTCTCCTTTAACGGAACCGGAAATTCTGAAAAGACCCCAAGGTCGTTTCGGAACAGTCTCCACATTTCACTTGTGAATTGCAAGTGATAAATTTATTATGGTGGCAATGGCCAGAAAGAAGGAGAGTCCCCAGCGGCGCTCGGGGTGTCCCCTGAATGCTTCCGTTGAGATGTTAGGCGATCGGTGGTCGCTGCTAATTATTCGCGACATGATGGTGCGCGGATCCCGGACCTACAAGGAATTCCTGGAGTCACACGAACGGATCGCGACCAACATTCTTTCCGATCGGCTGCGCCGACTGGAGGCGTACGGCATCATCAGCAGCGAACCCGACCGGTCGGACGGACGAAAGCGGATCTATCTGCTGACCGCGAAAGGAATCGATCTGGCGCCGGTGCTCACGGAAATGGTGCTGTGGGCCGCCGCGCACGAAGAGACCGGCAACCAGGCGCTCGTCCGGCTCATGCGCGCGGACAAGCTGAAGTTTGTGGAAGAAGTGCGGCAACGCTGGGCCAGGCAGCGGTCAGGGCGAACCTTACCGCGCGGACAACGTTAAGGCGCACCCAGCACTTCGTAGTGCCGCACGTAGGGCGTCATTTCCTGCTCCGGGAAATAGCGGCTGTCTTCAGGGTAGTAAACCGCGCGCTCGGGCTCCGGGCCGGCGAAGCCCCGGATCGCTTCCATGCTGTCCCAGAGCGTAACCAGAACATACTCGGTCTCGTCCCCAATCTCGCGGCGCAGAACCAATACTTCCCCGAAGCCCTTGGTTCCCCGGTATTCCTTGAGCCCCGTCTGCTCCAGATAGTCGTAGTACGCCTTGCCCATCCCCGGCCGCGTGCGGCCCTGCCAGATCCGAGCGATCATCGATTCCTCCGCTTTCCAAATCTACTTATTGGATAGCGCGGCGCGCGTTGGGACTCGGGGAAACTGGACCGCCAGGTCGGTTGAGCCTTTGTTTCACGAAGGAGGCAGCCCCATCCCATCCACCTGAGTGAAACGCTCACTCTGGGTAACCACGGCACGACGCACAGTGGCACCTTCGCCCTGGATTTCTACGATCCTGACGGCAACTTCATGTTCGAAGTACCCGGCAACGTCACGGCAGAACGCATCCCGGTCGAGTGATCCGAGGGGGGCAGGTCTCAGGAGAGCCGCCGGAAGTGCGGCTCCTCCCTGTGGCTTTTAGCGGGTGTCTTTGGGATAGTAAGAGCCCTGCCACATGACCATGATTTCGTGAGCAGTCGCAGCGGAGAACAATCTCAGTTCTTCGAGGCTCGTGTGCGCGCGCCGGCGATGGCCAGTGCGACTCCACCGGCGATCAGCACAGCGCTGATCATGGGCGACACTTTTTCGCTGTGACTGGTCTGCACGCCAATGTTCGTCTCCCCGACTTTGATGCCCTGCGTCTCGGAGGTGGGAATGGGTACGACCAGCGAAGCAATGCCGAGCACAATCAGGACCAGGCCCGCAAACAGCAAGATTCTCATATCGTGTTCCTCGTAGTTTGGAGCTGCGACTTACTGCGTCCTACGTCCGCGGTTCCGCCTCAACGGCGGGGCCGCGTCGACTGCCTTAAGCCCCAAATCTTATCGCGGCGCGCGCCTTCGCCTTGGCGGCTTCTTCTTCCCGATTCTTCGGTGGTGCGGTCGTTTCGAGAGAATGGAGCAGACGCATGGAGATTTCCGCGACTTCGTCCACGGCCGCCAGGAACGCGCCTTCGTTGGCCTTCGATGGCTTGTTAAAGCCGGTGATCTTTCTCACGAACTGCAGCGAAGCCGCCCGAATCTCCTCCGGAGTGACGGGCGGATCGAAGTTGAAAAGGGTTTTGATATTTCTGCACATCATGACCTCAAGGGATCGGAAACCGCAATGGGCGCCAGCAACGGTCACGCCCTTTCTGGCAGATTTTACCTTAACAACCGAAAGCTCCGCGGCTCAGAGCGACATTCGAGCCGTGGGACCTCACGCAGCGCGGCGAATGCGGGTCGTCCCTCCGGGACTTGGCCTTCATCATTGCTCTATCCCACCGCTGAAGCGGTGGGCTAAGCTGCGCCGCCCCTCCGGGGCTGATTCTCTGCAGTCTCACGGGACTGATTCTTTGCAGTCTCGCTCCGCCGCACTCAACCGGAAGCTAGGGCTCACCCGGGACTCTGAAGCAGCTCCACGCAAAATCGACCCTGGCCAGAGGTTTTTCCGCAAGCTGCCTAGCGCAGGACGAGATCCGAATATTCTGGATGGGTTTTGAGATATCCGGCAACCGAGGGGCAGACCACATCAACTTTCATGTGATTCTCTCGTGCCCATTCGAGCGCGGTTTTGGCCAAAGACGACGCC
>Ga0326726_10004399_pt1 | contig 12849 bp, 11 predicted proteins | sample MHFenrmetagenome_2_FD_207603 | JGI IMG/M metagenome (GOLD analysis project Ga0326726, IMG submission 207603) | Lab enriched peat soil microbial communities from Michigan Hollow, Ithaca, NY, United States - MHF15MN | ecosystem: Environmental > Terrestrial > Soil > Wetlands > Peat | place: USA...
AGTCGAGAATTTTGACGCGGGCGTCCTTGGTAAGAAACAGGTTGTCCGGCTTCAGGTCGCGATGGACAATCCCTTTCTCGTGCGCTGCCGCCAGCCCTTGAGCGACCTGGACCCCGTAGTCGAGCGACTTGCGCTGCGGTAAGGCTCCCTGCTCGAACACGGCTCTCAGGGTTTCGCCCTCCAGCAACTCGGAAACCAGGAACGGCGACCCGTTGTGCTGGCCCACATCATGGATGGCGAGAATGTTGGGATGGTTCAGTGCGGCGACCGCGCGCGCCTCCTGCTCGAAACGGCGCAGACGATCATCGTCGCGAGCGAAGGACTCCGGAAGAATCTTGAGAGCCACATCGCGGCCGAGTCGGGAGTCGCGGGCGCGGTAGACCTCGCCCATCCCGCCGGCACCGATGGGAGCGATGATTTCGTAGGGACCGAGTTTGGTGCCAGCGGCGAGAGGCATTGGTTGGAGGATTATATCGTTAGTTTTGGTGTGGGCTCCCGGACCCGAATGTTCACCGGGAGAAGGTGTTGCGCAATTCGCGACGGAGGATTTTTCCCGAGGGCGTGCGCGGGACTGCTTCGACAAAGCGAACTTCACGGGGCTGTTTATGGTGGGCTAACCGGTCGGCGACGAAGTCGCGGAGCTGTTTGTCGAGCGCGTCGGAGGGCGTGTAGCCATCGCGGACGACGACGAAGGCACAGGGGATTTCACCGGCTTCGGCGTCGGGCTTGGCCACTACGCCGCAGTCGCGGACGGCGGGATGCTCGAGCAGGACAGATTCGACTTCTGCGGGAGCGACAGGGAAGCCTTTGTACTTGATCATTTCCTTGCGGCGGTCAAGGACGTAGTAGAAGCCGTCCGCGTCGGTGCGGACGATGTCGCCCGAGTAGTACCAGCCGTCCCGCAGAACGGCGGCGGTGGCTTGCGGTTCCTTCCAGTATCCCAGCATGAATTGCGGACCGCGCATGACGAGTTCTCCGGGCTCACCCGGGGCGACCTCGTGGTCGTTGAGATCGAGGACGCGGCAATCGGTGAGAGCGAGCGGCTGGCCGATGGCGGCGGGGCGGTACATTTCGGGCGGCGTGAGATAGCCGACATGGGTGACGGGCGAGGCTTCGGTCATGCCGTAGCCCTGGTTCACAGGGATGCCCGTGAGATCACCCAGACGGCGGGCCAGTTCGGGCGCCAGCGGGGCCGCGCCAGACTTGATCCAGCGGACCTTGTGGTCTTTCGGAAAGCATCCGGCTTCGGCTGCGCAGCAAAGCGCGTTGATGGCGGGGGGTACCATCGGCATCATGGTGATGCCCTGTTCCACGAGTAGAGCGCAAAGTTTCTTGATGTCGAAGCGCGGCATCAGGACGAGCCGGGAGCCCAGAGCGAGTGAAAGCGTGAGGGCGACCGTCAATCCGTAGATGTGATAGAGCGGCAGAAAACAGAGCATGATGTCATCAGCCACGAGCGGTGTGCCATGTGGTCCGAGCAGTTGGTAAACGTTGGCGACCAGGTTGTAGTGCGAAAGCATCACGCCCTTGGGCAGGCCGGTGGTGCCGCTGGAGTAGGGAAGCGCGGCAACGATTTCCTGCGACGGAGCGGAGGGCCGCGGGAGAGTGGCGGAAGTGGGTTTCAGCAGGTTAGCGAAGTCTTGGGCGCCGGGACAGGGATTGCGGATGGTGAAAACCCGACGCAGGGTGGGAAGTTCGCTGAGATTGATTCCTTCGAGAAGTGGACCGTCGGTGATGAGAAAGGCCGCTCCGGAATTTTCGAGCTGGAAATGGACTTCGCGCTGCCGGTAGGCGGGATTCAGAAGAGTAGGAATTCCGCCCGCGAGGGTGGCAGCATGATAAGTGATTGCGAACTCCCAGGAGTTGGCGAGAAAGATGGCGACGACTTCGCCGGGCTTCAGACCGGCGGCGACCAGGCCACGAGCCAGGGTTTCGACGAGGTCGCCGTATTCGGCGTAGGTGAAACTGCGGTTGCAGGACGAGTCAATCAGTGCCGTCTTGCCGGGAGTGCGGCGGCAGGTGGCCAGGACGAGATCGTCAACGAAACGGCCGGCGGGGTCAGCGTAGAGCTGGGTGCGAAGCATGCCGGGGTGATTGTAGCGTAAGCGCAGTGGCTACGGGTCGGCAACGGCTTGCAGGCTTGGGGCTTTCTGCCGACTGAGGCGTTGCTCCCCTGCCGTCGTTTACCCGCCACGGCAGAACGTAGTTCCGAAATTTCGTCGCTCAGGATTGCCATCACTTCGAAGCCGCGCTGGGTGCTCGATCGGAGAAGCTCGATTACCGCCGACCGCGGAACAAACGACAATTCCGAGTCTTTCGTCACTTCGGCCGTCAGGCTGTACGGAGCTCCCGACATCGTAGCCGGCAACCCGACTACAGACCCAGGACCGAGAATCGTTGCAGGATAGACTCGACCATCGCATCCGAGTTCCAGCGTCACTTGACCGCGACGGATCAGGAATAAACCTGACACTGGATTCCCGCGTCGAAACAAGATTGCACCCTTCGGCCGGGAGATCACCGAAGCCCGCTCTTCCAGTCGCTGCTTCAGTTCTGCAGGTACAGCAAGATTTGCCATTCTTGTCCCTCCCCCTTGGGGAGAATTATCCACACAGAGAGGTCCGAGCAAGCTGCGACTGCTATCACCAATGCGAGTGATGCGGCCAAGGCCAACGTGACTGATCTGGAGGCTTCGGGGACCTCGCGCCCGGTGGACAGCAACCACAGCTTGGAGGGACGCTCACGATCGCCGGGTCGAATGGTTCTCTGCCGTACGATCGGATCGATTGTGTTTTATGCGCGATACCAGTCATCCCGCGTCAGCGGCAAACCACTGTCGGCGTGCAGTGGCTTCGCGAGCAGCGTCTGGTACACGGTCAATCGACCGCTGTGGAAGCGATGGGCAGAACCGGCCATACAGAGACGCCATATCCGGTACGTGGTATCGTCCGTGACCCTGCGCACCTCCTGTGCATGGGCCTCCATTCGCTGCACCCAGTTGTGAAGTGTCAAGGCATAGTGTTCGCGCAGGCTTTCCACATCCCGGACCTCAAAGCCACTCTGTTCCGCCTCTCGGAGGGTGGTGTTGATCGCGACCATCTCGCTATCGGGAAAGGCATAGCGGTCACTGAAGGATTGCCCCTGCGGATGGTGGGTGGCGGAACAAGCAATCCCGTGGTTCAGAAATACGCCGCCCCTCCGCAAGAGCTCGTACGCTCGTTGGAAGTATTCGGACAGGAACGCTTCGCCCACGTGCTCAAACATCCCCACGCTGACAATTTTGTCGTACGGTTGGCCATGCTCGATGTCGCGGTAATCGGCAACCTCTACGCGGCAGCGGTCATTCAAGCCTGCCTGGTGGAGGCGTTGCCGAGCTAATTCCGCCTGCGGCACACTCAGCGTGATTCCTACCGCTTCCACGCCATAGTGAGCGGCGGCGTAGATGATCAATCCACCCCAACCGCAACCAATGTCCAGAAGACGCTCGCCAGGGCGGAGCCGCAGTTTTCTGCAGATGTAATCCAGCTTCCGTTCCTGCGCCGCATCCAAATCTTCTTCCGGCGTGGCGAAGTAGGCGCACGAGTACACCATCCGCGGATCCAGCCAGAGCGAGTAGAACGCGGCCGGGAGATCGTAGTGGTAGCTGATGGCTTGCCGGTCGCGATCTCGAGAATGTACTGATCCGCTGAAATTGGCTGGGCGCCGGTTTCTGTGAGCACCGCTGTTCACCGGCAATTTCTGCAGTCGCCTGGCAAGATCAAAACTCTTTCCCAGGCTGCGTTCCTGCGCGAGCAGATAATCTGCCAGCTCGAAGGCGGCTTCGATGTCGCCCTCAATGTCGAAGTCATCGTAGATGTAGGCTTCTCCCAGCGTGAGTTCACTGGGGCGAGAAAACATGGCGCGCAAGGCTCCCGGATGCTTGAGCACCAAGGTGAAGTGCGGCTGCGATACCGCTCCCCAGATCGTGCCGTTCCACAACCGAACCTGAAAATCTCGGTTCGGGTAGTCTGCCAGGAGCGCCTCCAGGAACTCGGCGCTGGCCACGGAATCGGTCTCCCCGAATAGAGACTTCGCCAATGCGGCCATGCCCACCTCCCCTCGCGGATGCAGTTCTCTACCGGCTCCGAATCATCGAGGCACCTTGGGTCCTGCACTCAAGCCGCAGTTTGGATCTTCTTCCGGGCAGCTGTGGGGAGCTCAAATTTCAGGACTCCCGCCTGCAATTCGACGACTGCGCGCTCCGGCATCACCTCCGTCGCAAGCTCGACGACTTCCAGGATTTGGTCGGGATGCGAGCGGGCCGGCTCGATTGGTCCACGCTCGGCTATCCTCGTACGCGGCTCTTTCTTACCCAGGATCGTGATACGACTCGGCTCGATGCTGACCTCAATTTCCGTCTCGTCAAAGCCAACAATGTCAGCGCGAACACTGATCCGGTCTTCGGATTCCGAAATGGAAACCGAAACCGGACGGAGCAGCTCGGATTCCGCTCGGAACCAGTCCTCGCGGTCGTGACCATGCTGCCGACCACGAGCCTCAAACAACTCATGGGCACGTCGCGCAACCGCGAGCTGCACCTGCTGCACCTTCTGCTGAAGGTCCGCAGGATTTGATGGGCTCAACCGTACGGCGGGTACATCAGATTTGGGTTTTGATGCCCTTTGAGACTTCATAACACTCTCCTTCAAGGGTTGCGGTGAAGGAGCATCGCTCGGCCTTTTGTCGCGACCGGCACAGGCTAGGGCGAGCCACTATGGACTCTACTGTGCAAGGAGCACACAAGACACTTACACAGCTCCATTTTTCATGGAGTCTCACTCGTATGCCGTGACGCCCGTCACCAATGCGTGTGTCCCTGAGCGCCTGAAGTGGCCTGTTCGTGAGAGGACTGCCGGATGGGACCCCTTCACCACGCCTTCCCTTTGGTCAACTGGGGCAATCAGCTGGCGAGTTTGCGGAGAAACTCCTGCTCATCCATGCGGTACTTGAAGGCCTTGCGGCCGTTGATGAAGACGACGGGGACTTGGTCGTTGTATTGGCGGCGGAGTTCGGCGTCGGAATCGACGTCCACTTCGTGCCAGTCGAAGCCGCCGCGCTTATGGAGTTTGACGAGGCTCTCCTTGACGATCTCGCAGAGATGACACCCCTTGCGGGAATACACGATGACTTCCCGATGCTCCATAATCAGGGCAGTTTAGCAGGGTGGAATCCGGTTTCCAAGGCACGAAGGGCGTAAAATCCCGGCATGACGAAGAACCCTGGGCCGCTGTCCGGAAAGGTCGTTCTGGTTACCGGAGCGGCCAAGAGACTGGGACGGGCGACAGCGTTGGCGGCAGCCGACAACGGCGCCGACGTCGCCATCACGTATCGTGAATCGGAGGCCGCGGCACGGGTCCTGGTGGGCGAATTGGCGCGGCGTGGGCGCGCGGCGCTGGCGGTCCGCTGCGATGTAACCGACGAGACCAGTGTTCGCGAAATGGTCAAGGAAGTAGCCAGCGAACTGGGTGGAATCGATGTGCTGGTGAATAACGCCGCGAATTACGAGACGGCCAGGTTCGAGAAGCTGACGGTCGCGCAGTGGGATGCGATCTTTGCCTCGAATACCCGCGGCCCGTTCCTGGTATCGCGGGAGGCGCTGCCGTATCTGCGCAAGCGCAAGGGACGGATCATCCATATGGGATCGCTCGGAGGCTTGCGTCCGTGGGCCACGCACGCGCATTACTGCTCGTCCAAAGCGGCGCTGCACATGCTGACCAAAGTGATGGCCAAGGCGCTGGCGCCTGAGATTGCCGTAAATGCGGTGGCGCCGGGGATGATTGACCTGGGCGAGAAGGCGGCCGCGGCCTTCATGCGGCGCATGGCCAAGCAGACCCCGATGCGGCGGAATGGTACCGCGGCCGAGATCGCGGCGGCGGTCATGTTCTTTGCCACCGCGCCTAAGTTCATCACGGGGCAGATTCTGGCGGTGGATGGCGGATTGGGGCTGTGAGGGCAGGGCAGAGGTCAGATTGCAGAGGTTTGAACCCTAAAGTGAAAATCCGTCGTTCGCCTGCAATCGCATGATAGAGAGCGCGATCATTCTCAGATGGATGTGGGGCGCGATGGGCATCTACTGGCTCATCGCGGCGCGCGCGACCAAGAAGACGGAAGTCAGCGAATCGGGCTGGTTGCGTGTTCTCCGGCTGGGGATTCTCAGCCTGACGTTTGTCCTCCTGCTTTCGCCGTGGCTGCGCGTGGGCTGGCTGGGACGTCGGTTTGTGCCGGATACTGCGATCTTGGGAAGAGTGGGCTTGGTGCTCGCGGTCGCCGGACTCGCGCTCTGCCTGTGGGCGCGGCGGGTGCTGGGCGAGCATTGGAGCGACAAGGTAGCGCTGAAAGTGGATCATCAGTTGGTGCGGGGCGGACCCTATGGGCATCTCCGGCATCCGATCTATTCCGGCGTGCTGCTCGCCATTGCGGGGACGGCGCTGGCGATCGGAGAGTGGCGAGGCGTGGTGGCGCTGCTCCTTTTGGGAGCGAACTACTTCGTAAAGGCGAAGCGGGAAGAGCGGATCCTGACATCGCGTTTCGGAGAGGACTTTGCGGAATACACGCGGCACGCGGGGTTCCTGCTGCCGAAGTGGTGAGATGGCGGAGGTCAGAAGTGAGATTGGAGAAGTAGAGCACGGTTTCGCGTATCATTTCCGTTCGACTTCCGAAAGGCTTATGACACGTTCAATCGGGGTGGCAGTTTGTTTCTTGCTGAGCGTCTCTTTTGCGGCGGCGCAGGTTCGTCCGGAAGAGGGCGGACACGAATTGCAAGTGTGGAGCGGCGGCGGACATTCGGTTGCGGGCGGCACCAAAGAAACGGGCGTGTGGAACGTGGGGCTACGCTATGGCTGGGTTCTGACCGCGCCGCATGGGCCGGGGTTCCTCAAGGGACGATTCGAATACGCGGTCGACGCGGTGCCGGCGTTTGTCGTGTTTCAGCCGCGCAATACGGCCTATGGCGCGGGAATCAATCCCCTTGGGCTGAAGTGGATCTTTGCCACGCGCGGGGATGTGCAACCGTACCTGGAACTGGGCGGCGGGACGCTGTTTACGACGCACCAGGTGCCAGATGGCACGTCGCGAGTGAACTTTACGTCGGGCGCGGCGTTTGGGGTGCATTTTCTTGGCAAACGCGCGTGGTCGATGGAAGTGCGCTACATGCACATCTCGAATGCAGGGCTGACTTCGCCCAACCCGGGAATTAACACCGTGCAGGTGCGCCTCGGGATCGGCAAGTTTTTCGGGAGGAAGTAACGGTCGGCGGGGCGCCGACCTGGACAGCCGGCGAGGGCGCCGGCGCTACCCAAACTAACGCTGATGCGAGAGGGCGGAGGAGGTGTGAGACGCTTGCGTCTGCTTTCCGCAACATGGCCCCGGCGGGATGGGGGAGCCGTGCGGGCAGGTGCGCGGGTGGCCGAGGAATGCGCAGATCTTGTCGGTGGCTTCGGACGACAGGATGTGTTCGAACTTGCAGGCTTGCTGCTCGATTTCGGTTTCGCTGTCCATAGCGAGCGAGTCGGTGAAGAGGCGCTCGGCCAGGCGGTGACGGCGGATGATGTCGGCAGCGCGCTGGCGTCCGCGAGGGGTGAGTGCGACAATGGCCGAGCCATCGCCAACGGAGACACCAGCCGGTTTGAGCGCGTCATGACAGGGATTCACGAACGGCTTGTGATCGTGCGACTGCGGCGGATGCGGCTGGGTTACAACCAGGTCCATGCTGGCCATCTTTTCGATGGCGATCGAAACGGGCAGAGCGCCGTGAACTTCCATGTGCTCGATCTCGGCGATCTCGCCGTGCTCTTCTAACACGAACAATTCTTCCAGAACCTCGTCGAACTGCTCGTCGTCGGCCATGGAGAAGACTTCCTGGGCGGCAATCTTGCCGTGATGAAGTTCCACGCGGCGGTCAGCAAGTCGGGCGACCACCGGGTCATGCGTGACCATGACGATGGTACGTCCCTGCCGGTGCAGTTCGCGCAAGAGGCGCAGAACGATTTCCTCGTTGGAGGCGTCGAGGTTGCCGGTGGGCTCGTCGGCGAGGACGATCTTGGGATCGTTGATCAACGCGCGCGCGATGCACACGCGCTGCTGCTCGCCCCCGGAGAGCTGCGATGGCAGGTGATAGGCACGCTCTTTCAGGCCGACACGCTCGAGGGCTTCAAGGGCTTCCTTCTCGTCGGTCATGCTGTGAAAGTACTGCGCGAGCATGACGTTCTCGACCGCGGTGAGGTACGGGATCATGTGGAACTGCTGAAAGACGAAGCCGATTTTCTCCGCGCGCACGCGGTTCAGGTCGGCGGCAGTCATGCTGGCGACGTTTTCGCTGTCGAGCCAGATTTCGCCCGAGGTAGGGCGGTCGAGACAGCCGATCAGGTTGACCATAGTGCTCTTGCCGGAACCGGAGGGGCCCATCATGGCAAGCCATTCGCCGGGCGCGATGTCGAGAGAGATATCGTCGAGCGCGCGGATCAGGCCGCCGTTGCTTTCTTCCGCCTTCGCGGGATAGCTCTTGGTGACGCTTTTGAGTCGGATCATTTCACTCTCCCCTCAGTATGATCGCGGGCTGCACGCGGCGCAACAATCCAATGGGCAAGACCGCCGAGAGGAGCGCGACCAGTACGCTGCCGGCGAGCACATACGGAAACACGCTGAAACGTGGGATGACGGGCGCGTGGAAATTGACGCGTCCGATCCAGGCGGCGACACCGATCCCGATCCCGAAGCCCAGCACTGCTCCCATCACGCCCAGGGCGGCCGCTTCGGCGGCAAAAAAACCGTTGACCAGGCCTTCGGAAGCGCCCAGAGCTTTCATAATCGCAAAGTCGCGGCGGCGGTCGAAAACCCATCCGATGAGGGTGGCGAGCACGCACAGCGCGGCAGTGATCACGATGAGCGTGGCGGCGGCATAGAGCGTGGCGCGCGTCTTGTTCAAGACGTTGGCTTCGCCTTCCATGATCTGGCGGACGGGGCGCACGTCGGCGGCGGGGAGTATTTGTGCCAATTGCTCGATCCCGTGTTCGATCTCTTGCGTGGAGCCGTTGACCGCAATTTCGATGGTGGTGGGCGCGATGCCGGTCCAGCTCTGGAATTCAGATTGATCGAGATAAATGCGGCTGTCTTCGCCGGCTCCGGTCTGGAGCAGTCCGACGGGGTTCAGATTTAGAGCGCGGCCCTGGAATGTGAGTGCGAAGGGCTTGCGGTCAAGGTTGAGAGCCGAATCAGCGCGCATGCCGATTAGCGCGTCAACCGGCTCGGTCTGTCGCCCCTCCGGAGCTGGCGTCGTTGGTGCCGGTAACCCACGGCTTGCGCCGTGGGCTGCATTCTTTCGCCCCTTCGGGGCTGTTGGTTTGGTGACTGCTGGCGGTTCGACCTCCGCAGATGGGTTGCGGGGCGGCGCATCGTTGGGCCAGTGGCTCACTTTCCACCAGCGGTTCAGTTGGCGGGCGCGGGTGAAGTCGGTGCCGACGACCACCACGGATTGGCCGTCCTGAGTGCGGGCGACCGCGTAAGCGAAGGGGACCGCGAGCGTCTTTGGATCGAGGGTGGAATCGATTTTGCGGAGCGCGTCGGCTGGAAGCGATTGACCTTCTTTTGCGACCGCGACCACGTTTGCGCCATAGTTGCGAAATTCCGTGCGAAGCTTGGCTTGCACGTCGACGTAGAGGTTCATCATCGCGGTGGCGACGGCGGCGGCGACCACCATCGCGAACAGGGCAGAGGCGGCGCGTCCTCGGCGGAGGACGGCAGCGCGGATGAGCATGCGCAAAAACATCGAGGTGTGCGGAGCCAAGGCTCGGCGGCGTGCGACTTGTTCCGGCGAGTGGACGGTATTCGGCGAAGCGCTCATGCTTCCCCTCGCAGGGCGAACACCGGGTCGAACTTCACGGCGCGGCGGATGGCAGCGGCGCTTCCAGCGAAGGTCACGAATACTGCGATCGCAAGAATGATCGGGAACAGGACGGGCTCGATGGAGATTTGCGAATTGAAAATCGAGCGGCCAATCTGGTGAGCCAGCAGCGATCCACCGGCAAATCCGGCAACGCCACCGATCAATGCCAGCAACAATGCTTCTGCAAAAAACAGGGCAGCCACTGCAAAATTTCCCGCGCCGAGGGCCTTCATGAGTCCCACGTCGACGCGACGCTCGAAGATGGCGGTCGCCATGGCGGCCGATACAGCCAGTGCCGAAGCGAAAAGCGCGGCCAGCGTGACCAGCAGCATCAGACCCTTGATGCGGGAGAGCACCGTGCCTTCGTTCTGCGCAACCTGGCGAATCTGCTCGGCGTGCGAGTGGGGGATGACTTCCTGCAACTGATAGGCGATCGACTGGACGTAGGGCGAGCAGTACCAGCGGTCGTACACTTCGGGAGTCATGGTCTTGGGATCACGAACGGCGAGCGCATCTTCAGGCTTGGTCAGAGCACTGACATACAGGCGGCGCACCGCGCCGGGCTTGCCGAGGATTTCCTGCGCGAGCGCCAGAGGCGCAACAATCTGGTCGTCCTCGGGCCCGCCGGTGGAGAGGATGCCGGAGATGGCGAGGCGGCGGCCAGAGGCTTCCATGGGGTCACCCGGCTTCTTCCCGAGTTTTGTGGCTAGACGCTCGCCGACAAGAACGTTGCGGGAGTTGTCATCTGGCCAGGCGCCTTCCACTTTCCACCAGGGATGGGTGATGCGCACGCCGGTGGTGAAATCGTCCTTGCCGAAGGAGAGAGCTTTGTTGAAGTAAGTACCGAGGAGCGTTGCATCTTGCGCATCTGGGCCTGGGCCGAGCTTCACGTTCACGGGCAACATGGGCGAGAAGCCGACGATGTTGTGATGCCAGAAGGTGCCGCGAATTTTGGGTAGGTCAGCTTCGTTGAGGAACGCGCCGTCGCTGGGCGGCTTCAGGTTGACTCCGCCGATTTCGACATCGAGGGTGTCTTCCTGCGGGGTGACGAGAAGATTCGCGCCGTAGCTGCGCAGCTCGCGGCTGATCTTGTCGCCAATATCGGTAGCGACCGCGATCATGGCGGTGGCCACGGCAACACCCAGCGTGATGGCGACCCCGGCGAGCAGTTTGCGGCGTGTCTGGCGGCGAAACGACTCGTAGACGAGGCGGGGGAACATCCTACTTTTGCTCGAAGTAGTGGCTGCCGGCCGCTACGTCCGCCTCCGAGATGATGACCGCGTCGCTGGTCACTTCCGCCTTCAGCGGGATGGGATTGCAGCCGCCGGGCATGCCGACCGACTGCGGATTGATGGGCGCGGCACAGTTCTTGCAGATCACGCCCTGCGCGCCCTTGTAAAAGCCGACCGCGCCGCAGATTTCGCAGGCGTCGAACAAGGTCGCGATTTTGCCGTCGGGCTTCTGGTAAAGAAAGAAGCGGATTTCGACCGCCCCTTCTTTCGCGGCGAAGCGGTGCAGGTCACCGTCATAAACCTGGTTGAGCGGGATGGAAACCCTGCCGTTGACGAAGGTGACTTCGGTGGCGGGCGAGAGCGCGCTGGCCTTCTTTTCGTAGATGAAGCCGGCGGTAACCATCACGATGAAAATGAAAGAGCAGACATACACCGACGCCATCCAGAGGCGCTCGCGGCGGGCCGTCCAGAGGGCTTTGCGCCGGGCAGCGCCTTCGGCCGGGATGTCCACCGGCTGGCGGCTCTTCATTTCAAACAGCACCATTAGAGCTGCCAACGCCAGCATGGTGATGAAGAAGAAGAGATCGTTGCGCACAATCGGCCCGATGATCGCCATCTCCTCGCGGGAGTGCGGGAACCAGGCTACGTTTTCGGAGAGTTCGTGCAGGCCGGCAATGAGCAGTTGAGCGGCGACCAGGAACAGGATCGCGGTTGTCACCTTGAAGAACTTCTGCAGGTTGATCTTGACGCTGCCTTTGACGAACATCACGCCGAACAGGATCGCAACCACCACACCCAGGCTGGTGCCGATGAAGCTCAGCAGTTCGCTCGAGTTGAGCGTAACCGCGGAGAGGATCAGGACAGTTTCCACGCCTTCGCGCAGCACCATGAGGAAGACGAAAAGAAACAGGCCGATCCAGGCATCTTCGCGCGCGAACAGGCCGATCTTGCCTTCGATCTGGCCCTTAAGCTTGCGACCGGTCTTCATCATGAAAACGATCATGGTCACGACGAAGACGGCGGCCACCAGCATGACCCAGCCTTCGAAAATGTCCTGGTTCCACTTCAGGCGGGAAAGCAGGACAGCCACGCCGATGGACCCCACGAAGGCGGCGCCGAGAGCGGCATAGACCGACCTGCGGAGGTCATTGCGTCCGATCTTGGCGAGATAGGCCAGGGTGATGCCGACGATCAGGGCGGCTTCGACGCCTTCGCGGAGGGTGATGATGAATGCCTGGAGCATAAGGAAAAACCCGACTTCTAATTGAAAATGAAATTCAATTTCAATATCAATAGGATACGGGTTTGGGTGTGGAGAGGTCAACGGTCGAGGTCACGGTTGGACGTGACTTGCATCACACGGGGAAATGGGGCATTAAGCGGGAGGGTCGAAAAGGCCCGCAGATCGTAATATGCAAGAGGAAGAGCCTTCACGCTTATGAGGCGACCAACGACGCAGGCGATTTCACCGTTCTTCATTGTCAGCAACGTCGATCAGACCATTGCTTTTTACCGCGACAAACTGGGCTTTGAGACAAGATTTCAGCAACCGGATCGGAACCCGTTTTTTGCCATCGTCGGCCGCGACGGGGTGCAGACCTTCGTCAAGTCCGATAAAGACACGGCGCCGCTGCCGAACCCAAAGCGTCATCCTTCCATGAGATGGGATGCCTTCGTCTATGCCCCAGACCCGGATGC
>Ga0326726_10004400_pt1 | contig 12848 bp, 10 predicted proteins | sample MHFenrmetagenome_2_FD_207603 | JGI IMG/M metagenome (GOLD analysis project Ga0326726, IMG submission 207603) | Lab enriched peat soil microbial communities from Michigan Hollow, Ithaca, NY, United States - MHF15MN | ecosystem: Environmental > Terrestrial > Soil > Wetlands > Peat | place: USA...
ACGACCACATGGACGCCGCGTTTGAGCGAGCGAAGCTGCACGCCGTAATCCTGACCGCCATAGATCGGGAGCACGTTGAAGCCTTTCATGTGCACGGCATAGGTGTGGAACGCTTCAGCCACCTGGATGGCAAGCTCCCTTGTCGGGGCAAGCACAAGTGCCTGCGGCTCGGAACGCGACAGGTCGATGTTCGACAGGATAGGCAGGGCGAAAGCAGCCGTCTTGCCGGTACCTGTCTGGGCCTGGCCGAGCACGTCGCGCCCTTCGAGGATCAGCGGAATGGTCCTGGCCTGGATTGGAGTAGGAGTTTCATATCCCACACCTTCGAGGGCCTTGAGAAGAGGTTCCGATAAATTGAGATTACTGAAAGTCACCGGCGTGTCATTGTGTTCGTTCATTGATCATTCCTTCCATGGCAGCATGAATTCTGCCGATTGTGCAATTTGATTGATAACGTCAACCGGTGCTTGAAATCCCATTGCAACCACGCTGATAAAAGCGAAGCTGATAAAGGAAGTGATCCCTGATCTCCGTTGGCCCTGATTAGCAGGGACTTCCGGGAAAACTCGGTTTCTACGCTCCGGCCGTCATACACTCAAACCGCTCAAAACGGTAAAAAGATGCGACCAATATTATTGAAAAAAAGCCCCGAATGAGGCGAAGTGGCAGCAATGCTGGAAAGAAGAGAAATGAAGAGGGGTTGTCATCAACCGGTAAATCCGTCGGTCGGCAGACAGTAAGTCCACCGTCGATCCGTCACAATCAGCAGGAAATCGAGGCTTTTTTGGGGCCATCCGTTCTCCCGGGCTCTTTCTTGGCATATTCACCACACCATAAATCGTCACCATAGTACGATTTTATTCAGCCAATGACGAATTTATTTTTCAAAGCCCGTCAAATCCTGCACGACACAGTTCGACATACTCTGCCCCGCCCGGCTTCATGATGGATTCGTACAGGCAGATCGCATCGAGCGTGCCATTCCATTCGACAGTTTCGCGCAGCTTTTTTGAAGCCATGGAGCGAAGATCGAGAGAATTGAACCGCGCCAGGGTCAGATGGAGCAAAAACGAACGCCGGTCGTCCTCCTCGATACCAGCCAATGCTTGCAGACGCAAGGAGAGTTCAGCCAGTGCTGCCGGCGGAGCTCCTGTCGCCCAGATAAGCCTCGGGCGCCGCGGCTCAGGCCCGAATGACACCTTGTTAAACAAAACATCCACGGAATCGAGCCCGATAGCAGCCTCTTTGATCGCACGGCACACCGGCTCGACATCGCGACACTCCCATGGCGGCACCAGAGTCAGGTGAAGGTTCTCCGGCTTCACCCACCTTACCTGCATATCTATATGTGACCGCCTGAACGCCCCGGCAGCCTCGGCCAGTTCCCTGCTTGCCGGTATGCCGATAAAAACCCGTTTACCATTCATCTTGACAACTCCATTAATACATTTGTGGGCAGTAAGAGCGATAGCTGGATGAGCGACGACAAACATTCTGCTCTTTCATCTGTAACCCCGGGTTTCAACTTCCCATATTCATAAGAGGCTGTTTCAAAAGGCAGTCAACAAGCCCCGGGAGCGCCAGGCTCCAGCTTGGCAATGTATTATTAACAACTTAACGGTGCAACTCGGCAAGATAAGCAGATGCTCTTGCCCTTCAGCTTAAGAGACGAGCTGAAGCTCGTCGCTCCCGGCTAAGTGATGCAAAAATGCCGCCTCATCTTGACTATTGAGACAGCCTCGACGGACATTTAAACTCTTACAATCTCTTCTGCTGAACCGGGTTTCAGCTCCCCATACTCAGGAGGGTTTTAGCCCAACGGACATTCAGAACTCTTACATTCTGTTGCCCCGGGTTTCAACCTCTTCCATTCAGGAGGGTTTCAACCCTCCGGACACTCAGAACTCTTACATTCTGTTGCCCCGGGTTTCAACCCGGGGGAAATGATTCCAATAAAAACCCGGACTTTAGTCCAATATCTTAACTACAGTTGTTGCCGGATACCATTGCGACCGCATGATCTCCCCTGTTGTTCCGAGATACATTGGATTGACAAAGAGCCAGGATATTGGGCTAAAGCCCGAAGATTTGTTGGAATCAGCTATCCCCGGACTGAAGTCCGGGGCAACTGGAAGACTAATGTAAGATGTTAGTGTCCGGAGGAGTGAAGTCCTCCTGAAAAAAAATCGGTTTCTGCGCTCCATCCGCCCTGGTCGCTCGGGCGGTTCGCGAACCGCCCCTACACAAGACAGATTAATCGATGAACTGTTATGTGACAGCGCCTGCGACAGCCGTGCCCTCGAAGCGCCAGTGAAGGTTTTTGATATTGACCCGGGGTTCAACATCCCATATTCAGGAGGGTTTCAACCCTACGGACATTCAGAACTCTCACATTCCAGTTGCCCCGGGTTTCAACCTCTTCCATTCAGGAGGGTTTCAACCCTACGGACATTCAGAACTCTTACATTCTGTTGCCCCGGGTTTCAACCTCTTCCATTCAGGAGGGTTTTAACCCGACGGACATTCAGTCTTACATTTTCTTCCTGTTGCCCCGGGTTTCAACCCGGGGACAGAGAATCAGATAATTCTCTTCGGACTTCAGTCCAAAATCTTCAGGATATTTGTTGAGCACCGTGATTGCCTAAACAATAATGCAATAGCAGTGTTCATCAGATATCCATAAGGAGTATTGCCTGCCAACTTCCGTCGGGCAGGCGTTCGACACTGGCGCCGTGATAGGTCACGGCCTTGATCTCGTCCCTGGCGCCCGATACGGCCCTTCCGACAAAAGAGCCTTCGACGAACCCCTCGCCGATCGACCTTATCATGATAGCATCGTAAGCCTCCCGGTTGATCTGGGAAAGAGTGTGCGCTTCGTTGAGCAGATCGACCAGCAGCAACGATCTGTCTGAAGCCTCGACGCGGAAAGGACGTTCGGCTGCCCTCTCCATCCATTCCGGTCCGGTCCATTCAGTCATCGCACGCAGTGCCTCGCCCAACAGCTCTTCGAAGCTGTCGGCAGTCACCTCAATACTGAGATCGGCTGTATGTTCAAGCATCCTGTACGGCATGAATTTCCTGCCAGAGCAAATATGTCAGAATCACATCTGTCGTTGTGAACGGTCATAACGCACAGCGAACAGTTCGGCTACCCGTAGGGGCAAACCTGCGTGTCCGCACTTTTTTGGATTTCGATCCCGACGTGCCGGGTCCGATTATGCATTCAAATTACGGAACAGGTTTGTGAAAGTGCCCTTGGGCAAGCCTGTTTCTGTAAGAAATGTATGCAACGTCGATGACGTTTCCTGCCTTCGGCGCCATGTCGCTTTTTTTGTTACCTTTAGCATACATATTCATCAATGGTACCATGGCATCAATAGTCCTCGCCGCATACAGGAGCATATCTCCTCTTTTGCCGGGCATGCTAAGCTTGCTCTCATCCCGGATCCCGAAGCTCAAGACCTTCGCCGAAGCCCGCATGAATCTTTTCCAGGAGCTGGATTCGCGGTTGCAAGCTGTTGCTGAACCCTCCTGCAGGCTCTGGGTGCACGCTTCATCTGTCGGCGAATTCGAGCAGGCCCGCCCTGTGATTGCCGAACTCAAGGAGAAAATACCGGGCCTTGACGTCGTGGTCTCATTCTTCTCCGACTCCGGATACGAAGCCAGGAAAAACTACCCTGACGCAACCGCTGTCATCTACCTCCCGCTCGACACCCCGGACAACGCCCGCAAACTCGTATCGCTCCTCAAGCCGGACATCTTCATGCTGATGCGATACGACTTCTGGCCGAACCATCTCGAAGCCATAAAGCGGAGCGGCGCGAAAATGGTGCTGGCGGCCGCCGCGCTGCCACCGGGCTCCCCCTACCTCAAACGATGGCTCAAAGGGCTCTACCGTGATCTCTTTTCACTGTTCGACGGCATCTTCACCATCGACGTGAAAGACCGCAATACATTCCGCAGCGAATTCGGCTATATGAACGCGGTGAAAGCCGGCGATCCGCGATTCGACCAGGTTTACGAACGTCAGAAGAAGAGCGACGAACGCGCCGCGAAACTGAAACCACTGTTCAAGGACAGAACGGTACTGGTCTGCGGAAGCACATGGGAGCCTGACGAAGCGATCCTCGTACCGGCATGGCTGCCTCTCAGGGAGAAGCTGAGCCTCGTGCTGGTACCACATAAAGTTGACCGGCCGAATATCGACCGGATCATGGAAACCCTCCGGGAAAGGAACATCTCAGCCGTAACGATCTCATCGATGGACGCAGCGTTCGACCCCGGCACGCAGGTACTCGTCGTCGATCAGACCGGTTACCTCGCCGAACTCTATGCGATCGCCTCGATCGCTTACGTCGGCGGAGCATTCGGAGTCAACGTGCACAACACGATCGAACCGGCAGTGCACGGCATTCCGGTGCTCTTCGGTCCGAAGCACGGCAACTCTCCTGAAGCCGGAGGCCTGATCGAAGCCGGCGCTGCGACCGTCGTGACCGATGAACGGGAGCTGAGGGAATCGCTTGAACGTTTCGTCACCGATCCGGAATACCTGAAACTGGCGGGGCTGAAAGCCGCCGCGTTCGTCCAGTCCCGCCTCGGCGCCACGAAAATCGTAGCACGCGCCATCGAAGAGATGTACAACTCAAAAAACTGATTTGCGTATATTCAGGGCATACCTGAAATAAAACGTAACCATAACCGCTATGCTTACCAGAATTCAAAGCCTTTACCTCTTTCTTGCAGCCATGCTCGCCCTGGGCAGCATGATGTTACCCTTCTGGAGCTTCCAGGCCAGCCAGACAATCCTGTTCGGAGACTTTACGCAAATACAGGGAGCAAGCATTATCGTCACTGCCGGCAGCATGGCCGGCGGCGTATTCTCGCCTCTGACCGGCATCATCTCCATCGCAGCCATATTCCTGTTCAAAAACCGGAAATTGCAGAAACAGCTGATTTTGCTCTGCTTCATCCTGTTTGCCGGCGACCTCCTTTCCGGGCTTATCGCAGCACATTTCCTGAAAGAGTTCCTGATTACCGGCGGTGCCGTGGTCACGTATAAGCCTGAAGCCGGGTTTTTCCTGCTGCTTCCCGAACCGGTTCTCTTCTGGCTTGCCACTCTCGGAGTGAAAAAGGACGAAAAAATCGCGACCGCGTATAAAAGGCTGTAACATGCGCATCGTTCTTACCACCGGTGACATCCACGGCATCGGCCCCGAAATAGTTCTGAAGAGCTTCCTCCGGCTCCAGTCGTCAGGCAATGAATTTCTTGCCGCCGGATCGCTGAAAGCGCTCGAATACTACCGGGACCTGCTCGGAATCCCTGTCCGTCTGGAACCGGTCGAGAGTCGCTCTGCCATTGGGTGGATTGTTCCTGAAATCGGCGTACTGCCGGTGCTGAGCGTCGCCGAACCAGATTCGATTCTGCCTGGCACGGTCTCCAGATTTGCCGGCGACATCGCTATGCGCTCGCTCGAAGCGGCTGCAGGGCTCTGCAGGGACGGCCTCTGCGACGCGCTCGTCACCGCACCTATCAACAAGGAAGCGGTCTCTCTCGCAGGCTACAGCAATACCGGCCATACCGACTTCCTGGCCTCCTTTTTCGGCGTCCCGTCGCCTATCATGCTCTTCGTCGATCCCGCCTCCGGGCTGAAGGTCGCCCTTGCAACGATCCACGAACCGCTGTCGAAGGTGCCATTGCTGATCAGGACGATCGACCTCGACCGATACTTCCTTTCGCTCGCAGAATCGATGCGAAAGGATTTCCGTTCAGCAGATCCCAAAATAGCCGTGCTCGGCCTGAACCCTCACGCCTCGGACGGCGGCGTCATGGGAGACGAGGAGGCCTCGATAATCCGTCCTTGCATGGAGCGGCTCTCGAAAGCGCTCCGTCTAGAAGGCCCTTTCCCGGCTGATGGATTTTTCGGAGCGAAACGATACTTGGACTACGACCTCGTCGTCGCCATGTACCACGACCAGGGCCTTCTGCCCTTCAAAGTGCTGGCCTTCGACACTGGCATAAACGTCACGCTCGGCCTGCCGATCGTCAGGACTTCTCCAGACCACGGCACCGGATTCGACAAGGCCGGCAAAGGCACGGCATCAGAACGCAGTTTTTATGAAGCCGCACTGCTTGCCGGCGAAATTGCCCGGAACCGAACGATAACCAAGTAGAACATCATGATCTCATTTATAAATACCGACATCGAACTCAGGAAGAAACCCATCTTCAGGAACCTGAACCTCTCCATCCAGCCAGGCGAGCTGGTCTATATCACAGGCAAGAGCGGAACCGGAAAAACCACGCTCCTCAAGTCGCTCTACATGGAGGTCAAACCTTCCAAAGGAGAGATCATTGTCAACGGTTTCAACTCGAAAACCATCAAAAAGCGACAGATAGCGCTATTGCGTCGCAAGCTCGGCATCATCTTCCAGAACTTCAGGCTGCTCGAAGACCGCAACGTCTATGAAAACCTGGCGTTCGTGCTCAAGGTGACCGGCACGAAAAACGCGCTCATCAAAGACAAAGTGATGAACGCGCTCAGGGAGGTCGGTCTGGAACACGCGGCAAAGGAGATGCCCCAGAACCTTTCGGGAGGAGAACAGCAAAGGGTGGCCATCGCACGTGCGCTGGTCGGCGAACCGCTCGCAATCCTGGCCGACGAACCAACCGGCAACCTCGACCCCGACACCTCGATCGAGATTCTCGAATACCTCAAAAAGATCAACGCCAAAGGCATCATCGTCATCATCGGCACGCACAACTACGATCTTGTGCTCCACACCCCTTCCCGGACGCTGATGATCGACAACATGACCCTGGTCGAAGCAGCAATCGAATCAACAAGCGCCGGCTACCGCCCAGTTGCGACGACAGCACAAGCGCAGCCGCAGCTCCAACCGGCCGAGATACAGTAAACAAAGAACCCCGGCTTTTGAGGCTGGGGTTAACCGATTTAATCCTGAAAATGGGACAGCAGTAACCGGGAGAAGTACCGTATTGCTGATCATCCCATAATAACCTCCCTGCTCAACGCGAAGGTGATTTTATGGAAGTTTCGGTCTTACTGCTTCGCTAACGTTTTCTTTCCATACTCTGCGCTCTGACTTGATATGGCCGCTTCTACTGGGAAACGGTCATAAGGCTTGGTATGCTACTATCTCCTGATTCCGACTCCCTGAGTTTTTGGAATGCGGAGCAACCCGCTTGCAGGCCGTTATCACAAGCCTTTACAAACAATTCTTTTGCAAGGGGAATGTTCTGTCTGACCCCCCTGCCTTTCAGGTACAGGACTCCAAGATTGTATAGCGCCGGGCCATATCCTTTTTCTGCCGCCAGCCCATACCACTTTGCCGACACAACATAGTCCTGCTGGAATCCTTGTCCATTTTCACACATCACACCAAGATTGTACTGGGCCCGGGCATATCCCCGTTCTGCTGCGAGCCGATACCACTCTGCCGCTTCAGCATAGTCTTGCGTGAACCCCTGTCCGTTTGCGTACATCACTCCGAGATTGTATTGAGCGTCCGCATTGCCTTTCCCCGCCGCCAGCCGAAACCACTTCGCCGCTTCGGCAAAATCCTGCCTGACACCTTGTCCGTTGATGTTCAGGTATAACGCTCCGAGATTGTATTGTGCCCTGACATATCCCTGCTCTGCTGCGAGCCTGAACCACTTTGCCGCTTCGGCATGGTCTTTCCGGACGCCTTGTCCATTGTCGTACATCACCCCGAGATTGTATTGTGCATCCGCATTGCCCTGCGCTGCCGCCAGCCGATACCACTTTGTCGCCTCGATATAGTCTTGGCGGACACCTTGTCCATTGTCATATAAAACGCCGAGATTGTACTGTGCGTCCGCATGACCTTGCCCCGCCGCAAGGCGGAGCCATTTTGCCGCTTCAGCATAGTCTTGCCGCACATCTTTTCCATTACCTTTGAGGTATATCAGGCCGAGATTGTACTGAGCTTTGGCATTCCCTTCCAACTCAGCCATCTGCAACCATTTTGCCGCTTCGGAATCGTCATGTCCGGTACCTTGTCCGGATATCGATGCTTGTGCGGAAAGCTGATTTACCCGATCCTCTGCTGATGCGCCGGATGAAACAATCAGGAACACAGTCAGGATGCCGATTATGTAGCGCTTCATCATGCTTTATTAGGATTTAAGCGTCACTCGTGCCTGCAACTCTTTATTGATACTGCACTTCTCTGAAAGCTCCCGAAAGTTTTTTTCGGTTTCACACCATCCGGCCGCGTTGCGATATTCACCCTGCCGACTATCGGGCAATGGTAACCAGGCGATTTTCGATAATATAAATATCAATGGCACAACGTTTTCCGTATCTCAGGAAATCGTATACGGAACTGCGTCTCTCCAGCGCCACCCATCGCCGTAAAATGGTTTGACTGGGAGCCGCTATTTGATGCCCTTCTCGTTCAACGCTCTATACTCCTCGCAACTTTCCTTATCCCCCTTATCGCAAGCCTTGCCGAACCATTCTTTCGCAATCGCATCATTCTTAACCACTCCCTGCCCCTGCCTGTACATCTCCCCAAGATTGTATTGTGCCTGGACGAATCCTTGTGCTGCCGCCAGCCGGAACCACTTTGCCGATTCGGCATAGTCTCGCTTTACACCCAACCCGCTGCCGTACATGATGCAGAGATAGTTTTGAGCCTGGGCATATCCTTTCTGAGCCACAAGCAGAAGCCACTTTGCTGCTTCAGCATAGTCTTGCCTGACGCCTTGCCCGATGCCATACTTTATACCGAGATTGTATTGTGCAGGTGCAAATCCTTGTTCTGCGGCCAGCCTATACCACTTTGCCGCTTCGGCATAGTCCTGCCGGACACCTTGTCCTCTGCTGTACATGACGCCGAGATTGTTTTGTGCATCGGCAAATCCTTGATCTGCCGCTGACTGATACCACTTTGCCGCCTCGTTGTAGTTCCGCTGGACACCTTGTCCATGTTCGTACATGAGCCCGAGATTGTATTGCGCCTGGACGAATCCTTGTTCTGCCGCCAGCTGAAACCAATTTGCCGCTTCGACATAGTCTTGCCTGACATCAGTTCCATTGCCTTTCAGATACAGGACGCCGAGGTTGTATTGCGCCTGGGCATCCCCCTTCGCCACAGCAATCTGCATCCACCTTGCAGCCTGATCAAAGTCCTGGTTTACATCTTTTCCGGATTTTGATTCTGATGCGGGATGTTTATTGACCACGCCCTCTGCTATCATACTGGATGCAATAAACAGAATAGCAGTCGACATGCCGATGATGTAACGCCTCATCGTGATTGTGCAGGGATTGGTCACATGCAGTGCTCGCGCCCTTTGTTGTTCACGCTGTTCTCTGAAAGCGACAGCAGACTCTTTTTGATCTCCATTCACGCCCGAACTAAAAAGCCATTACCCTGCCATGCATCACCCAACGGTAAACCGGCAGTCTATCCTTGATAATAAAGAGATAATCCACGTAACAGAATTCTCGATCGTCATAAATGGATAATCGAGCCGACCGCCACAAGGCATCGCCTGCACTAGGCCGGCCATCCGGTATGCCGGCACAAAAGAAGCCCGGCCTTTGAGGTTCGAGTTAACAGATTTCCCTGTAAATCTTGCGATGCCGGGACCGATGCGAAATGCAGATAACCGAATAGTCTACAATAATCTACAAATCACCCGAAGATAATCGTGCAGAGATGGCGTTCATGCCGTATCGCCCGCTGTGTCTTGTGTACTCGGAGAGCTCATCACCCTGTTTATTAAAAAGAGTTCAGGGTTTTCCAGATCCTGTATCCTGTTCCATCAATAACCGGCCCTGATTACCCTTTCGTATGCATCTCGCCCTTCACTTAACCCATTGTCGGCAGATCTCTTAAACCACACTTTTGCTTTTACCCTGTTTTTTGGAACACCTCTCCCATTGTCGTACATAAGGGCGATACAGTATTGCGCCCATGCGTTTCCGCGAGCTGCGGACAATCGAAACCATCTGAGTGCTTCAGGATAGTCCTGCTTGACAATTTTGCCGCCTTCATACATAAGGCCGACAACACACTCTCCATAGCCGACGCTTTGTGTTACGAACTGTCGCCATCCCGACTCCTTTTGTTCATTATGATCTGGGATCTCATCGCATTTCGCATTAAGCGGGGCAAGCATCAGTATCGATAAAAGCAGACTGATGAGGTAACGTCTCATGGGGTTGTGTGGTTAACGATTGCGCTTCTATAGACGATCAAGGTAACAGTTTTTGCGATTCACAAGAACGGAAAAACTCAACACCCCGAAACAGATTCAATCCAGGATCTTCCATTCTGGCCTTACCACCACTACAGTAAAGGCGATAAACAACCTCTCACACGTGCAGCATCAACGACCACTCTCCAGGCTTGCAGCTTCGCATCGAAGTTCATCGCCGCGTTGGCAGGACTGGTTGAAGGCAGTTGGACAAGCTGCACCCGACCCGGAATAATACGCTTGCCGAAATGCCGCTGAAACGACACAGCAGCTTTCGCGCCGTTGAAGAAGATATGCGTGATGTAAGGGTGCGAATCGAGGAACCCGACAATGTCGTTCGGGACTTCCGAGCCGGCAATGATAGCAGAGTCCAGACTACCTTCTCGCATCGCCGAAGCGAGCACGTCCCACAAAGCAACACCGGAATCAATCAGGAGATCGAGCCTTGCGGGATAATCGAGCGACGACCCGTCGCCGAGCAACATCTCCATCATAGGCCAGAAGGCGTTGCGAGCATGCGCATAGTAACGCTGCTGCTCGATGGATGCCACCCCCGGAACGCTGCCTAGCACGAGAACTCGCGCATCTGAGCGCTCAACCGGTTCAAAACAATCAGCCATAACTCCCCTTGCGGTTTAGCTAACGCCATGCATCACCAGCCGCAAATGAATTCCGGCAATTCGACAATGGTAATGGCGATGTGTCATGAAAAATATAATCCAATGGATTGCTCTTATCATGAAAGGGAAGATAAAACCAGAAAACCTTCTGCGACCCGCACCAGCGGTATAACCATCATCATCAAAACAAATGAACAGCGGCAATTAAACTCGACAAGCATCACAATTAGTCAACACTATCACTGACATCCCTAGCATCCCATTGGTGTACATGGACATAATCGCTATTCACGATACTAAACAACGTCCCGTAGTCTTACGCTCAAATCAAGTCAACTGCTTCTATCGCAGTAATTTACAAATATGGTATGATTCATATATCATTTTGTTTCAGAATGTAGCTCTTGGCGTAGCTTGTTACACTCAAATGACAAATCGACTCGGCCAGAGAAAACCTTAAATCCAGACTACCGTTCTCACCAACTCTATGCCACCCTTGGTCCACTGGGCATAATCCGTGCCTCACATTAGTTTGCATGGTCATAATAGCTATTCGCGATACTGAACAACGTCCCAGAAGTCTCTCGTTCCATTGCTGGCTATCGAGGCATGACTCGGGACCATGACGACTGGCTTGGCCTTTCATGTAAGAAATTTCCATTCTCTGCTAACTACCGGTTTTCATCGGCGCTTTCGTAACGTCCCCGTTCTTTTCTTTTGACTGGTGCAGACGATTGTTAGTTCTATCTTTTAAAAGATTCGACATATCTCGTCAACACCCAACCGTAACAAGTATCTCCATTTTCATATTGAATCATAACATGTGTCCAATATTTTTCCTTCCCCATAAACACAACTATCTGCCCTAACCTTAGCAAATCTAATGTCTCGGACTTGACGATTGGTTCGTTTCTCAGACGGACATTATTCCCTGAAATAAAACGAAGGTTTTCTGTAGGCAAACCATATAGGTAAGGGGCAACTTGTTTCAGCGTCTGCACTTTATTAGTAGGCGTGCCTGAAACATCTTCAATAATTTTATTGACATAAGGGGTTAACAAATTAGCTGAAATACTATTCAGCTGTGGAAGTACTATTTGTACGAACAAATATAACAAAAGCATTTTTAGGGTGTATGGAATGCGCGAAAATAATTCTGAAAACGCATTACTATCCACTGAAACCAAAGAAGCAAGACTTGACTCAATTTCTTGAGAATTGAGTTCACCAATGTATGCACAGCCTTCCAAAGCCAATTCTCGATTAATCAAGTTAACTGCAATTGAGAAATTTTGCGCGCTTGATAAAGAAGCAACTGAAGAACTAAGCATCTCACGCATTTGCTGGGAAGACTTCATCGCTTCGGAAATTACACTTCCGGCTCCCATCATATCCTGTATTGAGCGGGAGGACTTCATCAATTCGGATAGCGCACTTCCGGCCCCGATCATATCCTGCATTGACCGGGAGGACTTCATCAATTCGGATAGCGCACTTCCAGTTCCCATCATATCCTGTACTGACCGAGAGGGCTTCATCGCTTCGGAAATCACACTTCTGGCGCCCATCATATCCTGTATTGAGCGGGTGGACTTCATCAATTCGGATAGCGCACTTCCGGCGCCCATCATATCCAGTACTGACCGAGAGGGTTTCATCGCTTCGGAAATCACACTTCCGGAGCTCATTATATCCTGTACTGACCTAGAGGGCTTCATCAATTCGGATAGCGCACTTCCGGTTCCCATCACATCCTGTACTGACCTAGAGGTCTTCATCGCTTCGGAAATTATACTTCCGGCGCCCATCTTATCCTGTACTGACCGAGAGAGCTTCATCGCTTCGGAAATCACACTTCCGGCACCCATCATATCCTGTAGTGACCGAGAGGGCCGCATCGCTTCGGAAATCGCACTTCCGGCACCCATCTTATCCTGGACTGACCGAGAAGGCTTCATCGCTTCGGAAATCACACTTCT
>Ga0326726_10004401_pt1 | contig 12846 bp, 5 predicted proteins | sample MHFenrmetagenome_2_FD_207603 | JGI IMG/M metagenome (GOLD analysis project Ga0326726, IMG submission 207603) | Lab enriched peat soil microbial communities from Michigan Hollow, Ithaca, NY, United States - MHF15MN | ecosystem: Environmental > Terrestrial > Soil > Wetlands > Peat | place: USA...
TCGACGCCATCATCGACTACGCAAGCAGCAACGTCATCCTGTTTCCCGCGGCGCGGCGCGCGCTGAGCAAGGTTGCGAATCGACCCATTACAACACCGCGGCGGCCTTGCGCGAACAGCCTGCTGGCGGCGATCCCGCGCGCGGAGTTTCAGCGCCTGTTCGCGGGACTCATGCCGGTCACGCTGAAATCCGGCGATGTGCTTCAGGAATCGGGAGCACCGATTCGCCATGTCTACTTCCCATTCGATTGTGTGGTTTGTCTGATGACGGAAGTCGAGGACCACCGCGCTTTGGAAGTCGGGCTCGTGGGCTTCGAAGGCATGGTCGGAGTCTCGCTCGCGCTGGGAATGGGCGTTTCGTCGGCTCGCGCCCTGGTGCAGTCAACCGGGACCGTGCTGCGGGTGGAAGCAGCGCATTTCCTGCGGGCATTGCGGCAATGCCTGCCTTTGCAGCGCGCACTCGATCGCTATACGCATGCGAAGCTCGCTCTTGCGAGACAAACCGTTGCGTGCAACTGCTTTCATGGGCGCGAGGCGCGCCTCGTGCGCTGGCTGTTGATGACCAGCGATCGTGTCCGGTCGGACGAATTCTTCCTGACGCAGGCGTTTCTCGCCGACATGCTCGGCGTTCGACGCGTCACGGTCACCGAGGCCGCCGGCCGTCTGCAGGAGCGTAAACTCATCAGATATTGTCGAGGCAATATCAGAATTCTCGACCGGACGGGACTCGAAGCAATCTCTTGTCGCTGTTATGTGAGACTCGAGGGCAAGCTCGAGAGTGCCTAGCCATGGAATCCATGGCGTGACTCTCGTGCCGTGCCCTCACTTTTTCCGTTCACCGAATGTCACCTCGAATGCGAGGCCGGCACCGAGATTTGACTCGCGTCGTTCGAGGAGCGTTGCGCGCGGCCAGGTGATGCTCGAGCGCAGCTCCAGGAACAACCACTCGCGCAGCACACTGCGCCGATAGATCACGCGCAAGCCGTAGTCGGCAATCGGAACCTCGTGGTTGGTCTCGCCTGAAATTCCCAACTGGTAGCCGATCGCGCGCCGACGTTTGAGGTTCTGATAAAGCGTCACGCTCGAAAACCAGCGCACGCCTTCGGTGGTCTGCGCGAAGGTGCCTGAGCCCGTCCAGCGTGCCAGCAGGTTTTCTCCAAGCAGGCGCTCGAGATCGATGCGCAGGGTGTCGCCCAGGCGGAAGCTGTCCTGCCAGAAAATCGCTTCGCTCAGACGCAACGCGTTGCGTTTGTGAAATGGCACCGATAGCCGGTAAGTGGTCTTGACGTAAGGGTCGAGCGGCCAGCCGAGCGCGGCCCCGACGCCAAAATCGAATCGGCCGCCGGGTCGAGCGGGCTGGCTGTAGCCGATGCCAAGGAGCAAGGTGTCATCGCTCGGCCGTCCGAAGAGGCGCGGCAGCGTATCGAAATCGTCGCGCTGCTCAGTCACGTATTCCGCCGGATCGAGTCTGCCGACGAAAACATGCATGCGGTCGCTCAGCTGCGGCAGACGGATGTCGGCGCGGAAGCGGACGCTCGGCGCGAATCCATCGCGTTGATCCCACAGTCCACCCAAAGCGAGGCTGCCGTGTGTCGCCTGATACTCATCGTCAAAGCGGGCATTGCCGAAGAAGCCATCGAACTTGGCGGCCGCAAGGCACACGGTCTTGTAGAGGCGCGTGTGCATGCGATCAAGCCACGCCAACCCGCCGGGCCGGTCCTCGCAGAGGGCTGCAGCGTCGGCAGTGGTGTCGCTCGGTGCCAGAGGAATCGGCACCAGTGCTATCAGCGCCGGCAATGTGATCGGGCGCTTGTCGGGCGTAGACGACTGCGGAGGTGGATGGGCCGCCGCGACGCTCCCCGCGACAGCGAGTGCAAGCGCAACAGCCAGTCTGAAAGCCATGGCCATGATGACGATCATTTTGCGCCGCGACGGCACAGCCATTTGTACGCTACCGAACAATACACCGGGGAACCTGTGCGTATTCGGATTGTTGGGCGTTACAGCATCTTCGCAAAGTGCGTATGTTCGCTGACGCACCGACGCGATAGCGTGAATAGATTCAGGCTTGTACCCTTCCAACGGACTCCCGGCACCGGCTCCAGCGGAAACTCACTATCAAAGCAATGCGGGGAATCAAAGGCATGAAGATCCAACTGATTTTTGCAACGGCCATCGCGATGTTCGCTCTCGCCGCCTGCAATAGCGCCGAGTCGCCGAGCAAGGTCGATAGCGACGTCGCCGCGGCGAAACAGGACGAAAAACAGACTGTCGCGGAAGCGCAGACCGATGCAGCCAAGGAACAGGGCAAGCTGGACGTGCTGGCGGCGAAGAATGCCGAGGAACTCGCGATCACCAAGGCGGACGCCGCCTACAAGGTTGCGGTCCAGGAGTGCGACGCATTGTCCGGTGACATGCAGAAGGCCTGCAAGGACAAAGCGGAAGCCACGCGCGACATGGCAAGAGCCGATGCGAAGGCAGCGGCGGCGGCAGTCAAGCAGTAACGGAAGAATGACAGCGATGGGGAGAAGGCCATCATCATCATCGGGCTGATTGACGGGGGCGTCATTGGTTGGCTCGCGAGCATCCTTGCCATCGTCAATCTGATACGCCGCGGTCGTGCGCGCTGAGGCCGATCGCGGACTGTGAGGTTGCGGCTGTGCGAAGTGAATCATTCGGGCGTGACATGAAGTGGCAAGCGCAAGACGCTGAACGGCAGCCGCGTGACGCTGCAGCCGGGGTCGCCCGCAACGTCGCCAAACGAAGCGGCGAAGCGGGGAGCCGTACCGGCGCCGAACACGCGGGTTACATCGAAGCGGTCGAAGCTCTCGCGAACCGCGTCGGTGCGGTGGACGACGCGGACGTCGATCGCGTGCGCGATGTGCTGAGGAAGTCTCTACTCGAGCTCAACCTGCGCTTTCGCAGAGCCAGCCAAAGCGATCGTTGAGAAGCCGTGCGCCTGCGTGAACCTATGTTCGTTGACGCACCGACATCATTCATACGATGGAACATAATTTTTTTCCTCCGATGGCTCACCAGGAGAACCGCAATGAATGAATCTTCGCCAGCAAGACGCCTGCGAACGCTTTGGACGACAGCTGGGCTCGTCGCCGTACTCACACTCGTCGCATGCGCATCGACGCCGCCGGCGCCCACCGCAAATCTCGTAGCCGCACGCTCCGCCATTGCCGATGCCGAGAAGGCCGGCGCGGGGCAATATGCTTCGCAGGAACTCACCGAAGCGCGCGCGAAGCTCGCTGCCGCCGAAAATGCCGTCGGCGAGAAGAATATGGCGGTCGCAGATCGCCTGGCTCTGCAGTCGCGTGTTGAGGCGAATCTGGCCTCGGCAAGAACAGGAGCGGCGAAAGCTGCCGTGGTCAATGACGAAATGAAGCGCAGCAACGACGCCCTGGTCGAAGAGATGCAGCGCAAGACAGGAGACAAGTAATGAAAAGTTCGACCTGCAACCTAGCCGTGCGCGGCAAGACCCAGACACTGATCGCCGCGGCCATTGCCGCTGTGCTGCTTTCAGCTTGCGCGGCGGCACCGTCCATGCCAGCCGGCGCCGCTGAAGCGCGTGCCAAACTGTCGATGCTGCAGTCAAATCCAGATCTCGCCACGCGCGCGCCGGTCGCCATGAAAGATGCAGAAGCAGCGGTGAGCGCTGCCGAAGTCCCGGAGTCGGACATGGAACTCGGCAAGCACCGGGTTTACCTCGCCGATCGCATGATCGACATCGCCTCGGCGCAGGCAACGACGGCTTTGGCCGAAGATCAACGGCAGGCTCTGAGCAAGCAACGCGACCAGGCGCGGCTTGATGCCCGTACGCGCGAGGCGGACGTTGCAGCTAGTCAGCTTGCGACAGCTCGCGTCGAAATCGCAGCGAAGAGTTCCGAGGCCGATGCGGCGCACATAGTTGCCGCAGATGCCACACAAGAGGCTGCGCGTGCCAACCAGCAGGCGGCCGACACCGAGCAGCAGGCCGCGGAGTTACAGCGTCAGATCGACGAGTTGCACGCGAGACCTACGGATCGCGGCCTCGTCCTGACACTGGGCGATGTGCTGTTTGCGAGCGGCAGGGCTGAGTTGAAGCAGGGTTCCACCAACAATCTCGACAAGCTGGTATCCTTCTTGAATGAGTACCCGGCGCGCACCGTGACGATTGAAGGCTACACAGACAGTCTCGGTTCCGACGACTACAACGTCGGTTTGTCACAACGGCGTGCCGATTCGGTGAAGACCTACCTGACGGTACATGGCGTCGGTGCCGCGCGGCTCTCGGCCGTGGGCCATGGCGAAAGTGCGCCTGTCGCTGGCAACGAGACCGCAGCCGGACGGCAGCAGAACCGCCGCGTTGAGGTCATCATTGCCAATGCGCCGGTGATGTAATTCTTGAGGGATTGAAGCGGCCATTTCTGCGCCTCACCAGCGGCGCTCTGAACGCCTCAGCCTGGGAATCGACGGAGCTGATCCGCGCCGAGCTATTCAGCGCGGAGCGGCTCGAGCAGCACGCTGAGAGCCTCGCCACCGCACAACGCGTCACGACCCGACCCGTAAAGGTTCAGCGGCTGGCTGCGCGCCTGCGCGACAACAGCCGGATTCTGCTCGACTCTCATCGCGCGATCGCCAAAGCGATCGGCGAGGGCCGTGCCATCACTCCCGCGGCTGAATGGCTGGTCGATAACTACCACGTCGTCGAAGAGCAGATTCGGGAGATCAATGACGATCTGCCGCCCGGCTACTACCGTCAATTGCCGAAGCTTGCAGGCGGTCCGCTGGCGGGATATCCGCGCGTCTTCGGATTGGCCTGGGCTTTCGTCGCGCACACGGACAGTCGCTTCGATACGCAGATGCTGTGCCGGTTCGTGCGCGCCTATCAGCGCGTACAGCCGCTGACAATCGGCGAGCTCTGGGCGATCGCCATTACGCTCAGAATTGTCCTGGTCGAAAATCTGCGGCGCGCGGCTGAGCGGATCGCGAGCCGGCGAGGGGATCGTCAACACGCCGATGCGCTGGCCGATCGCTTTCTTGGCGTCAACGTGCTGGAAGCAGAGCCGCTCGCTGCAGTCTTGAGGGAGTGGGACGGCGTACCGCTCTCGCCGACCTTCGCTGTACAGCTTCTGCAGAGGCTCCGCGACCAGGACCCCAAGGTTTCGCCGGTGCTCGCGTGGCTCGAAGTGCGTTTGTCGGCTGAATCGACCACGGCTGATGCCATCGTTCGCGAAGAACACCAGCGGCAGGGCGCTTCGCACGTGACTGTGCGCAACGTAATAACGAGCATGCGCGAGATTTCCGCCGTCGATTGGGCGGATCTGTTCGAAAGTGTCAGCCTCGTCGACGCCACCCTGCGCGACTCGACCGACTTTGCCGAGCTCGATTTTCCAACGCGCAATCTGTATCGCGCCTCGATCGAAGAGCTCGCCCGGGGCTCGAAGTTGTCGGAACTCGAGATCACGCGGCGTGCGTTGCTGGCCACGACCGGCCGTTCGGCCGTGCGCAGGCGCGATCCCGGCTACTCGCTGATCGCTGGCGGCCGTCGTGCCTTCGAAGCTGCCGTCGGCTTTCGGCCGCCGTTTCGAACCTGGCCGGTCCGCGCCGGCGTTGCCGCGGGAATCCGCGGCTATATCGCAGGTATTACCGTGGTGTCCGCCGTCATTCTTTCCCTCCCGCTTCTTGCGCTGGCGCACGCGGGCATTAGTGGCTTGACGCTCTCCTTCCTCGCGGTTCTCGGCCTCGTGCCCGCCGTGGATGCGGCCATGGCGCTCGTGAACAGCAGTGTCACGCGACGTTTTGGCGCAAAAATCCTGCCCGCACTCGAGCTGCGCGCGGGCGTACCTCAGCATTTACGCACGCTGGTGGTCGTGCCGACGTTGCTGACGACGCGCGCGACGCTGGCAGAACATATCGAGCGCATCGAGATCCATCATCTCGCGAGTCTCGACGGCGACATCTGCTTCGCATTGCTTTCGGACTGGACGGACGCTGCCACCGAAAGCGTTGCGGGTGATGAGCTGCTGCTCGCGGATGCGGTGGAAGGTATTGCCCGGTTGAATGAACGCTACGGCCCCGCGCCGGGTGGCGATCGTTTTCTGCTCCTGCATCGCAGACGGCTCTGGAATGAAGGCCAGGGGCAATGGATGGGATGGGAGCGCAAGCGCGGCAAACTTCACGAGTTGAATCGTCTGCTGCGCGGTGCCACCGATACGAGCTTCATCGCGATAGGCGGCCGACCGCTCAAGGTTCCCACCGGCGTGCGTTACGTCGTTACGCTCGATGCCGATACGCGGCTGCCGCGAGACGCTGTGCGCCGACTGGTCGGGAAGATGGCTCATCCACTCAATCGGCCGCGATTTGACGCGCGTAGCGGCCGGGTAATTAATGGCTACGCGATCCTGCAGCCGCGGGTCTCGCCGTCGTTGCCCGTCGGGAGCGAAGGATCGCTGTATCAGCGCTTGTACTCGAGCGCGAGCGGCATCGATCCGTATTCGTCCGCGGTCTCCGACGTGTATCAGGATTTGTGTGGCGAAGGCTCGTACGTCGGCAAGGGCATCTATGACGTCGACGCCTTCGAGTCCGCGCTTGCGCAACGCGTGCCCGAAGGCGCGATGCTGAGTCACGATCTGTTCGAGGGCATCTTCGCCCGGGCGGGGCTGGTCACGGACATCGAGGTCGTCGAGGAATACCCGGCACGCTACGACGTGGTCGCGGCTCGAGCGCACCGTTGGGCGCGCGGCGACTGGCAATTGCTGCCGTGGATTTTCGGCCGACGGGTTGCAGGGGCTGGGCGCAGGCGCGGGGCGATTCCACTCATCGGTTTGTGGAAGATGCTCGACAATCTCCGCAGAACGCTGCTCCCGCTTGCGAGCGTCGCCGCGTTGCTGGTCGGCTGGGCGCTGCCTTTTCGTTCCGCCGCGCTGTGGACCGCCTTCGTGCTCGTGACCCTGGTGCTGCCGACGCTGCCGCCGGTGCTGGCCGGGATCCTGCCACGTCACAGCGGCATCTCGCGGGGCAGCCATTGGCGCGCGCTCATTTCGGATGTGCGGATCGCGCTGTCCCAGGCGGGACTTCTCGTGATCTTTCTCGCGCATCAGGCGTCATTGATGGGTGATGCGATCGTGCGAACGCTCTATCGGCTGTTCGTAAGCCACCGGCATCTGCTCGAATGGATCACGGCTGCGCAGGCGCAGGTCAGCAAGCGCCTCGATGTGCCGGGGTTTTATCGGCGGATGGCGGGCGCCGTGGCGATCGGGATCGCAACCCTCGTGCTCGCGTACTTTGAGCGCGCGAGCGCTCCGATCGCTGTGCCGTTCGCGTTCCTCTGGATTGTGTCGCCTGCTGTGGCACGCTGGGTGAGCCGGTCACCGAAAGTCGCGGGCAGCCTCTCTTTCACCGACGCAGACGCGCGAACGCTCCGCTTGATCGCACGGCGCTCATGGCGCTATTTCGAGACCTTCGTTACCGCCGCCGATCACATGTTGCCGCCGGATAACTTCCAGGAGGAACCGTGGCCGGTCATCGCTCATCGGACCTCGCCGACCAATCTCGGTCTGTATCTGCTAGCGACAGTCACCGCTCGCGATCTTGGCTGGGCCGGAACGCTCGATACGGTTGAGCGCCTCGAGGTGACGCTTGCTGAAATGCAGCGTCTCGGGCGATTCAATGGCCACTTCTACAATTGGTATGGCACCGAGGACCAGCGGCCGCTTGACCCGAAGTACGTCTCGTCGGTCGACAGCGGCAATCTCGCCGCCCATCTGATCACGCTCGCCAACGCGTGCGACGAGATGATGGTCCGGCCCGTGCTCGGTCCGGAACTTCTCGCTGGCATCGCGGACGCGCTGGCGCTCACGCTGGTGGCTCGGTCGAGGCTCCCGGTCGCTGTTGCCAGCCACGCGCCGCTCCGCAGCGAACTCGACGACGCATTGACCGCGCTCGGCGCTGCGCTGGAAAGAGTCCGTGCAGCTTCAACGGACCTTGCTGCGCATCTCGCCTTGCTCGCACCACTCGCCGCCGCCGCCGCCGCGAGCGCTCAGGCACTGGCGGCGCGTGACCGAGCCAATGACGCGAGCGCTGAAGTTGCAGCGTGGGCCGAGGCGACGCATCGATCGATCGAGAGCCACCGGCGCGACTTGGCGGTCAATACGGAACGCGACATCGACTTACTTGGGCACCGTCTCGCCGGTCTCGCGCAAGACGCACGGACAATGGCCCGTGAGATGCGCTTCGATTTTCTTTTTGATCCGGTACGCAAGCTCCTCTCGATCGGCTATCGCGTCGTGGAGGCCAGTCTCGATCCGAGTTGCTACGACCTGCTCGCTTCAGAGGCGCGCCTCGCGAGTTTCGTCGCGATCGCCAATGGAGATATTCCGGCGCGCCACTGGTTTCGCCTGGGACGCGCGGTGACGCCGGTTGATCGAGGCGCCGCGCTCGTCTCCTGGTCGGGATCGATGTTTGAGTACTTGATGCCCTCGCTCGTCATGAGATCGCCGGCGGGGAGTCTCATCGAGCAAACGAGCCGCCTCATCGCTCATCGACAGCAGGAGTACGGTGACGAACTGAACGTGCCGTGGGGCATTTCGGAGTCGGCCTACAATGCACGCGATCTGGAGCTGACCTATCAGTACTCGAGTTTCGGGGTGCCGAGTCTCGGTCTGAAGCGCGGGCTCGCCGCGAACATTGTCGTTGCTCCCTACGCGACAGCGCTTGCCGCGATGGTCGATCCGCATGGGGCGGCACTGAACTTCGCTCGCTTGGCCAAAGCGGCGGCCGAAGGTCGCTACGGTTTTTACGAGGCTCTCGACTACACGCCGCGGCGCCTGCCGGAGGGCCAGTCGGTTGAGATCGTGCGCGCGTACATGGCGCACCATCAGGGCATGACGATCGTCGCTCTCGGCAACACGCTGCTGCACGGTCTGATGCGTTCGCGGTTCCACTCCGAGCCGCGGATTCAGGCAACGGAACTCCTGCTGCAGGAACGCACGCCGCGCTATGTGGCTGCAGCTCATGAGAGAGTCGATGAGATTGGCACAGGGACGAGGTCGAGCGACATCGTTCCGGCCATTTCTCGGTCGTTCGATTCTCCCCACGGCGCCACTCCGCATACATGCCTGCTTTCCAACGGTCACTACGCCGTGATGCTCACCGTGGCGGGTTCCGGTTACAGCCGCTGGCGGGACCTTGCGGTCACCCGCTGGCGCGAGGACGCCACGCACGATGGCTGGGGCTCGTATGTATTCCTGCGCGATATGGACAGTGGCGAGGTGTGGTCCGCAGGCCACCAGCCGACCTGCATCGAGCCCGACAGCTATGCAGTGACGTTCAACGAGGACCGCGCCGAAATCCAGCGGCGCGACGGTGCCATCACGACGACCCTGGATGTGGTGGTTTCGGCCGAGAGCGACGCGGAGGTGCGTCGCGTGTCCATCCTGAACACCGGCAGCCGGGTGCGCAACATCGAGCTCACGTCCTACGCTGAAATAGTGCTGGCGCCGCCGTCGGCGGATTCCGCGCATCCCGCATTTTCGAAGCTCTTCGTGCAAACGGAATATGTCTCCGAGCTCGGCGCGATTCTGGCGACGAGGCGCCGACGCTCGCCCGACGAACCGCAAGCCTGGGCGTCGCATCTCACGGTCGTCGAAGGGGAGTTGCTCGGGGAGCTCGAGCTCGAGACCGACCGCGCCAGATTCATCGGGCGCGGACGCGAGCTGCGTGCCTCGATCGCGGTGACTGAAGGCAGTGCACTGTCCGGCACCGTCGGCACCGTGCTCGATCCGATATTCAGTCTGCGCCGCCGCGTGCGGCTCGCGCCTGGCGCCGTGGCGCGCGTGGCATTCTGGACCGTGGTTGCGCCAACCCGCGAGGAAGTGCTCGCTCTCGCCGACAAACATTCCGACGCGGCCGCCTTCGACCGTGCCCTCACACTCGCATGGACCCAAGCCCAGGTGCAGCTGCACCATCTGGGCATCGCTCTTAACGAAGCCAACCTCTATCAGCGCCTCGCCGGGCATCTGCTTTACAGCGATCCGACACTGCGAGCGTCGGCCGACGTGCTCTGCCGCGCGAGCGGCGGACAGCCGGTGCTCTGGGCGCATGGGATCTCCGGCGACCTGCCGATCCTGCTGGTGCGGATCGACGACACGGATGATCTCGACATCGTCCGCCAGTTGCTGCGAGCGTTCGAGTACTGGCGGCTGAAACATCTGGCTGTCGATCTCGTGATCCTGAATGAGCGCGCGCCGTCGTACCAGCAGGATCTGCAGATCGCGCTGGAAACGATGATTCGCGCAGAGCTGTCGCGACTTCCCATCCCCGGGAAAGCCGCGCAGGGCGGGGTTTTTCTCCTGCGCTCCGATCTCATTTCGAGTGATACGCGCGTGATGCTCCTCACCGCTGCGCGCGCCGTGCTGCTTAGCCGCCGTGGCAATCTCGCCGAACAACTCGAGCGCCTCGAACAGTTCGCGCCGGCAGTTGCGTTACCCGCGACGGTGGAGTTTGCGCACGGCGCGAGCAACACGTCGCCCGTGGTTCCAGTGCTGGAATTCTTCAACGGCTTCGGCGGCTTTGCCGCCGGGGGCGACGAGTACGTGACGATCCTGCGCGACGGGCAAACGACGCCCGCGCCGTGGATCAACGTCATCGCCAACCCCAGGTTCGGCTTTCAGGTGTCGGCCGAAGGCGGGGGCTACACCTGGGCGGGCAACAGCCGCGAAAATCAGCTCACGCCGTGGTCGAACGATCCCGTGCGGGACCGGCCGGGAGAGATCATCTATGTGCGCGATGATCACACCGGCGCGCTCTGGGGTCCCACGGCTCTGCCGATCCGACATGAGAGCGCTACGTATCTCGTCCGGCACGGACGGGGCTACAGCAGGTTCGAACACACCCGGCTCGGGATTGAACTCGAGCTCCTGCAGTTCGTGCCGCTCGATGCACCGATCAAGCTCTCGCGCCTCACGATTCGCAACATCTCGGGGCGCAGGCGGCATCTTTCAGTGACAGCCTATGTGGAATGGGTACTCGGCACCTCGCGCAGCGCGTCGGCGCCGTTTGTCTCGACCGAAATCGATACTCTTACCGGTGCCATGCTCGCACGCAATCGATGGAACGCTCCGGGTGCTCGCGTGGCGTTCATGGATCTCGGTGGCCGGCAAACGTCGTGGACGGGAGATCGCCGTGAATTCATCGGACGCAACGGCACGCTTTCGCAGCCGGTGGAACTCGCGCGGCTGGGCGCTCTCTCCGGTCACGTGGGTGCCGGCCTTGATCCGTGCGGCGCACTGCAGACTTCCTTTGAGCTTGACGCGAATTCCAGCATCGAGATTGTATGGCTCCTCGGCGAGGCGGCGACTGTGCCCGAAGCGCAAGCCTTGATCGCGCATTGGCGCTCGGCCGATCTCGAGGCGAGCTTGCGGACCGTGCGGCAGTACTGGAATGAGCTCCTCGGTGCCGTCGTCGTGAAGACGCCGGACCGGGCGTTCGACCTCATGCTGAATGGGTGGCTCCTCTATCAGACGCTCGCTTGTCGCGTGCTGGCGCGGAGCGCCTTCTATCAGTCGAGCGGCGCGTACGGCTTTCGCGACCAGCTGCAGGACACAATGGCGCTTGTCCTCGCAAAGCCCGCGATCACTCGAGAACATCTACTGCGAGCTGCCGGCAGGCAATTCGTCGAGGGCGACGTGCAGCACTGGTGGCTGCCGCAAACGGGCCGCGGGGTTCGCACGCGTGTTTCCGATGACCGCGCGTGGCTGTGCTACTCGGTGGCCTACTACGTCGAGGTCACCGGTGATCTTGCGGTCCTCGATGAGATCGTTCCCTTTCTCGCAGGTCCGATCCTGCGCGAGGACGAAATCGAAAACTTCTTTCAACCGGCGGCCGCAGAGGAATCAGCTTCACTCTTCGAGCACTGCGCACGCGCGCTCGAGCAGAGCCTCGCCTTTGGCGTGCACGGGCTGCCCCTGATCGGCACCGGCGATTGGAACGACGGCATGAATCGTGTCGGCGCAGGCGGGAAGGGCGAAAGCATCTGGCTCGGTTGGTTCCTGCATACGGTACTCGGGAAGTTCGCAACACTCGCGGCCGCGCGCGGCGAATCCTCACGGGCCGCGAGCTGGAGCTCGCGCGCAAATGACCTGCAGATCGCTCTCGAGCGCGACGGTTGGGACGGAGGCTGGTATCGACGCGGCTATTTCGACGATGGAACGCCACTCGGTTCCGCTGAGAGCAGTGAATGCCGCATCGACTCGATCGCGCAGTCGTGGGGAGTGATCTCAGGCGCTGCCGATCCCGTACGTGCGCGACAGGCGATGGCGGCCGTGGACCGGAATCTCATTCGCCGAGAGGCTGGCTTAAGCGTGCTGTTCACGCCGCCGTTTGATAAGTCAGCCCCCGATCCCGGCTATATCAAGGGCTACCCGCCCGGCGTTCGCGAGAATGGTGGCCAGTACACTCATGCCGCTCTGTGGTCCGCAATTGCGTTCGCGATGCTCGGCGATGGCGACAAGGCCAATGAAGCTTACTCGATGCTGAATCCGATCAACCATGCGCGCACGCGCGCCGATGCGCTGCGCTATAAGGTCGAGCCGTATGTGGTCGCGGCCGACGTGTACTCCGAGCCGCCACACGTTGGGCGCGGCGGATGGACCTGGTACACAGGCTCTGCCGCGTGGATGTACCGCGCGGGACTCGAATGGATTCTCGGATGCCGTGTCCGTGGCGCGACGCTTGAGCTCGATCCATGCGTGCCGAGCGCCTGGCCGCGATTTGAAATCACTCTCCGCTATCACTCCACCCGCTACGAAATCACGGTCGAGAACCCGAGCGCTGTCAATCGACGGTTGATCCGACTGCA
>Ga0326726_10004402_pt1 | contig 12846 bp, 11 predicted proteins | sample MHFenrmetagenome_2_FD_207603 | JGI IMG/M metagenome (GOLD analysis project Ga0326726, IMG submission 207603) | Lab enriched peat soil microbial communities from Michigan Hollow, Ithaca, NY, United States - MHF15MN | ecosystem: Environmental > Terrestrial > Soil > Wetlands > Peat | place: USA...
GTTCGCTCACCGGGTCTGGCAGTGGGCGCGCGACGACCTGCCGCGCGCCAACACCGTCTGGGGCCACCTGATGTTCGACCTGCGCGACTATGTCGAGAGCGGCAGGGTGGCGCCGTTCTTCACGACGTGACGTCCGGCGGGCCCTTGAGTTCGACCGTGTTGCCCTCGGGATCGTTGAGATACATCGAGGGCCCCTCGCCCTCGGCGCCATAGCGGCTGACGATCTCGCCGGGCGCGACCGCCTTCGACTGCAGGTAGGCCTGCAGAGTGGGGCCGTCGAGGCGTTCCACCCGCAGGCAGAGATGGTCCATGTTGCGCCCTTCCCGCCCCGGCGCCGCGCCGCCCATCTGGCCGAGCTTGCCGGCGATGTCGACGAGGTCGATCAGCGAACGGCCCGCCCGCAGCTGCGTGAGTCCGATGTCGGTCTGGATCTTCTCGACCGTGCAGCCGAGGACGTCGCAGTAGAACCGCTGCATGCGCCCCACGTCCTGCACGCGCAGGACGACGTGATCGATGCCGTGGATGACGATGGGGTTTGCTCTGGCCATGGTTCCTTGCTCCTTGCGCTCGCGGTGCCTACATCCAATCGCGCAGGCGATACCACAGCATGGCCAGCGCCAGCATCGGCGTACGCAGCAGCTTGCCGCCGTGGAAAGTGGTGTGCGGCAGGCGCGCGAAGACATCGAACCGCTCGGCCGTGCCGGCGATGGTCTCGGCGATGACCTTTCCCGCGACGCCCGTGAGCGCCACGCCCACGCCGGAAAAGCCGTGGGCGAAGTAGACGTTGCCGCCGAGCCGCCCGATATGCGGCGTTCGCTCGACGGTGATGGCGACATTGCCCCCCCAGGCATGTTCCAAACTCACGTCGGTCAACTGGGGAAAGACCGAAAGCATGGTTCGCCGCATCGCCTGCTTGAGGTTGGCGGGCGGCAGGGTGGTATAGCTGACTCGACCGCCGAACAGCAGGCGATGGTCGGCAGTCCGGCGATAGTAGTCGAGCGCGAACTTCGTGTCGCTGACGGCCGCATCGCTCGGAATCAGCGCCCGCGCGCGATTGTCGCCCATCGACTCGGTGGTGGCGATGTAGGTGCCGACGGGCATGATCTTGCGGCGGATGCTCGGTACCAGGTCGCCCATGTAGGCGTTGCCGCACAATACGAGATAGCGCGCCGCGACCGAACCGGCCGTCGTGTGAGCAATCGGCTTGGCAGCGAAATCGATGCGCTCGACGCGCGAGCCCTCGAAGATCTTCGCGCCCGCTTCGATGGCCGCGCGCGCGAGCCCGAGATTGTAGTTGAGCGGATGGAGATGCCCGCCGCCGCCATCGTACATGCCGCCATGATAGATGTCGGTTGCCACCATCGACCGGATCTCGTCGCGAGTCACCAACCGGGCCTCATCGTAGCCGTAGCGCTCGCGCAGCAGATCGATCTCGGCCTTCAGTTCGCCAATGTGCCGCGGCTTGGCGGCGCCGAGCAGATAGCCGGGCTTGAGGTCGCAGGGAATGTCGTGGCGCGCGACCCGCTCGCGGATGATGGCTTTGGCCTCCTCGGCCATGTCCCAGAGACGCCTGGCATCTTCGACGCCGACCCAGCCGGCGATCTTCCGCATGCTGGGCGAATAGCCGGAACAGATCTGCCCACCGTTACGCCCGGAGGCGCCCCAGCCGATGCGGGCCGCCTCCAGCACCACCACGGAGTAGCCGCGCTCCGCCAGGTTCAGCGCGGTCGAGACGCCGGTGTAGCCGGCACCGATCACGCAGACGTCCGCTTCGATCGCACCTTCGAGAGACGGGCAATCAGGCGCGCCGATCGCGGTGGCCGCGTAGTAGGACGGGGCGTGCTGCGGACGCTGCATGGGAACCGAGCGATGGAATGATCCCGAGCATCCTGCCTGCGATCCTCCGAAGGTCAAGGGTTGCACCAACGACGCCACGCCGCTAATGCCGTCGCAGCGCCCTGCCAATTGCCCGAGGAGCCAACCGTCACGATGGAGACCACCGCCCAATCCGATGTCGGACAGATTCGGCGATTGCTGCTGAAGCACGTAGGCGACGCCTTCGTCGACGACGGCCGGATCGATCGCCAATGGCGGCAGCTGAACTACTACGGGCGCCCGGATCTGGGCCGTGCCATCGCCGAGTATGATCGGTTCGTAGGCTTGCTGAAGGACCTGGGCGCGGACGTCGTATTCCTGCCGAAGGACGAGTCCGTTACGATGGACTCACTCTATCCGCGCGACGCCGCGATCCCGACCGACAAGGGCGTCATCCTCTGCAGCATGGGCAAAGCCGACCGGCGCTCGGAACCGGCCGCGGTGGCCGCGCAATTGCGAAAAATGGATGTGCCGATCGCCGGAGCCATTTCCGGCACCGGACGCATCGAGGGTGGTGACGTAACATGGCTGGACCGGAAGACATTGGCGGTCGGCCGCGGCTATCGGACCAACGACGAGGGCATCCGCCAGTTGGGCCCGCTGCTCGGCGACGGAATCGAACTGGTGGTCGTGCCTCTGCCCCATTGGCGCGGACCGGCCGATGTCTTCCACCTGATGTCGATGATCTCACCCGTCGCAGAGGACTTGGCCGTGGTCTACTCGCCGCTGCTGCCAGTGCCGTTCCGAGAGTTCCTGCTCGCGCGCGGCATCGGCCTCGTCGAGGTGCCGGACGAGGAATTCGAGTCCATGGGCTGCAATGTGCTCGCCGTGGCGCCGCGGATCTGCCTGCTGCGAACCGGGAATCCGAAGACCCGGGAACGGCTGGCGGCGGCAGGCGTCCAGGTCCATGAGTTCGCCGGCGACGAAATCTGCGGCCGCGGCGCCGGCGGTCCCACCTGCCTCACGCGACCGCTAAGTCGCGTGATATAGGCATATAAGTCAGGCCGCTACCCAATCTCTCGAATCTAATACATCAACGAAGCCCTGTGGCCCGGCTTGCCAAGTTTTCGAGCGGCATGGTAGGCGTAACCTCTGCCTCCCCGGCATTTCAAGGCGCCATCAATCCATGTCGAAACTCGAAGAATGGCTGACCGAGCGCAAGGTCGGTGAGGTAGAGTGCCTCGTGCCGGACATGTCGGGCATTGCGCGCGGCAAGATCCTGCCCGCCACGAAGTTCATCAAGAGCACGCGCGAGCATTCGCTGCGCCTGCCCGAGAGCATCTTCATCCAGACCGTCACCGGCGAATATGCCGAGGACGAAGATGACGAGGTGATGGGTCCGCAGGACCATGACGTCAACCTGCAGCCCGACCCGGACACCATCAGCATTGTGCCGTGGTACGACGAGCCAACCGCCCAGGTCATTGTCGACTGCTTCAACCAGGACGGCAGCCCGGTCGAGATCGCCTCGCGCTACGTGCTGAAGCGGGTGTTGCAGCTCTACGACGACCGCGGCTGGAAACCGGTGATTGCGCCGGAACTGGAGTTCTTCCTGGTGCAGGTCAACACCGACCCGGACCTGCCGCTGCTGCCGCCCATCGGCCGCTCGGGCCGACCGGAGACCGGGCGCCAGTCATACGGCATCGATGCGGTCAATGAATTCGATCCGATCTTCGAGGACGTCTACGACTTCTGCGAGAAGCAGGAGATCGACATCGACACGCTGACGCATGAAAGCGGCAACGCGCAGATGGAGATCAACTTCAACCATGGCGATCCGCTTTCCCTGGCCGACCAGGCCTTCATCTTCAAGCGGACGGTGCGGCACGCGGCGATGCGGCACAAGATCTACGCCACCTTCATGGCGAAGCCGCTCGCCAACGAGCCCGGCAGTTCCATGCATGTCCATCAGTCGGTGCTGGACAAGGCCTCCGGCCGCAACCTGTTTGCGGATAACAACGGCCGCGACACCGCCCTCTTCCGCAACCACGTAGCGGGGCTGCAGCGCTACCTGCCGTTGGTGATGCCGCTCCTGGCGCCGAACGTGAATTCCTACCGCCGCCTGCAACCCTATCTCGACGCGCCCATTAACGTGCATTGGGGCGTCGACAACCGCACGGTCGGCCTGCGCGTGCCGATCTCCTCAGCAGCGGCGCGGCGGATCGAGAACCGGTTGGCCGGCGCCGACGCCAATCCCTACCTGGCGATGGCGGCATCGCTGGCTTGCGGTTACATCGGCATGATCGATCGGTTGAAACCGACCGAGCAGATCGAAGGCAGCGCCTATCGGCTGAAGCATACGCTGCCGCGCACGCTCTATGACGCCCTCCACCGCTTCGAGCAGTGCAAGCCGATCCGGCCGATCCTGGGCGAGCGGTTCATCCGCGCCTTCACGGCGGTGAAGCGCTCCGAATTGGAGGCCTATCAGCGCGTCATCAGCTCCTGGGAACGCGAGCACCTGCTGCTGAACGTGTGAGCAGCCGCGCCCGCTCTACTCGATGAGGACATCGAGTGTCTTGGAAGCCTTATTGCGCAACAGGGTCAGCTGAATCTTATGGCCGACTTGCGTCAGGCCGACGCGATTGCGCAGGTCGGCAGCGCTATGCACGGGCTCGCCGTCGACCGCAAGGATGACATCGCCGAGCGCGATACCCGCCCTCTGGGCAGGCGACAGCACGTCGACGAAATCGACGATGGCGCCCTGCTGAGCGCCGACACCCATGCTCTCGGCCAACTCGGGCGTGAGGTCCTTGACTTGCACGCCCAGGCGCCCGCGGTGAACTTCGCCGTTCGCGACAAGCTGTTTCATCACGCTCTCGGCCATATTGATCGGCACGGCAAAGCCGACGCCGACGTTGCCGCCGCCGGGCGTAAAGATGGCCGTGTTGATGCCGACCAGTTCTCCCCGCAGGTTGATGAGCGCGCCGCCGGAGTTGCCGGGATTGATCGAGGCGTCGGTCTGAATGAAGTTTTCGTAGCTCTCGAGGCCGAGCCCGGTGCGGCCGAGCGCGCTGACGATCCCTGAGGTCACGGCCTGGCCGAGCCCGAACGGATTGCCGATGGCGAGCACATAGTCGCCGACCTCCAGGCGGTCGGCGTCGCCGAGCGGCAATGCCGTCAGGTTGCGGGCGGCGATCTTCAGAAGCGCGATGTCGGTGTCGGGATCGCTGCCCACGAGCGTGGCATCGAGCTTGCGATTGTCCTTGAGCGTCACGATGATCCGGTCGGCATGCGCGATGACGTGATGGTTGGTCAGCACATAGCCGGCCTTGGCATCGACGATGACGCCTGAACCGGCGACCTCTGGCTCGCTGCTCGTCTTGCCCATGACGGCGATGTTGACCACCGATGGCGTGACGCCTTTCAGGAGCGGCGCCAGGCTCGGCACCTGCCCGTCGGGTCCGAAGATCGGCACGCCCGCGGCAACGGGAGCGGCCAGCGCCGCGACGACGGCAAAGACAAGCGCGAATAGTCGAGGCGAAATGGTCATGCCGGCGGCTCCCCTGCAGCGTGGACGGTGATTGTGGGCGGCGGCGGTTAGGATTCAGCAAACTCGGACACTGTTCGCCGGCAACACGTATCCTCGGCTTTAACGGTTTGTTAGGACCTCGCCGCCGAGTGGCGAGGAGCTGCGCGCTCACCCCTATCCAAAGTGGTGTCGAATTGTGCTAAGCTTCCTTAATGGTCGAGGTCAGAACACCACTTGCTTCTTGTCGCGGCGCCCACGGGCGAGATCGGCCGGGCAGTGCCCGCACCCGACTGGCGCGCAAATTCGATCTGCTGATCCTCTGCGCCCGCATCGGATTCAGGCCATAGCCGCCGCTGAGTGAGTTCTCGCCGCCCGGCCTATGGTCGCCGGCGGTCCAGCGTTCATTGCGCATCTTCACTCACGGAGTTTCCATCATGCCCGTTACAGCAACTGCCCCCCGCAACAGCACCGCCCATTGGCAGGCGCTCGATCGCGAGCATCACCTGCACCCGTTCACCGAGCATAAGGGGCTCGCGCAGTCCGGCGCGCGCATCATCGTCAAGGCCGACGGAACATACTTGTGGGATTCGGATGGGCGCCGGCTGCTCGACGCGTTTGCGGGTCTGTGGTGCGTGAATGTCGGCTATGGCCGGAGGGAGTTGGCCGACGCGGCTCATCGTCAGATGATGGAGCTGCCCTACTACAACACCTTCTTCAAGACCTCGACGCCGCCGGCCGTCGAGTTGACGCAGATTCTGGCGGACATGACGCCCGCCAACCTCAACTACGTCTTCTATGGCCTGTCCGGCTCCGACGCCAACGACACCATCGCCCGCATGATCCGGCAGTTCTGGAACCTGCAGGGCAAGAAGAGCAAGAAAACCATCATCGCCCGCGAGAACGGCTACCACGGCAGCACCATGGTGGCGGCCAGCATCAGCGGCATGAGCTACATGCATCAGCTCGCGGACCTCCCGCTGCCGGGCTTCGTCCACATCATGCAGCCCTACTGGTACGGCCTCGGCGGCGACCTGTCGCCGGCCGAGTTCGGCCTGAAGGCGGCGCGCGCGCTCGAGGACAAGATCCTCGAACTGGGCGCGGACAATGTGGCGGCCTTCTTCGGCGAGCCGATCCAGGGTGCCGGCGGCGTCATCATTCCGCCCGATACCTACTGGCCGGAAATCCAGCGCATCTGTCGCAAGCATGACGTGCTGCTGGTGGCCGACGAGGTGATCTGCGGCTTCGGCCGCACCGGCCGCTGGTTCGCCAGCGATCACTACCACATCAAGCCGGACTTCATGACGCTGGCCAAGGGCCTCACCTCCGGTTATTTGCCGCTCTCGGCCGCCATGGTCTGCGATCGCGTCGCCAAAGTGCTGTTCGACAGCGGCGACTTCAACCACGGCTACACCTACTCCGGCCATCCCGTGTCCTGCGTCGTGGCGATCGAGAACATCCGCATCCTGCGCGAGGAAGGCATCGTCGAGCGCGTGCATGACGAGACCGGCCCCTATCTGACACAGCGGTTGCAGGAGTTGAAGCAGCATCCGCTCGTCGGCGACGTCCGCAATGTCGGCTTTATCGGAGCCATCGAGCTAGTGAAGGACAAGGGGAAACGGCAGACCCATGAGCCCCTCGGCAAGGTCGGCACCATCTGCCGCGACCATTGCTTCAACATAGGCCTTGTCATGCGAGCGACGCGCGACACGATGCTGATCTCGCCGCCGCTGATCTGGACCAAGGCGAATATCGACGAGTTCATCGAGCTGACGACGAAGGCGCTCGACCTGACGCTCGCCGACATCAGGAAGTGGTAGACGTATTCGACCCGTCGGATTGCCGGCCGTAAATCCGACACAAAATTCTCGGCAACTGGGGTCATGGCTACGCCAACGCACCCATGGCTTCGCCGTCTGGACGGGCTCGTCGCGGCCGGCGTTGTCGCGGCCATGGTCGCGATGTCGCTGGGAGAACTCGGACGCTTCTATTGGCTGCTCGAGTTGTTCTCGCATTTCCTGGTTCAATACCTGTTAGGGTTCGCCGCCGCGGCCGTATACTTCCTGTTGCGTCGGCGCTGGTGGTGGGTTGCCGCCGCGATCGTGTTGTCGGTGGTCCCGGCGTGGCGGCTGGCACCCTACGCGCCACTCGAGGCCAAGGCTGCGACGGCCGCCGCGGGCGCACATCGGCTGCGCATCATGACCATCAACGTCCATGCCAGCAGCGACCGCTATGATCTGGTGCGGGCGGAGATCGAGCGGCTGGATCCCGATATCGTCTTCCTGCCGGAGAACACCGACCGCTGGGCGGCGGGGTTGGCGCCTCTGCGCGCGCGCTATCCCTATGTGGTCGATGGCCAGTCGCCGTCGGTGTTCTCGCTCTTCCTCTTCAGCCGGGTACCGCTGTCGGACGCGTCGATCATCGAATTGCCGGAGCCCGACGGTTTTCCCGCTATCGTCGCGCGCGTCTGCCAGGAGGGCGCAAACAACGACGCGACCTGCGTGCGGCTCGTCGGCATTCACCCGCCGCCGCCGCTCGACGGTCGGATTGCCGCAGAGCGCTACGCCGCCTTGCGGGCCTTGCCCCCTCTGATTGCGGGAGCGGACGCTGAGCGGACGATCCTGCTCGGCGATTTCAACTGTACGCCGTGGTCGCCGCTGTTCCGCGATCTGCTGACCGCTACGGGGCTGCGCGACGGCGCTCGCGGCTTCGACCTCTCGCCCACCTGGGCATCGCGCTGGCTGCCGTTCGGCCTCAAGATCGATCACATTCTCGTCGGCAAGGCGATCACCGTTACCGGGCACGGTGTCGGCGACGAGGTCGGCTCGGACCACTTCCCGGTAGTGGCCGATCTGCAGTTCTAGGCGGGTCGTCGCTTACGTCGCCGTGTTGCCGCCGTCGACCGCCAGCATAGCGCCGGTCATGTAGGACGAGTCGTTGCCGGCGAGAAACACCACGGCATGGGCGATCTCCTCAGGCCGCGCCACGCGGCTCAGCGGCACCTGATCGCCGAGATACTTCAGCCCGTCCTCGTGCGTCATGCCGCGCTTGGCGATGCCGGAGGCCAGCATCGGCGTGTCGACGTCGCCGGGGCATACGCAGTTGACGCGGATGTTGTCCTTGGCGTGATCGACGGCCATGGCCCGCGTCATCTGCACGACGGCGCCCTTGCTGGCGCAATAGGCGAAGGCGTTGCGACCCCCGACCAGGCCCCAATCGGAAGAGATGTTGACGATGGTTCCGCCACCCTGTGTGCGCATGCGGCGCACGGCGGCACGGCTGAGGCGGAACACCGCCGTCATGTTCACGGCGACGATATCGTCCCACTCCACGTCGCTGCAGTCGGCGACCGTGCCGCGATAGATGATACCGGCATTGTTGATGAGCGTGTCGAGCCGCCCCAGGCGCCTGACGGTTTCGGCGACGACTTCGTCCGGCCAGTGCGGCGCGCTGAGGTTGCCGGCGAGAAACTGCGCCTGCGCGCCATGGGCTTGAGCCCGCTTCAGAACGAGGTTGCCGCGCTCGGCGGAACGGCCGGTGAGCATGAGCGTGGCGCCGGCAGCGGCGCAGGCGTCGGCGATGGCGGCACCGATGCCCGAGGTGGCGCCCGTGACCAATACGACCTTGCCTTCGAGCTGCATGTTTACCCCGATCCGACAATCCGCGAAGTAGACGCGAAGCGTGCGCTCCTGTCGAGATCGGAACGCCCTACTCCGCCCCTTCCGTCCGTGCGATAGTTTCCGGTCGCAAGAGACCGGTCGGCCACGAACTTAGGCAGGGATCAACCCGCCACGTCGGCGACTGACCGGATTCGGGGAGGAAGTCATGTCCGCCACGAAGATGCCGGCCGCGTCGTCGGCCTATGCCTATCCGCTCTTGATCAAGCAGCTGCTGCACACGCCGATGGCGCTCGCAGCCGATCAGGAGATCGTCTATCGCGACCAGTTCCGCTATCGCTACCGCGATTTCCACAGCCGCCTGGCGAGGCTGGCGAACCTGCTGGGCGGCCTCGGCGTCAGGCACGGCAGCACCGTGGCGGTGATGGATTGGGACAGCCACCGCTACCTCGAATGCTATTTCGCCGTGCCGATGATGGGTGCAACGCTGCTGACCGTGAACGTGCGGCTCAGCCCGCAACAGATCGCCTACTGCCTCAATCATGCAAAGGCCGACGTTCTACTGGTCCATCGCGATTTCCTGCCGGTGATCGACCAGCTCCGGGGAGAACTCGCCACCATCGGCCACCTCGTCCTGATCGCCGACGGCGGCGATCCGATGCTGCCGGCCGGATTCGCCGGCGAATACGAGGGCTTGCTGGCCGCGGCCGACGGCGCGCATGAGTTTCCGGAATTCGACGAGAATACGCGCGCCACCAGCTTCTATACGACGGGCACGACGGGTCAGCCGAAGGCGGTCGCCTTCAGCCATCGCCAGATCGTGCTGCACACTTTGGGCATCGGCCTGAACTTTGCCATGCCGCCGGCGGGGCAGCGCTTCCATTGGGGCGATGTCTACATGCCCCTGACGCCTATGTTCCACGTTCACGCCTGGGGATTTCCGTTCCTCGCGACGCTGCTGGGCGTGAAGCAGGTCTATCCCGGCCGCTATCAGGCGGATTCACTCTTGAGGTTGATCGCGAAGGAGCGCGTCAGCTTCTCCCACTGCGTGCCGGCAATACTGCAGATGGTGCTGGACGCCTCGGAGTCGGCGGCCACGGACCTCAAGGGCTGGAAGGTCGTCGTGGGCGGCTCGGCGATGACGGTCGGACTCGCCCGCCGGGCGGCCGAGCGCGGCATCGAAACGTGGTGCGGTTACGGCATGTCCGAGACCGGCCCGATCCTGACGAGCGCACAGGTGAAGCCCGGACTGATTCTCGACGGCGAGGAACACCTGTCCCTACGCTGCAAGACGGGCAAGCCGCTGCCGCTGGTGGACCTGCGCGTGGTCGATGCCGACATGCAGGACGTTCCACATGATGGCAAGTCGGTGGGCGAGGTCGTGGCGCGCGCGCCTTGGCTGACCCAGGCCTATGGCGGCGATTCCGCGGCTACCGAACAGCTCTGGCGCGGCGGCTATCTGCACACCCAGGACGTGGGGCACATCGACGCCCATGGCTATGTGCAGATCACCGACCGTCTGAAGGACGTCATCAAGAGTGGCGGCGAGTGGGTCTCGTCGCTCGATCTCGAGAGCCTGATCTCGCGCCATCCGGCGGTGGCGGAGGTAGCGGTGATCGGCGTTCCCGACACGCGCTGGGGTGAACGGCCGCTGGCCCTCATAGTGCCCTGCCCCGAACTGAAGGCAGCCGTGAACGCTGAAACCATCCAGACCCATCTGCTCACGTTCGTGGCCGCCGGCAGGTTGTCAAAGTCCGCGATCCCCGAGCGGGTACTATTCGTCGAAGCCATCGACAAGACCAGCGTCGGCAAGATCGACAAGAAGCTGCTGCGCCAGAAATACGGTGCGGGCGCGCCCGCAAGCGCCTAAGGCACCGTGCGCGAACCCTCCGGTCAGGTCACACCGACGATATCGATATCCATGTGGCAGAGGAGCGCTTGGCTCGTCGCCGAACTCGATCGATGACTGCGCAAATTGCGGCGAAACTTCACACACATTGCTTCCTTCACCGGCCCTTAAGCGTCCGCAGCCAGTCTCTTCCCTGCGAAATGCTAGAAAGCACGCAGATCAGTCATTCCACGAGGAGAAACCTGATGCCGCACGACCAGCTGTCGAAGGCCGAGCGATTCCGCCGCCTGCACACCGAGCCCGGTACGTTCATTGCGCCGAACGCATGGAATGCGGGCAGCGCGCGAATGCTCGAAGCTGTCGGCTTCCCGGCCCTGTCGACGACGAGCGGCGGCATCGCACTCGCGCTTGGCCGCCCGGACTACGATGGCCGTCTCGCACGAGAAGAGATGATGCAGCGGCTCGGTCGCATCGCGAACGCGGTCGACGTTCCCGTGAGCGCCGATCTGGAGAACGGCTACGGCGCGCGCCCGGAAGACGTTGCCGAGACGATCCGGCAGGCAGCCGCTGCCGGCGCCGTCGGCGGCAACATCGAGGACTATACCGGCGACCCGCGCAGGCCGCTGTTCGAGATCGAGGTCGCGGAAACGCGCATCCTTGCCGCGCGCGAGGCCGCCGACAAGACCGGCATTCCCTTCACGTTGACCGCCCGCACAGACTGCTACCTCTCCGGCCATGCCGAGCCCTTCAGCGAAGCGGTCCGCCGCGCAACGCGCTACCGACAAGCCGGCGCGGATTGCATCTCCGTCGCCGGCGTCACCGACCGCTCGACGATCGCGGCGCTGGTGCGCGCCATCAACGCGCCGCTCAACGTCGTGGTCGGTTTTGCAGGCAAGCCGTTGACGGAGCAGGACCTCGCTTCGATCGGCGTGAAGCGCATCAGCATCGGCGGCAGCTTGGCGCGCGCGACGTTCGCCCTCATCCTGCGAGCCGCCAACGAGATGATGCAGCAAGGTACATTCAGCTTCGCCGAGGAGCAGATCTCCGATGCGGAACTGGCAAGCTTCTTCCGCTCCTGGAGCGAAATGGCCGCCTGACGTCGTCACTCGCCGCCCGCCGCGACGGCAACGACGGCGAGTTTCCGCTCACGCTCGTGCTCCGCGCCGGCCTGCGCCCGCCTTATGGCGGTTGCGCAGCCGCGTGATGTGACGCTCGATCTCCGCCTCCAGGGTCGGCAGGTCTGCCGTGAGCAGCATGTCGCGCACGCGGCGGTGCTGGGGTCCCATGCCGGCGGCGTCCTGTTCGCTGCGGATCTCGCGACCGAACACGATGAGGACGTGGCGCGCCAGCGTCTCCCACAGGGTGATGACGACATCGTTGCCTGAAGCCTGGCAAATCTCGTGATGGAAGGCCAGGTCGGCCTTGCTGATGGCCGTCCAGTCGAGCGCCGCGGCGGCACGTTCCATGCCGGCGATGATGTGGTCGAGCCGGACGACACGCTCCGGCTCGCTGCGATAGATGACCATGGCATCCCGCAACGCGATCTTCTCGAGCGCCACGCGCACCTCGCAGATGTGATCGATCTTGGCGTCGTCGAAATCGGCCACGCGCGCGCCGCGGTGCGGTGCGCTCTCGAGGATGCCCTGCGCTTCCAGCATCTTCATCGATTCGCGTAGCGGCACGCGGCTGACCTGTAGCTGCTGCGCGAGATCCGTCTCCACCAGCCGCTGCCCCGGACCGAGCGCGCCCGAGGCGATGCCGTCGACGATGACGTCGGCTACCTGCTCCGCCAGGTTGCGCGGGCGGACGAGCGGCAACGCCGGTGCGAGCAGCGTCGGCGCGGGCCGGCGTCCGACGGGTCGGCGATTCCGGCCTTGGAGGCGGCGGGCCACGGGAAAACTCCTTCTTGCCTCGATTGGCTAAATGTATACAATTCGTCCCCGTGCGCCGCAAGACGGCGCCGCAAGTTCGCTCCGCCCGAGGGGCGAACACCAAACAACCGGCGGTCGTCCGGCAGTGCCAACGCTGATCTCAGGGAG
>Ga0326726_10004403_pt1 | contig 12845 bp, 11 predicted proteins | sample MHFenrmetagenome_2_FD_207603 | JGI IMG/M metagenome (GOLD analysis project Ga0326726, IMG submission 207603) | Lab enriched peat soil microbial communities from Michigan Hollow, Ithaca, NY, United States - MHF15MN | ecosystem: Environmental > Terrestrial > Soil > Wetlands > Peat | place: USA...
GGTAGCCGTTCCCCCACTCATCCGGATTCGCGCGTTCTGGCCGGATTCTTGCAGTTCACGGGAATCTTCGCTTTCTGGTAACCTCGCCACTGCGCCCGCCATCCTATAAATCATTCATGGACACCAAGCGACGCGTCGTTATCACCGGTATGGGCGCAGTCAGCCCGAACGGGATTGGCAATGCGGCTTTCAGCGAGGCCCTTCTGGCCGGCCGCAGCGGCGTCCGGCGCATTACTCGTTTCGATCCGAGCGCCCTCAGCGTGCAAATCGCCGGCGAGGTTGTCGGCTTCGATGAACTCGCCTGGATGGACAAGAAAGAGCGCAAGCACGTGTCGCGCGTCCTGCCTTTTGCCATCGCCGCCGCCAGCGAGGCTCTGGCCGATTCTGGATTGGACCCTTCCCGCCTCACACTGGAGAAACTCCGCCGCTTCGGCGTGATCATCGGCTCCGGGGGCGGCTCGCAGGAATTTACCGAGCAGCAATACGAATTGTTCTTCCACGACAAGCAGCGCCAGATGAGCGTGCACTGCGTGCCCACCACCGTCATGGGCACTCTCGCCAGCGACCTCAGCATCCGCTTCGGCCTCCGTGGACCGAGCCACGTCGTCACAACCGGCTGCACCTCGTCCACCGACGCGATGTCTTATGCCACGCGGCAGATTCAGGCCGGACGCGCCGACTGTGTGCTCAGTGGCGGCGCCGACTCGCCCATTGCGCTCGGCATCGTGAAGGGCTTCATCCTGATGAGGATCATGACCAGCTCCTGGAACCACGCGCCCGAAAAAGGCTCGCGGCCCTTCTCGGTCGATCGCGACGGCTTCGTACTCGCTGAGGGTTCCTGGATGTTCGTGCTGGAAGAGTACGAGCACGCCAAGGCGCGCGGCGCACAGATACTGGCTGAAATCGTGGGATACGGTTCCACCTGCGAAGCGTTTCACCGCGTGCGTTTGCAGGAGTGCGGGGAAGAACCGGCACGCGCCATCGGGCTCGCGATGCACGAAGCGGGCGTCGGCCCCGAGGACATTCACTACGTCAACCTGCATGGCACTTCTACTGATCTCAACGATCGGATCGAGACCCGCGCCCTGAAGCTCGCGCTCGGCGAAGAACGCGCCCACCAGGTTCCGATGTCAGCCTTGAAATCGCAAATCGGACACCCGCAGGGAGCCTGCGGCGCCGCCGGAGTCGCCGCCACCATCATCGCCATGCAGACCGGCCAGCTTCCGCCGACCATCAACCTCGATACGCCCGATCCTGTCTGCGATCTCGACTACGTCCCGCAACCCGGGCGCAAGGCTGCCATCGAGCACGCGGTAGCGAACTGCATCGCGTTTGGGAGCAAGAACTCGGCGCTCGTGCTGCGACGAGCGACATGAATCTAAGCCGCGAGCTGTGAGCTTCGAGCAAGCGCACTGTTGATCAGAAGGGGTTGCTCGAAGCCCGCAGCCCTAGGCTCGTAGCCCAGCCGGTCCATTGACTCCACCCCCTCCAGGCCCTACCATAACCACTCTCGCGCCCGCATTCCATGATCGGTCAAACCATCTCTCACTACCCCATCCTGACCAAGCTCGGAGGCGGGGGTATGGGAGTGGTGTACGAGGCCGAAGACCTCAAGCTCGGCCGCCATGTGGCGCTCAAGTTTCTTCCTCCGGAACTCTCCAGCGATCCGCAGGCACTCGAGCGTTTTCAGCGGGAAGCGCGCGCCGCATCGGCCCTCAACCATCCCCACATCTGCACCATTTACGAGATCGACGAGCACGACCGCCAGCCCTTCCTCTGCATGGAATTTCTGGAAGGTGAAACTCTCAAGCATTCCATTAACAATCGCCCAATGGAGATTGAGAAGGCACTATCTTTAGCTGTCCAGATCGCCGAAGGCCTGGACGCAGCCCATGCCAAGGGTATCGTCCATCGCGACATCAAGCCGGCCAATATTTTTGTCACCAAGTCGGGGCAGGCGAAGATCCTCGACTTCGGTTTGGCCAAGCAAGCCTCGTCCACCGGGAGGGCCGAGTCGGCGCCCACCATGTCGCAAGAGCATCTGACCAGTCCCGGCACCAGCCTCGGAACGGTTGCTTACATGTCTCCCGAGCAAGCCCGCGGAAAAGACCTCGACGCTCGCACCGACCTGTTCTCGTTTGGCGCGGTGCTGTACGAGATGGTCACCGGGTTCGTGCCGTTCCGCGGGACTGGGACGGCAGAGATTTTCGATGGCCTGCTGAATCGCGAGCCCACACCCGCGGTCCGGCTGAATCCGGCGACGCCCCAGGACCTGGAGCGCATTATCGGCAAGGCTCTGGAGAAGGATCGCGAAGTCCGCTATCAGCACGCGTCGGAGATGCGCGCCGACCTCAAGCGCCTGATGCGGGACACCGAATCCGGACGGATTACGTCGGCCGCCCCCGCCGCCACCTCCCAGAGCTCGTTGGTCAAATGGGGACTCGTCGGATTGGCCGCCGCGCTGGTGATCGGCGCTGTTTTCGTCGTGTACACGCGTTCCCGGTCCGGCGCACCAGAAACTCCGCCGGTTCCGGCCACCGCGTCCCCCGCCAAGGTTGGCATACAAACCGTCGCCGTTCTTCCCTTCCGCTCTCTCTCGGGGTCTACTGCCGATGAGGCCTGGGGCATCGGCATGACCGACGCCATCATCACGCGACTCGCTACTCTGCAAAACCTGGCGGTGCGTCCGACCAGTTCCGTCCTGAAATACCTGAAGACCCCGACCGACCCTTCGCAGGCCGCCCAGGAACTCCAGGTCGATTCGGTGCTTGACGGAACCTACCAACGGGCAGGTGCCGTCATTCGGGTCTCAGTCCAATTGATCGATCAGCAGAACAAGTCGACACGCTGGGCCGAGCATTACGATCTGCGCGCCGATGACATGCTCAAGTTTTAGGATCAGGTCGCGAAGAAGGTGGTGGACGGCCTGCAGGTTCAGGTCTCCGGAAAAGAACAAGAGACGCTCGAAGCGCCTCTGACCTCTTCCCCCCAGGCTTATAACCTCTATCTCCAGGGGCGCTTTTATCTCAACGACTACCGAATGCGTTCGCAGATGGAGAGTCTTCGGTTGGGCAGACAGGCCGCGCAAGACGCGCTCGCGAAGGACCCGAAGTTCAGCGAGGCCCAGGCGCTGCTTTCGCAGCTCTACCTTATGGAAGGCGCCAACGTCCTGCAAAACGCCGCACAAAACCTGGCTCTGGCCGAAGAGGCCGCGCGCCGCGCGGTCGCACTCAAACCGAACTCCCCAGACGCACTCGTTGCTCTGGGAGCCGCCTTGACCGAGCGAGGCCACAATCTCGAGGCTCTCAAGATCTTGCGACAGCCAATTTCTGTCGCCCCCAACTCCGAAAATCTATGGGGCTGGCTGGGGTATCTCTATCACTACACCGGCATGTTGGACGCCGCGGAGAAGGCTTACGACCGGAGCATCGAACTAAACCCAAACACCGCCAACGTCCACTGGATGCACGCCCGCATGCATCTCTACCAGGGACGTCCGGAAGAGTCCGAGCAGGAGATGCGGCGTGTCCTCGCCGCCAATCCCGACCAGTTCAAAGCGCTTGCATATATGGGTGAGTTCCTCTATTACGAGGACAAGTTCGACGAGGCCGACAAGGCCCTCACGCGGGCCGTCGAACTCGGCCGCGGCAGTGGAGACGAGGCCCCTCAGGTGCTGGCTGCATTCCTTTACGCTTCCCGGGGACAACGCGACCGCATTGATCCGCTCGTGTTCCGGGCCCGGCCGGAACAAACCTTCGATGGCGACGCCGCCTACTGGCAGGGTGGAATCTACGCCATGCTCGGGGACAAACAGCAGGCGCTCATCTGGCTGCGCCGGGCTGTGGCGCTCGGCAATCACAACTATCCCTGGTTCCAGCGTGACAAGAACTACGCCAGCCTGCGCAGCGATCCTGAGTACCAGAAGATTATGGAAGAAGTCCGCGGTCATCTTGAGGAGTACCGCAGGGCCGTCGCCGCCGAATAGCAGTTTCCCCTCTCGTTTCCAGACTATGCAGGGCTTGCAGCCGATCTCCTCCATGCAGCATCCCACTTGCACATAAGCAGTTTGCGAAGCCCGGAATCGAGTGAGATCATCTAGTTCTCGGCTGAGCGACCATCTCCAACCGGTCTGACGCCATGTCCCGATCGACTCCCATTTCGCACCGCGCCGCCGGCCATAACGGCAGCTTCCTTCCGCCCCACACCGGCGGGGGCGGCGACGACCGTGGCGGCCGCGGCAGCGGCGACAGCATGCCCAACTACGGTGAGCGCCTGCGCCATGCACGCCTGGCTTTGGCCGTCTTCATGACGCCCATCCTGATGCTGTTCATTTCCTTCACGGTGGTTTACCTGGTGCGGCGCGGCTTCTTCAGCTTTGACATGGCGAATGCTACCTATGTCCGCACGTGGGTCCCGGTGCGACTTCCCTGGGCGCTCTTGCTCGCCAACACTGCCGTGCTCGCGCTCAGCAGCTTCACCATCGACCAGGCGCGCCGCGCGATCACGCGTGAGGCTGCGCTGGATCCGGTCCGATCCATTCCCGGAATCTCACTTGGAAACGAACGCGCGATCCCATGGCTTGGCTTGACCACTCTTCTCGGCGTTCTGTTCCTCGCAGGCCAGCTGTTCGCCTGGAGCGAACTCTCTTCCCGCGGCTTTCACCTCGTCGGGGGAACCAGTAGTTCCTTCGTGTACATCCTCACCGCCATGCACGGAATTCACCTGGCCGGAGGGATACTTGCCCTGCTCTTCGCCAATGTCGCCGCTTTACTGCACCGTCCCGTCGAATCCCGCCGCATTGTGGTGGACATCACTGCCTGGTACTGGCACTTCATGACCGGACTGTGGCTGTACATCCTGTTGCTGTTCTCATTCGCGGCGCAGTAGCACGGTCGTTAGTCGTCAGTCGTTGGTCGTTAACAAGACCGGTTGCGGACCCCATGCGCCGCGAACGACCAACGACTAGCGACCAACGACCCTTTATAATAGAAAGATTCGGTATCGCTTCCGACTCTGCCTGTGAGGGCTCTCTCCCTCTCCGGCGGGAGGGGCGCAGGGGAAGATGTCGACGGAAAGCATCATTGTTCGCGGGGCCCGGGTCCATAACCTCAAGAACATTGATTTTGAGATCCCGCATAACCAACTGACGGTCGTCACCGGTGTCTCCGGCTCCGGCAAGTCGTCGCTCGCTTTCGATACGGTTTACGCAGAAGGCCAGCGCCGCTACGTCGAGTCGCTCTCCGCCTACGCGCGGCAGTTTCTCGAGCGCATCGAGAAACCGGACGCCGACTTGATCGACGGCATCGCCCCGGCAGTTGCGATTAAGCAGAAAAACTCCACCAGAAACCCACGTTCCACCGTCGCCACCGCCACCGAAATCTTCGACTATCTGCGGCTGTTGTTCGCGCGCGTCGGACGCACCTACTGTCTGCAATGCGGACAGGAAGTAAAGAAAGACACGGTGGACGAAGTCGCCGGGCGCATCCTTGCCCTGGAGGAGGGAACGCGCCTCAACGTGCTTTTCCCTTTGCATACCGTAACGACTGTTCCCACCGATGCTGGCAAAAGCAAAACCCGCGGCCGGAAATTATCCTCCGACAGCAGCTCGGGCGCGCGCGGGGGACGCCCGCGGGACAGCCGGCAGGATGCCGGGACTACACTCTCCGACGCGATGAAGGCGCGCCTGTTCGATCTTCGCAAGCGCGGCTTCAATCGCCTCTTCCAGAACGGACGGGTGTTCGAGTTCTCGACTCCGGAATCGCTCCTCGACATCAATTTTTCCGAGCCCGTCTTCGCACTCGTGGATCGCCTCGTCGTCTCCGCCGATGCCCGCTCCCGCATCGTGGACGCCGTCGAGATCGGCTATCGCGAAGCCAGCGAAGTCATTTTCGAAACTGCCGAGCGCGACGGCGAGGCGCTTGAGCGCTTCCGCTTCTCGCAGCGTTTCGAATGCAAGAATGACGGCACCCGTTATGAAGAACCTGAGCCGCGCCTATTTTCTTTCAACAATCCCTACGGCGCTTGTCCGCGCTGCCAGGGCTTTGGCAACACCATTGACTTCGACCTCGACCTCGTCATCCCCAACAAAGGCAAGACCCTGAACGAAGGCGCGATCGAGCCTTGGACGAAACCGAAATACCGTCCGCTGTTCACCGAACTCAAACGTTTTGCCCGTCAAGTCGAAATCCCCATGGATACTCCATGGTATGAACTCGACGCCGAACATCAGAAGATGATCATCGACGGCGAAGGCCGCTTTTCGGGCGTGCGCGGCTTCTTCCAGCATCTGGAGCGCAAGAAATACAAGTTGCACGTCCGGGTCTTTCTCAGCCGCTATCGCGGATATTCGGTGTGCTCAACCTGCGGCGGATCGCGGCTCCGCCAGGAAGCCCGCCAGGTCAAAATCGACGGCCAGGACCTCTGCCAGGTCTGCAGCATGACCGTCGAACAAGCCGCGCGTTTTTTCAACCAGCTCAAGCTTTCTCCCCAACAGGCGGCGATCGCTGAAGTCATCCTTACTGAGATTCAGGAGCGCCTCCGCTTCCTGAACGAAGTCGGCCTGGAATATCTGACACTGGACCGCCTCGCCTCCACCCTCTCCGGCGGCGAAGCGCAGCGCATCCAGCTCGCCACTTCGCTCGGGTCGCGACTGGTCGGAACACTCTACGTTCTCGATGAACCTTCTATCGGCCTGCACAGCCGCGACACCGCACGGCTCATCAAGATTCTGCATGGTCTCCGCGACCTGGGAAATACCATCCTGGTGGTCGAGCACGACCCCGACATCATGCGCGCCGCCGACCGCATTCTCGACCTCGGACCGGGCGCTGGAGAAAGTGGCGGCAAAGTGATCGGCGCGGGAACGTACGAGGAGATCAAGAAACTCCCGCACTCGCTGACCGGGCGTTATTTAGCCGACGAATTGCACATTCAGGTTCCCGCCACCCGCCGCAAACCCGGTACGCAGAAAATTCGCATTGCCGGAGCCCGCGCGCACAATCTCAAACGCATCAACCTCGAAATTCCTCTCGGAATGCTGGTCGCCATCACCGGCGTCTCGGGTTCTGGCAAGTCGACGCTCCTGCACGACGTGCTCTACCAGGCTCTCGCCATTGCCAAAAGCCAGACCAACGGTAGCGTTCCCGCTGCAGTCACGTGGGACGATGTCGAAGGCGACCAGTACCTCGATGAAGTCGTTCTAGTGGATCAGTCGCCCATCGGACGCACGCCGCGCTCCAATCCCGTCACTTACATCAAGGCGTTCGACGTCATCCGTGACCTGTTTGCGTCGCTTCCCGAATCCAAGAAACGCGGCTTCCCTGCCGGACACTTTTCTTTCAATGTACCCGGCGGCCGATGCGAAAACTGCCAGGGCGATGGCACGGTCACGGTCGAGATGCAGTTCCTGGCCGACGTCGAACTGATCTGCGACGAATGCAAAGGCACGCGCTACAAACCACAGGTGCTCGAGGTCCGCTACAAGGGTAAGAACATCCACGAAGTGCTGAACCTGACCATACGCGAGGCCCTGAAGTTCTTCGCCGACGTGCCCAAACTGACGGAGAAACTGCGCGTGCTTGACGAGGTCGGCCTCGGCTACCTGCGTCTGGGCCAGTCCGCCACCACGCTCTCCGGCGGTGAAGCGCAGCGCATGAAACTGGCGGCCCATCTGCAACCCGCGGCCCGTGGAGTCACGCGCGCCTCGGAAGGCGGGAACGGTCCGAAGCGCAAGCGCCGCCTGCTCTACATCTTCGACGAGCCCACCACCGGCCTCCATTTTGACGACGTGAGCAAACTACTTTCTGCCTTCCGCCGTCTGATAGAGGCAGGGGGCTCGATCGTGGTGATCGAGCACAATCTGGAGGTGATCAAGACCGCCGACTGGGTCATCGACCTCGGCCCCGAAGGCGGCGAGCGCGGCGGAAATGTCGTGGGCGCCGGCCCGCCCGAAGCCATTGCGGAGATCAAGACCTCGTACACGGGACAATACCTGGCGCGGCTGCTCAACGGAAACGGCAATCGGAAGGCAGTAGTCAGTCAGTAGTCAGTGCACGCATGAACCGCCTGATCGCCAATGCGATTCTCTTCATCCTCCTGACCGGCTGCGCTCTGACTCAAACCCACACTACCGTCCGCCACCACCGCGAAGCGGTTGAAGAACAGCCCGCAGAGATCGCGCAAGCCGAAGAAGCGATCCAGAAGAACGACTTCGCCACCGCCGAGCCCTTGCTGAAGAAGGCCCTCGAGCGCGATCCGAAGAATTATCAGGCCTGGTTCGACCTCGGATTCGTTTTCAATCGCCTCGGCCGCACCGAGGATTCGATCCACGCCTATCGTCAATCCGTGGCCGCCAAGCCTGACGTCTTCGAATCCAACCTGAATCTCGGCCTCATGCTCGCGCGCTCCAACAGTCCGGAGGCCGAACAGTTTCTTCGCGCCGCGGCCAGGCTCAAACCCACCGACCATGTTGAAGAAGGCCAAGCTCGCGCCTGGCTCTCGCTCGGACACCTGCTCGAAAACACCAAGCCCGACGATGCCCTCGATGCCTACCAAAAAGCGGCCACGCTTACACCCAAAGATCCTGAGCCGCATCTTTCCGCTGGACTGTTGCGGGAACGCCAGAAAGACTTTCCCGGCGCGGAGACGGAATACAAGCAAGTGCTCGTGCTCGAACCACGCTCCAACGAAGCAGCCATCGGACTTACCAACATCTATATGAAGTCCGGCCGCATCGCCGACGCCGAGCCTCTGCTGCGCCGCCTCGCCGTCGAGCGCCCTGATGATGCGGGCCTTCATCTGCAACTGGGCCGCATTCTTGCCGCCCAGGGAAAGAAAGACGAAGCCATCCCCGAAATCCAGACTGCCCTGAAGCTTTCCCCTGGCGACCTCGAGGCGCAGCGTGATCTCGCCGACCTGCTCGCGCAATCCGGCAACCTCGCGGATGCCGAGAAGACCTATCGGGACATGCTCGCGTCCCACCCCAATGACCCCGCACTGCACGCGTCTCTGGGCGAGTTACTTCTCAAGCAGCGCCATTTCTCCGAGGCAGAACAGGAATTTCAGGCCGCCATCAAACTCAAGCCCGATCTGGGTGCCGCCTATGGCAGCCTGGCGATCGCCGCCAACGAAAACAAGAATTACCCCCTGGCTATCAAAGCTCTCGACGTGCGCGACAAGCTCCTGCCACCGACCACCATCGGCTATTTTCTGCGCGCCACCGCTTACGATCACCTGCACGACTTCAAGCAGGCGTCCGTGTATTATCACCTCTTCCTGGATGCGGCCAAGGGACAGTATCCTGATCAGGAGTGGCAGGCCCGCCACCGCCTGATCGCCATCGAACCTAAGAAGCACTGAACGCTATGCGCAGTCTCGCCATCTGGATGTTTCTCTTCGCCCTGGCTTCTGCTCCCGCAGCCGCTAAGGACGAAAGTGTCGACGAGCTCAAATCCCGGGCCCAGAACGCGCTTCCGCAGGATCGCCCCGGCCTCTGCGTACAGATTGCCCAGCTTCAGCTCCACAGTGCTGACAAACTTTACATCGACGGAAAAGTGGAGCAGGCTCGCACCGCGGTTGAAGACGTTGTCGCCTACTCCGAAAAAGCCCGCGACTCTGCCAAGGAAACAAAGAAACACCTGAAGAATGTTGAGATCGCGGTCCGCAAAATGGCCGAGAAGCTGAAAGACATCAAGCGCACCCTCGCCTTCGAAGATCAGCCCCCGGTCGAGCATGCCATTGAGCGCCTGGAAGACGTCCGTACCAGCCTTCTTAAAGAGATGTTCAAGAAGGAGAAGAAATGACACTGCGTGACGGTTATCGCGTGGTTTTGAGCCTGACCCTGCTGCTCGCGCCGCCGCTCGGCGCCCAGCGCCGCCACGATCCGTTCAATAGCGTAGAAATCAACCAACTGCGCGACGCCGCGCTCGATCCCGATGTGCGCTTAAAGCTTTACGTGACGTTTGCCCGCGATCGTATGAATAAACTGGAAACCATGCGCGCCGATCCGAAGACCACCGATCGCGCCCGTCAGACCCATGACATGCTGGAAGATTTCCTCGCGGTTTACGACGAACTCAACGACAACGTGGAAACGTACGCCGGCCGCCGAGATGACATCCGCAAGCCTCTCAAACTGATTATCGAAGCTGACACTGAGTTTCAGGCCAAACTGCGCGCCTTGAAAGACGCCGCCCACACCGACCCCGCCGAAGCCAAGCAGTACGAGTTCCTCCTTAGCAACGCCATTGACACCGTGGACGCGAGCGCCGACGACCATCGCCAGACCGCCACCGAGGTCGAGGCCTACGTGAAGCGCAAGAAGAACAAATAGACACTGGCAACTGGGTACTGGCAACCGGCAACTGACTTCATGCTACCCTTCCCTCAACGTGTCCCCCAGGCTGGCAGAAATCTTCCACGCGGCGTACCGCGAGCTGCGCCCACGCGCCGCGGTTCCGCCGATGCACGCTCGCTTCTACTCCTTCGTTTCGATCAACAATACGATCCGCCTGCGCCAGGGTGAGCTCTTCATCCGCATCTCCGATCTGCTCGAAGGCGCGCCTGACCCCGTGCTGCACGCCATCGCGCACATCCTCCTCGCCAAGCTTTACCGTGCGCCGGTAGACCGCGCGCAGAGCACGCGCTACCGCCGGTATGTGGCCAGCCATGACGTCGCTGCCAAGGCCCGCCTCGTCCGCCAGATGCGCGGACGGAAACACATCCACTCCGCCTCCGGCCATCACTATCATCTGGACGAAATTTTCGAGGACCTCAACCGCCGCTTCTTCCACGGCCTGATGGGACGTCCCCGCCTTACCTGGAGCCGCGAACACGCCCGCAACCGCCTCGGCCACTACGACCCCGCCCACAACGCCATCGTCATCAGCCGCGTCTTCGATCATCCGCGCGTGCCGAGGTTTGTGGTCGAGTACATCGTGTTCCACGAGATGCTCCATCTGAAGCATCCGGTGAAGCTGCGAGGAAGCAGGAGGTGCGTGCACTCAAGGGAGTTTATGGCGGAGGAGAGGGTCTTCCCGGAATTGAACCAGGCGCAAAACTTTCTGAAACGGATCTAGCGGGTCGGGAACAGCTGTACATTAAAGTCGCCCTAGCAGGCTGCTGAAAGACTCTGTTTTGAAAGGGCGCGGCTTCAGTCGCGCCGCAAGGGCCATAAGATGAGTGTGGCTTTAGCCGCTGAGGGTGCGCCGCAGGTCGCTTAATGACTTTTTCAGCCGCCACCTCGAGAATCTGGTCTGTTGTTGGTGAAATCGCGATTAGCCCAAACTCACCGGATAGGATCAAGCTGCACAGCCATTGTGAGCCGGGTTCCGGACGGTACAAAGATGAGCTTTCCTTTTCCCGAGCTTTCGTCCCATTCTCGGAAACCTTTGGCGGTGATGTGCAATATCAGATTTCTATCCGGGGGCACCAAGGTCAGTTCACTCGACTCGCAGCTGTGATTGTCAGAGTGTAGCGGGTCCGTAGACGTTGTTACTGTCAACCACATCCAAGGAATCACTGCGCCAGTCCTTCGGTTGGTTAGCTGTATTTGCACCACACCAGCTTTGGCCGGCAGCACCACCCGAAATTCGGCTTGTGGATAGTTGCGTGAGATTTTGACAGAAGGCTGACTTTGGTTGTCATCGTCGACCTCGCGGAGGTATCCGGCTTCGTCATCTTCCGCATAAACCTTGTACGTTCCCCAAGGGAGATTCTCCAACCGATAGTGTCCGTCATCGTTGGATATAGTACTGGGATATTGACGGCTTACACCTAAAGGCTCAGCGTAAAGGGTTATGTGTTTCCCGGGCTGTTGGTTCTGGGACACGACCGTTCCGTAAATTACGCCTGTACCTTTCCGCTGCTGCGCAAAGCCAATGAGTGGCAAACAGGAAATGATTAGAATCAGCGCCCGTTTCATAACTCCTGATGCTAGCACCAGACCGTTGTAACACACTATTACGCTCGTCGCTCCGGGATCACCGCCCTTTTACCGAGGTCGCCCGAAGAACAAGACATAGCCGTCAGGGTCGCAAATCTCGAAGCCGCGAAGACCATCGTGGGTATCCTTAAGCGGCACGCTGAAGGCTGCTCCATGATCGGCAAATTCGGCGGCGAGCGCATCCGGGTCTGGGGCATAGACGAAGGCATCCCATCTCATGGAAGGATGACGCTTTGGGTTCGGCAGCGGCGCCGTGTCTTTATCGGACTTGACGAAGATCTGCACTCCGTCGCGGCCGATGATGGCAAAGAAAGGATTCCGATCCGGCTGCTGAAATCTTGTCTCAAATCCAAGCTTGTCGCGGTAAAAAGCGATGGTTTGATCGACGTTGCTGACGATGAAGAACGGTGAAATTGCCTGCGTCGTTGCTCGTGTCATAGGCGTGGAGCCTCTTGCACTGGCATCTTACAATTACGGGCCCTTTCCGAAATGCGATCCTCTGTTCACTGCTGAAAAATAGGCTAGGAACGCCCGGCATCGGAATAGCTCGAAAATCGTCCTCTAGGGCCGGCCATTCCTTCCGAAGCTCTGGCCAGATCCCCGTTTTTCCATTACCGCCTCTCCTAATCATTCTCCGCACCTTTGGCGACGTCCATTCGCCTACTTGTGCCTCTTTCGCCTTGATTCCACACTTGGCCAAGGTCCGCTCTTTCCGTTGTTATTCGGCGGGTGCCGCGATGGGAGTGCGAAGAATGGTTCGGTGCCCGAAGAAAAGACGGACTCGTAGAAACGGAGTTATTTCATGACAACGGCATTCTTGACCCGCTTCTTTGTGGTTGTCGCTCTGCTCTCGCTGTTCGCTGCGGCGGCAACCGAAAAACGCGAACACGGCAAACCGGTCGAC
>Ga0326726_10004404_pt1 | contig 12845 bp, 13 predicted proteins | sample MHFenrmetagenome_2_FD_207603 | JGI IMG/M metagenome (GOLD analysis project Ga0326726, IMG submission 207603) | Lab enriched peat soil microbial communities from Michigan Hollow, Ithaca, NY, United States - MHF15MN | ecosystem: Environmental > Terrestrial > Soil > Wetlands > Peat | place: USA...
GAACTCTGGAACCTGGAACCGTGGAACCTGGAACCTGTGAATTAATCCTCGCTGACCGCCCGGACCTGCCGGCCCCGGTAGTGGCCGCAATTCGAGCAGACGCGGTGCGGCAGCTTGGGCTCGTGGCACTGCGGGCATTCGGACAGGCCTGTGGGCTTCAACGCGTCGTGCGTCCGGCGTTTGGCCGTTCTCGTCTTGGAGTGTCGTCGTTTTGGGTTAGGCATGGTCGGGGCTCACTAATTGGTACTGGGTACTAGGTACTAGGTACTCGGAAGTTCGAAGTTCGAAGTTCTCAGTTCTTACTTCTAAGTTCTCGCAAAGGTGCCAGCCGCGGGTCGTCCCAGTCGCGCTTGCAGCCGCAGGTACCGCGATTGAGGTTCGTGCCGCAGAGCGGGCACAACCCGTGGCAGGCCTCGCTGCACAACGGCTTCATCGGCACCGCGAGGTAGAACTGCTCGCGCATCAGCTGTTCGAGATCGATCTCGTCGTTCTCGTAGAAGGCCGTCGAGAGATCGTCCTCCTCAATCTCCCGCTCGCCTTCGCCTGTGTTCGCCGTATGCGGCTGATACCGCAGGTCGAAGGGCAGGTCGACCGGCGCCGTCATCGGCTCCAGGCACCGGCTGCACGGCAGCTCGAGCGTCGTCTTCGTGTGGCCCGCCAGCCGGAACTGGCTGCCGTCCTTATACACGTCGAACACGAGCGACACGGGCGCCACGATGCGGAAACTCTCCGGGTCGGCAGCAAACGCCTCGGGCGGATACACCTGCTCGAATCGCTCGTGCGGCGTCCGGATCTTGCCTAAATCGAGCCGCATGGAAACCCCTAAATATACCGTGGATTGAGTGATTTGGCGAAATCCTGATTTGGCGATCTGCCATCAACCACCAAATCAGATCACCAAATCACCAATCACGAGATCGCCAAAGCCACTAGTCGACCGTCCAGGGTTTGGGGATGTACAGCTGCTCGAACAGGCGGACGGCGTAGCGGTCGGTCATGCCGGCGAGAAAATCGCGGGCCGCGGCGTCGAGGCCGTCCCGCTCGATGGTCCGCACGTCGAGAAACGCCGCCGGCTGATCACGCACCTTTTCCCACAGGCCGGTCAGGATGCCGGTCGCCTTCTTGAACTCGACAGTGGCGATGCTGTTCTCGTAGACCGCGTCGAACAGGAAACTGCGCAGCTTCAGCACCGCGTCGAGCACCCGATCGCTCATCCGGATCTCGGTCAGCCCGCCGGCCAGCGTCTCGGTGACGACGTCCTTGACCAGCGAGCCGATCCGGGCCGATGCCGAGCCGCCGAGGATGGCGACGGGTTCGGCGGGCAGATCCTCCGCCTTGAGGAGCCCGGCCCGCGTCGCGTCGTCGATGTCGTGATTGACGTACGCGATGAGATCCGCCACGCGCATGATCTGGCCTTCGATCGTGCTCGAGCGCAGATTCTCGGGCATCCGCACCGGAGCACCGGACTTTCCCTTCGAGTGCTTGGCGATGCCGTCGCGCACTTCCCACGTCAGGTTCAGTCCCGCGCCGTCGTTCTCCAGCGTGTCGACGATCCGCAGGCTCTGCTCGTAGTGGTTGAAGCCACCCGGCATGAGCGAGTCGATCACGCGTTCGCCGGCATGGCCGAACGGCGTATGGCCGAGGTCGTGACCGAGCGCGATGGCTTCGGTCAGCTCCTCGTGGAGGCGCAGCACTTTGGCGATCGTGCGCGCGATTTGCGAGACCTCGAGGGTGTGCGTCAGCCGGGTCCGGTAGTGATCGCCGGTCGGCGCGAAGAACACCTGGGTCTTGTGTTTCAGGCGGCGAAACGCCTTGCAGTGAATGATCCGATCGCGATCGCGCTGGAACGCCGGCCTGACGTCGTCTTCCCGCTCGGGACGAAGCCGCCCCCTCGAGTCCGCGCTCTTGGCCGCCTGAGGCGCCAGGATGTCGCGCTCGCGGGCTTCGAGCTGCTGGCGCAGCGTCACCGTACTCACCGTGCGATCTCCGGAAGGAAACTGGTGCCGTGGGACAGCCGGCCGGCGCCAAACACCTCGCTGAGCGATTGCCCAAGGTCGGCGAACGTCTTGCGCGTGCCGACGTCGATGCCCGCGCGGACGCGCGGGCCCACAGCCAGCAGCGGCACGTACTCCCTCGAATGATCGGTGCTCGGCGTCGTGGGATCATTGCCGTGGTCGGCGGTCACCACCAGCAGATCATCCGGACCGAGCTGCGGCAGCACCCGCGCCAGGCGCCCATCGAACGCCTCGAGGTTGCGAGCGTAGCCCTCGACGTCGTTGCGGTGGCCGAACTGCGTGTCGAAGTCGACCAGGTTCGCGAAGATCAATCCGCGATCGATCTGCGACATCTGCCGCTCCACGGCATCCATGCCCTCGCCGTCGCTCGCGGTGTGAACCGACGTCGTGACGCCTCGGCCCGCGAAAAGATCCCTGATCTTCCCGATGGCGACGACCGGACACCCCATCCCCTTCAGGCGATCGAGCAACGTCTCGCCCGACGGCGGCAGCGCGTAATCGTGGCGATTGGCCGTCCGCTTGAACCGGCCGGCGGCGCCGGCAAACGGACGCGCGATGACACGTCCGACGCCAAGCCCCTCGCCGACGAGCGTGTATGCGATCTCGCAGGCCTTGTACAGCTCCGCGACGGGGACGACTTCTTCGTGTGCGGCGATTTGAAACACGCTGTCGGCCGACGTGTACACGATGAGAGCGCCAGTCCGCATGTGCTCCGGCCCGAGCTCGTCGATGATCGCGGTGCCGGACGCGGCCTTGTTGCCGATGACCGCGCGTCCCGTCCGACGCGAGAACTCCTCGATGATGTCCGCGGAAAACCCCCGGGGGAACGTCGGGAACGGGCGATCGAGCACGACACCCATCATCTCCCAGTGGCCGGTGACCGAGTCCTTGCCCGCCGACGCCTCCGCCATTCGACCGATTGCCGCGCGCGGCCCGTTGTCTGGCGGCGCGCCTCCCAACGCGACCAGACGATCGAGGCCAAGCGCCCGCAGGGTCGGAACACGCAGCGGCACGCGCCGGGCGATGTTGCCAAGGGTGTTGCTTCCGCGATCGCCGTACGCGTCGGCATCGGGCAGCTCGCCGATCCCGACGCTGTCCATGACGATCACGATGGCACGCTTGAAAGTGCTCACAGGAGACCTACGTAGCCGCAGAGGCACGGAGACCGCAGAGGGACGAATAGAGAGGTCTCTTCCGGGAAAGATCTCTGCGTGCTCTGCGCCTCTGCGGCTGCGTACGTGATCATGCGTCGCGCTTCAGTCTGTCGGCGAGGAAGTTTAGCACTGTGGCCGTCGTGGTCGCGGAGCCGCCGGGGCCGTCGAACCACGTGAGGCCCGGCTCCTTCCTGAACCAGATCAGCTGCCGCCGCGCGTACCGGCGATTCTCCTGCGAGATGAGCGCACGCGTCGCGCGTTCGTCACGAACGCCGTGGAGATGCTCGAGCGCCTGACGGTAGACCAGTCCGCCGAACGGACGTGCGTCCTCAGGCACGCCTGCCGCCAGCAGGCCGCGAATCTCGTCAAGCAGTCCGCGATCGAACTGCTCGTCGACCCGTCGGGTCACGCGATCCGAGACGGCCGGCGCCGGCAGCCGCAGGCCGATGGCGACGACGTCCACATCGGGAATGGGAGACTGCGTGTCCGCAAAATGCGCCGTGAGCGGGCGTCCTGTCAGGAAATACACCTCAAGCGCGCGCACGATGCGCTTGCGATCGCGGGGCTGAATGCGGACGGCCGAGTCGTGGTCCACGCGATTGAGGATCGCGTGCAGGCGTTCGACACCGCGGCGGTCGGCGATGCGGTCCAGCCGCGCGCGCAGCGGCGCGTCCCGCCCCGGGCCGGGAAACAGCCCGCGCGTCAACGCGCGGTAATAGAAGCCCGTGCCGCCCACGACGATCGGCAGCCGGCCGCGCGCGTGGATGTCACGAATGGCGCCCGCCGCGTCTTTGGCGTATTGCGCCGCCGTGTACTCTTCCGTCGGATCGACGATGTCGATGAGGTGATGGGGGACGTGGCCGCGATCGCTGACAGGAAGCTTGTCGGTTCCGATGTCGAAGCCGCGGTAGACCGCCGTCGAATCGCAGTTGATGATCTCGCCGCCGAACGCCCGGGCGATCGCGATGCCCAGCGCGCTCTTGCCCGTCGCCGTCGGACCCAGCACCGCGACGACGCGTTGGCGGCTCACTGCACGCGGACGAGAACGTACACGACGAAGATCAACAGGAGCAGGACGAGGCCAAGCTGCTGGCTGCGGCTCACGGCTACGGCGGCGTCTCGTTGTAGAAGAAGGTGACCGTGAAGAACGCCTTGTCCGACGGATACTCCGGCGGCAGTGGCACCGTCGGGTTCGAAGCCGACAGCGCGCCGAACGCGGCGTTGTTGAACGGCTCGATCGGGCACGGCCCGATGACGTTCACGTCGGTGAGCGAACCGTCCTTGTGCACGAAGAACGTGATGACGACGTGCCCTTTCATCGACATCGCGGCGTACGGCACGATCCAGTTGCGCTTCACTTGCGCGATAAAGCGGCGCACCCACGGGCCGAACTCGACGCCTTTCGTATCGAACTGCAGAGGCCCGAACTCGGCGCCGCCCCCGCCGCCGGGATTGTTGAACTGCTCCTGCGGGATGTATCGCTGCAGATTGCGGAGCGCCTCGCCGAGCGAACCGCCACCGGCCACGCGGCCGTTGGCGCCGGTCTGAGGCACAGGCTTCTGCGCGGGCACCTGCATCGGGGACGACGACTCAGGGAGCTTCGTTTCCGGCTGGTTCAGCGCGTTCTCTCCCTGCGCCGGTTCGGGCAGCGGTCCCTGCCCTCGCGGCTGGGCGGGCGGAGGCGGCGCCTCCACGCGCTCCGGGGAGTTCCCGCGCGAAAACGGCAGAGGATTCGTCGGCTTCGGCGCCCGCTCGGGCGCCCGCGCGACGCGGTCCTGATCCGACGGCTCAGCTCGCTGGGGCGGCCGCGGCGCCGGCCGATCGATGCGCGGGGCCACGAACACGAACCGCGGCGCGTCGCGCCGCTCTTCTTCTCTCTGCCGCTGCAGCAGCGCGCGCGCCCGCGCGTTCACATCGCTCGAAAACAGCTTCGGAAACAGCAGGATGACGATGATGATCACCAGATGGAAGATCACCGAGAGGAGCACGCCTTCGCGCCAGGAGATCGCGCGCCCGACGGGAGTGATATCAGGACGATAGTCGTCGATCTCGAAGTACATCAGTTAGTTATCTGATTATACCGGGGCTCGGGACTCGGGACTCGCGGTTGGGTCGCCGTCGAGACCCGAGCCGCGAGCTGAGCTACGCGCCTCGACGGGCCGTGTAAAGAAAGACGATCCCGAACGTCATCCGGACGGCCGCGACATCCACAAACCCGCTCGCTCGTAGCGTTTCCATCAGCTGATCCGGCGTGGCAAACGTCCCGACCGAGTCTGGAAGATATCCGTAAGCCGCGCTGTGTCTCGAAACGAGCCGCCCGATGGCCGGCAGAATGTGACGGAAGTACATCAGGTACCCCGTCCTGACAATCGGCATGGTCGGGATCGCAAACTCAAGGATGGCGAGGGCGCCGCCCCGCTTGAGCACGCGGCGCATTTCCCGGCACGCCGCGGGGACGTCGTCGACGTTGCGAATGCCGAAAGCGACGGTGACGGCATCCACGGACGCATCCGCCGCCGGGATTCGCGTGGCGTCGCCCCGCACCAGCGTCACTGCGTCGGCGAGGCCCGCCCGCATCAGCTTCTCGCGGCCGATGCCAAGCATCGCGCCGGCGAAATCCACGCCGACGACTCTCGCGGCGCCAGGGGTCGCCGTCCGTGCCGCGATGGCCAGATCGGCCGTCCCCGTGCACACGTCGAGCACGCGCTCGCGGCCCGTCAGCCGGAGCGATCGGATCGCCCGCATCCGCCAGTAGCGATCGATTCCGGCGCTGAGGACGTGGTTGAGGAAGTCGTACCGGGGCGCGATCGCGTCGAACATCGCGCTGATTCTTCCCGGCGACTTCGACACATCAGCGGCGTTGCTCATCCGCAGGCCTGCCAACCACGAAGACACGCTTCGTGATTTCGTGACTTCGTGGTTAGGAGCGCTCGCCTTCAACTCGGCCGGTCCAGGCGGGATACAGCTCGTGTTCGAAGCCGAGCGCCGACACGATCTTCCCCGCCATGAAATCGGCGAGGTCGTCGAGCGACTTCGGCTGCTGATAGAACGCCGGCATGGCCGGTACGATCAGCGCGCCGGCCTCGGCGCACAGCACCATGTTCTTGAGGGCCGGCAGGCTCATCGGCGTCTCGCGCGGCACGACGACGAGCCGGCGATGCTCCTTGAGCATGACGTCGGCCGCGCGCTCGACGAGGTTGCGCGACAGGCCGTGAGCGACGCCCGCGAGCGTCTTCATCGAGCACGGCACGATGGCCATCGCCGAGCAGTGATGGCTCCCGCTCGCGATGGTCGCGCCGAGATCCCGATTGCTGTGAACGACCAGCGAGCCGTCCTTCACGGCCACGCCGTACTTGACCGACAGGTACGGGACGAGCTTCTCGATCGCCGCCTCTTCTCCGAGTTCGTCACGCAGGAGACGGCGGCCGTAGTCCGAGACGACCAACTCGACGTTCAGCCCCTGCCCCAGCAACGCCGCCAGCGTCCGGACGGCGTACAGCGCCCCGCTCGCGCCCGTAATCGCCAGCGCGACCGACTTACCCGACATACACCGACACGGCGAGAACGAGAAAGTACAGGATGCCGACGTACCCGTTCAGATCGAACGCGCGTTTAACCTGCGACAGATCCGTGGCGCGCACCAGCGATTGCTCGTATCCCAGCATCGGCGCCACGACCGCAATGACCCCCATGTCGTAGATCCGGGGCAGCGGCGTCACAAACGGCAGCGCCAGCAGCGCCGCGACGGTCACCACGTGCATGACGCGCGAAACCCTGAGGGAGGCCGGCACGCCGAACCGCACGGGAATCGACTGCAGACCGTGTGCGCGGTCGAACTCGAGATCCTGGCACGCATACAGGACGTCGAATCCGCCGACCCACGTCCCGATCGCCAGCGCAAGAATCCAGGGTTCCCAGCCGCCGCGTCCGCCGACCGCCAGCCAGCCGCCGACCGGCGCCACGGCCACGGCCAGACCGAGAAACATCTGCGTGTACGACGTGTACCGCTTCGCCAGCGAATACCAGAAGACAATCGCCAGCGCGACCGGCGACAGCCACAGACACAGCGGGCTCAGCATCCACGACGCGAACACGAACACCGCCGATGACGCGATCACGAAGCCGGCGGCCTCGACGGTCGACATCGCGCCACGCGGAAGCTCACGGTTCGCGGTCCGCGGGTTGAGCGCGTCCGTCCGGGCGTCGACGACACGATTGAATCCCATCGCCGCGCTGCGCGCGGCGACCATCGCCACCAGAATCCATACGACCGTCGGCCACGTGACGGACACACGTCTGGTCGCCAGCAGCGCGCCGGCCAGTGCGAACGGCAGCGCGAAGACCGAGTGGCTGAAGCGGACGAACGAGAGATAGGTTAAGACTCGACCCATCGAACCTGGCCGGGATGGATGCCGGACACGAGATATTCTTCCACATCGCTCGTGCCGGGCGGCACATCAACCGCCAGCAGGCGCGCGAGTTTCCCGGGCTCGATCGTGCCGTAATCCGCGTCGAAGCCGAGCGCACGGGCCCCTTGAATCGTCGCGCTCTCGAGCAGCGACGCGGCGGGCACGGACGGCGCGAGCGCGTGCAGGGTCGCAACCTCCGCAAAGACGTTCAGGTCAGGCGAGCTCGCGAGGCTGTCGGTGCCGATCGCCACGCGAACGCCGGACGCGTAGAAATCCGCGATTGGCGGAAGTCCGGCGCCGGTGTGGCCGTTACTGCGCGGGCAGGTGACGAGCGTCGTGCCGCGCTCCTTCAGCCGCGCCAGATCGGCTGTGCCCATCTGCACGCCGTGGACGGCCAGCAGGCGGTTGTCGAGAAACCCCATGTCGTCGAGATACTGCACCGGGCTGACGCCAGGCGCAGTCCACTCGTGATTCCACGAGCCGATGTCCTTCATCAACGCTTTCCAGGGACCGCTGCCGGTCTTGAGCAGCTCGACTTCCTCGACGTTTTCAGCCAGGTGCACGCTGCACGGCACGAACGGCATCCGCGCCACGGCCTTCTTGATCGACCGGAACAGGAGCGGCGTCACCGAGTAGGGAGCGTGCGCGGACAGGGACACGCGGACACGATCGCTGGCCGGAAGCGCGCTCAGCTCGCCGAGGGCGTGCCCGACAAGCTCGTCAGGCTTGTCGATCTTGAATCCGATGATCTCCCAGAACACGACACCGGCAAGCGGGCTGTCGGCGAGCGCTCTGAACGGCGCCAGTGTGTTGCTGATGTCGCCGACGACGGCCGTGCCTGACCGCAGACATTCGCCGACCGCCCGGTCAATCGCCGACATGATCTCGGGATCCTGCAGGTGGGGCCGCTTACGGCGCTCGTAGATGATCTGCCGTGCCCAGCTCGTGAACGAGCCGGACGGCGCGATCTGATCGCGGAGGTACGAGAGCTCGAGATGCGTGTGCGCGTTGACAAGCCCCGGCATGACCGCGACGTCGCCCAGTTCTACGCCCGGAGTCGGATCGTTCCCCGCCCGCCGGCCGAGCGCGACAACGCGGCCGTGGTCGACGGTCAGCCAGCCGTTGTGGATTGGCTCGTTGGCGATCGGAACGAGCCAATCAGCGTGATACCGGATCATGAACTTGCAGAATCCCGCTCCTTCTTGCCCGCCCTGCTACGCGCGGGATACAGGCGCAGCTCCCGGGGCACATGCGTATCGCCGGCTTCGCGCGCCGTCGCGAGCTCGAGCATGCGGGGCACGTCGCGCTCGAAGCAGATCGGATCGCCGAGGATGTCGTAGTGCATGCTGCGCCGCTTCGCCTGGAAACCGGCATCTTCGATGTTGCGCACGATCTCGAGCTCGTCCATGCAGTAGCTGGCGCCGGCGGCGCGGACGACGTTTTCCTCGATCATCACGCTGCCCATGTCGTTGGCGCCGTACGCGAGGCTGAGCTGGCCCACTTTTCCGCCCTGCGTGACCCACGAGGCCTGGAGGTTGTCGAAGTTGTCGAGCACGATGCGCGAGACGGCGAGGGTCCTCAGATAGTCGACGCCCGTCGCCTCGGCGATGCGGCGCCCGGCGCCAAGCTCTGTGTGATCGGGCTGAAAGCTCCAGGCGATGAACGCCGTGAAGCCGCCGGTCTCGTCCTGGAGATCGCGCAGGCGCATCATGTGCTCGATGCGCTCGGCATCTGTTTCAACGGTGCCGTACATCATCGTCGCCGTCGTGCGAAGGCCGGCGCGATGCGCATGACGCATGACGTCGAGCCACTCGTCCGAGGTGGCCTTGCCGTCGCAGTGCAGCAGCTTCCGGACACGATCGACCAGAATCTCGGCGCCGCCGCCGGGAATGCTGTCGAGTCCGGCGGCAATCAGCCGATCGACGATCGCCGGCACAGGCAGCTGCGAGAGCCGCGAGAGGTGAATCACTTCTGGCGGCGACAGCGCGTGCAGCTTGAAGGCCGGATAGCGCTCTTTCACCGCGCGGAACAGATCTTCGTACCAGGAGAGCGGCAGGTCCGGATTGTGCCCGCCCTGCAGCAACAACTGGACGCCGCCGACGGCAATCGTCTCGTCGATCTTCCTGAACAGCTCGTCGAAGCCGAGGACGTAGCCTTCCGGCGATCCCACCTCGCGATAGAACGCGCAGAAGTTGCATTTCGCGACGCAGATGTTCGTGTAGTTGACGTTGCGATCGATGATGTAGGTGACGACGCCGTCGGGATGCTTGCGCTGCCTGATTTCGTCAGCAAGCTGTCCGAGCACAGGCGTCGGCGCAGACCGATAGAGCTCCAGCGCTTCGGCGGCAGTCACCCGCTCGCCCGCCCGAACCTTCTCAATCAGCTCCGTGATGCTCAGCATGGTAAAAGCGCAGCTCGCCCTCGTACGATGCGAGGCTCACTTCTGTCGCGTAGCGGTAGAACGTGCGAAGCCCCTCGATCTCCTCTGCTCCGAGAGAGTACCGGATATTATCGCGCAAGTAGCGCTGCGCAACCCCTTGCCGCGCCGAGTCGCCGGAACAGTGCGCCGCGGCAATCTCGTCGACGTGCGCGAGGCCCTCGTCACGCGCGTGCTGCAGCGCCGCCGCGTCTTCGGGCGTGATCGCGCCCGGCCACCCTGCCCACAGGGCATAGACGAACGGCAGCCCGGTGGTCGACGTCCACTCGTCGCCGAGGTCCATCTTCTGCGCACCGGCCGTCGCGTGGTCCAGAAACAGCGCATTGTCGCCGATGATGAGCGCGGCGTCCGCGCGTTCGAGCATGACATCGAGCTCGGGCGCCATCGCAACCGCGGTGATCTCGACGTCGAACCTCCGGCGCAGCAGGATTGTGACAAGCGCCACCGACGTACGCGAACTGCTGTCCATCGCGACCGTCCTGATGTCGCGCGGCTCGCGGCGTGTGTAGAGCGCCACCGACCTGACCGGCCCGCGCGAGGTCACCGCCGCACCGGGCACAATGCCATATGGCCGGGGGCCCCGCAGATATTCGATCGACGGAATCAGACCGACGTCGATCTCATGCGCATGGAGCAATCGCGCGCACTCCGCCGGGATGTCATATCGCACGTTGAACCGGGGATTCCGTTCCAGGCCGAAGACAAGCGGACGGGCGTTGAGGTAGCCGACAGCCCCGAGACGGACCGTCATCGAACGATCGTCTCAAAACGACCGTTGCGTTCGATCGGCTCCTGACCGGCTGCACGGATGTTGCGGAGGATCTCTTCGAGCGGCGCGCGGCGGCGCCCCTGGCTCATGTCGTCGTCGGCTGAAACGGCGTCCACGTCGTCGGCGCCGACGGTCAGCGCGACCTGGGCGAGCTTCGGACCGTAGAGCGCCCAGTCCACTTGAATCGACGGGATGTTCGGCACCGCCAGCCGAGCCAGCGCCACGCGCTTCACGTCGTCGTACCCCGTCGTCGGTATCGAGGGATTGACCTGCCGAGGCAGCGGCGCGAACGCGCGGATGACGCCGACCGTGTGCTGCAAGTCGGCGATCCGTTTCATCCACGACAACGTGTCGGCCGACGGCAGCTTGTGGACGGTGAGGCGGGCCAGCGCCAGACCGGCGATGTTGACCTCTTCGATCGAGCGACGCGGATCCTGAAGCTCGTCGAACGGCGCGTCGGCTACCAGGTCGAGCCCGGCCGCGCTCAGGTCTTCGAGAATCGCCCTCAGCGTGATCTGCTCCCGAATCGCCAGCTGCTCCAGCTCGGCCAGCGAAAACGCCGACACCGGCGCTCCGTTCGCGCGCGCGACGACTTCCCTGACACGCGCCACCGCGGCAACCGGCGTCGGCGGAACACCCACGATGCGAATCTCGCCGGCGGCGCGCGGCCAGTCGAGCGGCGCGCCAGGCGCGGCATCCACAACCGCCACACGGACGAAGGTCGTGCGGTTGCCGTGCTTCTCGCGACGAACCGCGTCCGCCTCCATCCCGATGCTGATGATGTCGTGGGACGCGGCGAGCGAGGAGATCCCGGTCTCTGAAGCGGTCATGAAAGGTCGACTGAGGATCTTAATCCATCAGGGCTATAGTCGTCCTGAGATGGCGGAGATCCACGACGCGCGCACCCGTCCGCCCGGACCGCGGGGGATGCCGATCCTCGGCATGCTCCCGGCCATCAGGCGCGATCCAGCCGGCGTGTTCATGCAGGCCGCGCTGCAGTTCGGCGACGTCGTCTACTTCAGAATCGGTCCGCGACGCGGCTACCTCATCACGAACCCGGACGACGTTCGTCACGTGCTGCAGGACAACGCGCGCAACTATCACAAGAGCCCGCTCTACGACAAGCTGCGGATGTTTCTGGGTAACGGGTTGCTGACGAGCGAGGACGACTTCTGGCTGCGCCAGCGGCGCATCGCGCAGCCCGCCTTTCATCGTCAGCGCATGACGGCGCTGGCGAACGTGATGGCCGACGCCGCCAGAGATGCCGCGGCCCGCTGGCAGCCGCTCGCGTCGACGGGACAGCCGGTGGACGTGGACGAAGAGATGATGCGGCTCACGCGGACCGTCGTGGTTCGAGCCCTTCTCGGCGCCGACCTCGGTCCCTTCACGTCGACGATCGATCAGGCCTGGACGACGATCAACGAGCACATCGGCGAGAGCTTCTGGTCGCTCGGCTTCGACAAGCTGCCGACGCCGAAGTACCGGCGATTCAAGGCGGCGCGCGCCGTGCTGCGCGGCGCGGTCGATCACGTGATCGCCGAGCGCCGGCGCAGCCCGTCCGACCGTGACGATCTCCTGTCCATGCTCATGGCCCGCGACGAGGAAACCGGCGAGGCCATGACCGACGAACAGCTCAGAGTCGAGGTGACGACGTTTCTGCTGGCGGGCCAGGAGACCACGTCACTCGCGCTGACGTGGACGTGGTACCTGCTCTCCCAGTATGCAGAGGTGCGACAGCGGCTCGAGGACGAGATCGACGCCGTGCTCGGCGGCCGGCCGCCCGAGCACTCGGATCTCGCGAACCTGCCGTATCTGCGAATGGTGGTCGACGAATCGCTACGGCTGTATCCGCCGGCGTGGGGCTTCTCCCGTCAGGCGCTCGCCGACGACCGGCTGGGAGGGTTCCGGCTGCCGCGCGGATGGCTCGCGTTCGTCATCCCCTACGTGCTGCACCGGCTTCCCGCGTTCTGGCCGAATCCGGAGCAGTTCGATCCCGAGCGTTTCCTTCCGGAGCGCAGCGCCGACCGGCCCAGGTTTGCCTACATCCCCTTCGGGGCCGGT
>Ga0326726_10004405_pt1 | contig 12843 bp, 9 predicted proteins | sample MHFenrmetagenome_2_FD_207603 | JGI IMG/M metagenome (GOLD analysis project Ga0326726, IMG submission 207603) | Lab enriched peat soil microbial communities from Michigan Hollow, Ithaca, NY, United States - MHF15MN | ecosystem: Environmental > Terrestrial > Soil > Wetlands > Peat | place: USA...
AGCGTCGCCGGCCTGGTAGCGCTGCATGAGCTCGATGGGATCGGCCATCTCGACCGATAGTGGGTATACGACGGTCCGAGCCCCTGGTTACAGGTACTGGAGGCGTTGTATAGACGCCGCCTATGGGACGTCGGACCAAGCGCTCGCTGAAGTCGAGGCCGAGCTTCAAGCAGAAGCGCCGCCTCAAGGATCGGAAGATGAAGGCCAAGAAGAAGGGCTGGCACAAGCGGGGTCTGGCCCGCAACAAGGCCCGCCGGCAGCGTCGCGGCAAGAAGAAGTAGCCAGCTACGGAACGAGCGACCACGCGATGAGGAGCTGCGCGGCGTAGTACGCCGGCAAGCCCCACAGCTTGTTCGCGAACGTCGACGCGACGAACTTGTCGCGGGCAACGGCGATATCACTCGCGAAGAACAGGGCCGCGCCGACCGCGAAGGTCGTCGGCGCGAGCTGTGCTCGCGTCGCGGCGGTGGCGGCGATCACCATCGTGACGATCACCGCGACGTACGCGATCACCGGCACCGCGAGCGTGTCGAGGGTGCGCCACAGCGCGGCGAGGATGCCGAGGCCGATCACCAGCGGAACTGCCGCGAGCCAGCCGGCGTGGTCGAGCCACAGCCGCGGCGGCACGAGATAGCCGACCGCGACCGCGTAGGCGAGGTGACCGAGCAAGAACGCGACGAGCCCGACGAGGAACCCGCGCTTGTAGAGCAGCGCGATATCACCGACGACGCCGAGCACGAGCCCGATCACGACGCAGCCCTGGAACAGCTCGAACGCGCGATCGGCGTCACCGCGCTGACAGACAGCGAGGATCGCGGTCGCCACGAACGCGCACGACGCGACGATCTTCGCGACCGTGCGTTGTGTCTCGCGTTGCCGGCGCTCGGCATCGACGAGCACGAGGCACGCGAGCGCGCAGATGATGGTCGTCGAGATCATGCCGGGTCCCAGCCGCCGAGGATGCGCAGCACGAGGTCGAGCCGGTCCTGGCCCCACACGAGGTGCTTGCCGTCGACGATGAACGTCGGTACGCCGAACACCTTGGCCGCACCGGCCTGCGCCGTCTCGGCCGCGAGCGCCGCCTTGATCGCGGGGTCCTGCGTGCGCTCGACCCACTCGCGCGGCAGGCCGACCTCGCCGAGGATCGCGCGCAGCGTGGCCGCGTCCTCGAGGTCGCGCTGCTCGGCCCACATCGCGCGCCCCAGCGCCGTCGCGAGCGGCGTGGCGTCGCCGTGCTCGCGGGCGATCAGGCACAGGCGCTGCGCCGCGATCGTGCGCTGCGGGAACTTGCGTGGCATCTCGAACGGCACGCCCCACCACCGCGCCCAGCGATCGATCTCGCGCGACATGTAGCGCAGCTTCGGCGGCGGCATCGCGAGTAGCGGCACCTCGGTCTGGCCGATCTCGCGGAACAAGCCACCGAGGAGGATCGGGTGCAGTCGCGGCGTCACGCCGGCGAGGCGCGAGAGCGCGGGCAGCTGCGTCAGCGCGAAGTACGCGAACGGGCTCGACACGTCGAAGTAGACGTCCAGCGAGCGTGGCGACGTGAAGCCCTGCACGCCCTCGCCGAACGGCCGCGGGCCACCCGGTGGAGCCTCGGCATCGGGCTCCCAGCCCGCGAGCGCTGCCTCGACCCACGCGATCCGGTCCTGACCCCAGAATAACAAGGGCTCGCGCTGGTCGCGCCGCACGATCCACGCCGGGGCGCCGAAGATCCCGAGCGCGATCGCCTCGTCGGTGCGGCGCTTGAGCTCGTCCTTGATGTCGGCATCGTCGGCGCGCCGCAACGCCGTCGCGATGTCGGCCGTGCTCGTGCCGGCGAGCGCGAGCGCGCTCGCGATCACCTCGTCGCGGGTGATGTCCTCGCCACGTTGCCAGTACGCGGCATACAGCGCCTCGATCGCCGCCGGCCAGCCGGAGCGGGGCAGGGCGAGCAGGGTGCGCAACGCCCGCACCGTCCGCATCGGGTGGGCCTGGGGCATCCGGAACGGCACGCCGAAGATCTCGGCCCACCGGTGCATGTCCTGGGCGTTGTGGAGCGCCTTCGCGGCGCCGAGCGTCGCCATCGGGCCATCCCGCGTCGGCGCATCCGGTGCCACGATGCCGCGAAACACGCCGCCGAGCAGCATCGGCCGCCAGTCGAGCTCGACCCCGGCCGCGCGCGCCAGATCAGGTGCCTTCTTCGACGCGAGATAGGCGTACGGACAGGAGAAGTCGAACCACAGCTCGAGCACACGACGAGCCTACTGTGGCGGCCGGCCGCGTACGCGGGAGTGAGGCGTGGGTAGCGAACAAAAGGTGGACGTTGAGGTCGAAACGATCCCCCACGAAGACCGTGCGCCCACACGGGAACACCCCGCGTGGGCCTTTCGCGATGGGGGTTACACCGGCTAAACTTCTGAGGTTCGAAGATGGCCAAGCTGGTCGACGGGTTCAAAGACGGCAAGCCGGAGCTTGGGCGGAGGACGTTCCTCGTTCCCGAGAACCACTCCGAGGTGCTTGCGTTGCTGTATCACGAGCAAACGGGCATCGTGGGCGGCCTCCCCGTGGGTCCGGTGACCACGGATCCCTTCGGAGCCCATGGAATTCGCATGTATCCCGATCAGGATCCGGTCGTGCTAGAAGAGACCCGTCGCTACTTCGAGAAGCTCGCAGAGCGATTCTCGAATGATCTTCCGAAGGCGTAGGTTAGCGGCGGCGACAGTTCTGGCTGCAGTGGCGAGTTGTTCAGGCACTCAGACCAAACAGGTCGGGTGTTCCAAGGACACCGACTGCCGCAACCCCCGTGTCTGCGACCAATCCGTGTGTGTCGATCCTCATCCCCTGCCAACCGATGACGCCGGTACGCGCCAGCGTGCCGTCATCACCGTGAAGGGCTCACCTCCGTTCGCGATGTTCGGCGGCGACGCGCGCCACACCGGCAAGCGCGGCGGCCCGGCCGCGGCGCAAGCGCCGAAGGAGCTGTGGAGCATCGACGTCCACGGTCCGGTCGCGGGCTCGCCGACCATCGGTCCCGACGGCACGATCTACGTCGCGTCGCACGACGGCGCGCTGTACGCCATCGAGCCGACCGGCGTGGAGAAGTGGGCGCTGAAGACCGGCGATCGCTCGTGGTCGACCCCGGCGGTGGCCGAGGACGGCACGATCTACATCGGCTCCGACGACGATCACCTGTACGCGGTGAAGCCCGACGGCATGCCGAAGTGGAAGCTCCGTCTCGGAGACTGCGATCCGAAGGGTTTTGGCCCCGAGTCGTCGCGCTGCGATGTCGACGGCGGCCCGACGATCGGGCCCGATGGCACGATCTACGTCGGCGGCGACGGCATCCACGCGGTGTGGCCCGACGGCACGTTGCGCTGGAAGCTCGCGACCGCCGAGCACGTGGCGTCCACGCCGGCGCTCGCGGCCGACGGCACGGTGTACGCCGGCTCGCAGGACGACGCGCTCTACGCGATCGCACCCGACGGCTCGAAGAAGTGGGAAGTGCGCACCGGCGGTGACGTCGACGCATCGCCCACGATCGGCGCCGATGGCACGATCTACGTCGGCAGCGACGACCATCTCCTCTATGCGATCTCGCCGGCAGGCGCCGTGCAGTGGAAGGTCGTCACCGGCGCCGAGATCGCGGGCGGTGCTGCGCTCGCAAGCGACGGCACGATCTACGTCGGCAGCCACGACGCCAGCCTCTACGCCATCGCACCGACCGGCCAGGTGCGATGGAAGCTCTCCGCGGCCGATAAACTCCATGGAACGCCCGGTATCGCGACCGACGGGACGATCCTCTTTGGCTCGCAAGACGAGCACGTCTACGCGGTCGCTCCCGACGGCACGCTGCGCTGGAACCTCCAGCTCCCCGGCGATGTCGACACCACGCCCGCGATCGGATCGGACGGCATCATGTATGTCGCCGGCGACGACGGGCACCTTCACGCATTTCGTTAGTAGGAAAAGAAGAAATCATGTCTACGTTCGATCGGCAGGCAGTCATCGACTGTCTGTCCCGCCTGGTCACCCCAGGTATCAAGTTGACCGCGCTCGCCGACGAGCTCGGCGTGCGCAAGCACGATTACGCCGCGCTGCGCTCGCAGATCCTCGACCTCGTCGAGGATGGCACCGTGCACGTCCTGCCCGGTGGCGCGTTCGCGCTTGCTCCGATGGGCCGGCCCGCGGATCCGCAGGCCAAGCCGCTGCCACCCCCACCACCACCGCGCGCGATCAAGCCGACCGCGAAGCCGTCGAGGCCTGCCACGAGCGTGGCGCCGAAACGCAGCGCGATCCCGCTTCGCCCGGCGGCCAAGCCGATCCTGGTGAAGCCACCGGCGGTGAAGGAGGAGTACGACCCCGAGACCGGCGAGATCCGGATCGTCGGTCCGCACGCCGCCGCGCATGGCAAGGCCATCGTGCCGCCGGCGCCGGTCGCACCGCCTCCCGATCCGAAGCTCGTCGGGCGCATCACCGTGCACCCGGCCGGCTACGGCTTCGTCGCGCTCGATGATGGCGAGACCGCGTTCGTGCCCGCGAAGTATCGCGGCCACTCGCTCGACGGCGATCGCGTCCAGGTCGAGACCTGGCCCGGCATGCGCGGCACCGAAGGTCGCGTCACCGCGATCCTGACGCGCGGCCGCGCACGCCTGACCGGCATCCTGCGCCGCGTCGGGCGCGCCGTGTACCTCGAGCCCGATGATCCGCGCATCGCGGCCGACTACGGTCGCGTGCACCTCGACGACGCGCCGGTCGGCAAGGACGGTGACGCGGTCGTCGCCGAGATCACGCGCTATCCGGACGCGGTCCGCCGCGAGCTCGCCGCGAAGGTCATCAAGATCCTCGGCGACCCCGAGGACCCGCGCACCGAGATCGAGAAGATCCTCGCGGTGTCGATGATCCCGATCGAGTTCCCCGACGATGCCGCCGCGCAAGCGGCCGGGACGCCGCAGGAGCTCACGCCCGCCGACCTCGCGGATCGCATCGATCTACGCGACCGCCGGTTCTGCACGATCGATCCCGAGACGGCGCGCGACTTCGACGACGCGCTGTGCATCGAGGAGGGTCCGCACGGCGGACCTCGCGTGTGGGTCGCGGTCGCCGATGTCTCGCACTACGTGCGATGGAACGACGCGCTCGATCGCGAAGCGGCGATCCGCAGCGTGTCGGTCTATCTGCCCGACCGCGTGATCCCGATGCTGCCGCACCAGCTGTCCTCGAATATCTGCTCGCTGAACCCGCTCGTCGATCGCTGCGCGATGGTCGTGCGGCTCGACTACAGCGACGACGGCGACGTGCTCGATACCGGCTATTGCGCCGCGGTGATCCGCTCGAAGGGACGGCTCGATTATCCCGGCGTCGCGGCAGCGCTCGAAGGCGACTTCCGCGGCCGGCGCGAGCAATACCGCCAGTGGAAGAACGAGCTCGAGAGCCTGAATGCCCTCGCGCGCGTGCTGCGCGCACGGCGCATGGAGCGCGGTTCGCTCGATCTCGAGATCGCCGAGCCCAAGGTCGTGCTCGACGCCGACGATCCGCGCCTGGTGCGCGATGTCGTCAAGGCCAAGGGCGATCCCGCGGTCAAGCAGGCGTACCAGCTCGTCGAGGAGTTCATGATCGCCGCCAACGAAGCGGTCGGGACGTTCTTCCGCAAGCGCGGTGCGTTCACCGTGTGGCGCGTGCACGCGCCGCCGGATCCGGATCGCGTCGCGCTGCTCGGCGAGCTCCTCGGCGCGTACGGCATCGCGGTCGATGTCGAACACGCGACGACGCCGCGCGGCATGAAGGACGTGCTCGATCAGATCACGCAGAAGCCCGGCGCGCAGGCGCTGTCGTTCTTGCTCCTGCGGACACTGACACAGGCGGTGTGGGACACCGTCCCGATCGGGCACTTCGGCCTCGCGTCCGGGGACTACCTCCACTTCACGTCGCCGATCCGTCGCTATCCGGATCTGCTCGTCCACCGCCTGCTCAAGCACCAGCTCCACCGCGATGGCAACGCGTCGGGTGGTGGCTACGGCAAGCCGCCGCCTCCGATCGAGACCCTCACGGAGCTCGCGTCGTCGTCGAGCAGCAACGACCGCCGCGCGATGGCGGCCGAGCGCGAGGCCGTGGCGATGTACCGCGCGTACCTCATGCGCGATCAGGTCGGCGAGCGCTTCCCCGGCACCGTGTCGGCGGTGACCAGCTTCGGCGCGTTCGTCGAGCTCGAGGAGCCCTTCGTCGAGGGCCTCATCAAGCTCGACTCGCTCGGCGAGCGGTTCACCTACGACGAGGTCCACATGCGGCTGTCCGCGGAACGCTCGGGGCGCACGATCGAGCTCGGTGACAAGGTCACCGTCGAGATCGCGAACGTCTCGGTGCTCCGCCGCCGCATCGACTTCATCTTGATCGAGGGCGCGCCGAAGGCGACGACGGCCGGCAAGCCGAAGCTCGAGACCCACCCGCGCGCGACCGTGCAGAAGAAGAAGAAGGTCGGCAAGGAGCTCGATCGCGTCCAGCAGCAACACGTCGAGCGCGGTGCCAAGCCGCGCAGCTCGGGCGGCGAGAAGCCGCGTCTCGGCGTCTCGCATCGCGGCCTCGGTGGCGGCGGCGGTGGCGGTGGCGGTGGCCGCAGCGGCGGGCGCAAGAAGCGCCGCTAGCTCCCGCTAGCTCGGATCGCGATCAACCGCCAGCGCTAGTTCGCCGCGGGGACGATCAGCGCCGGCAGGTTCGATCCGTGCGAGCCGTCGCCGAGCTCGCCGTGCCCGCCGTAGCCCCAGCAGTACAAGGCGCCACCGGCCGCGATCGCGCAGGCGTGGTAGAGGCCGGCCGCGACCTCGGTGTACGTGCCTTGCGGGACGGCGACGCGATCGGCGGCCTCGTCGAAGCCGCCGACCATCGTGTCGCCGCGGCCGAGTTGGTAGCCGCCGTTGTCACCCCAGCACCACGGCGCGTCGCCGCAGATCGCGCACGAGAACGAGTTGCCCGACGCGACGTGCGTGCACGCGGCGAGTGGTTGCCCGGCGCCTTTCACGATCGCCGGTGTGGCGACCTGTTGCATCGCGCCGCTTTGACCGCACTGGCCGCGCCCGTTGTAGCCCCAGCACACGACCTGGCTGGCGGGCGTGAGCGCGCACGAGTGCTGATTGCGCGACGAGGTCGAGACGACCGCATCCGCATACAGCACCGGGGTCGGGCTGTTGCCGCCCGTCATCCCGTCACCGAGCTGGCAGAGCCCGTTGTCGCCCCAGCACACGCGCCCACCTCCGGTCTGCGCGCCGCACGCGAACGCGTCGCCGAACTCGAGCGTGGCGAGGTCGGCGAGCAACGGATCGTTGATCGCCATCGGCGAGCTCTGATCGACGTCGATCACGTGACCCCAGCACGAGACGAGGCCACCGGTCGTGCGCCCGCAACTCGCGACGTTGCCGCCGTAGAGACGATCCCACTGCTGACCCGCCGGCGGTGTCACGGTGTTCACGCCGGGCGTGTTGCGCGCCGCGCCGAGCACGCCGGTATCGGGCTTGCCCCAGCACGTGATCGCGCCAGCCTCGAGCGCGCACGTGAACGCCAGGCCGATCGCGACCGACTCGGGATGGTTGACCCGGGACGGTGCCGCGGTCGGCCGCGGGAAGTCGCACGGCGCGGTCGGCGTGCACGGTTGATCGACCGTGCCGTGACCGAGCTCCGCGCTGATCCCGCCGAGCGTGTCGGCGCCCCAGCACCACAGCGCGCCATCGGAGGTCTGCCCGCACGTGTGATCGTCGCTGGTCCACACGTGCTGCCACGCCTGGCCGTTCGGCGGCGCGATCTCGATCGGCGTCGGGCGCAGCGCCGCGAGCCCGGTGCCGAGGTCGCCGAACACGTTCCCGCCCCAGCACTTCACGTGATCGCCGTCGCGCAGACAGCCGAGCTCGTCGTAGCCGCGGTCGGGTGCGGTCGGCGTCTGCGACGACACGAACACCTCGTCGGCCGGCCCGAGCGCGACCGCCTGCGACGGCGTGCGCACGAGCTTCCACACGCCATCACCGAGCCCGCCGAGGGTTTCGGTGCCCCAGCAGTACGCCTGGTGATCGCGCACGCCACAGATGGTCTGCGCGCCGGCGCTGATCTGCGTCCAGCCGGCGTCGGGCACGAGCTGTTTCGCAGGCGCGACCGGTGTGTTGCCGCCGCCGAGATCCTTGTACTGGTTGTAGCCCCAGCACCAGACCACGCCCGAGACGGCATCCGGTGCGTCGCCCATCAGCACGCAGGTCTTCGAGTTGCCGGTCGTCACGTGGAGCGGGAACAGGTTCGGCGGCAGGCCCTCGTTGACCACGGTCGGCGTGGTGACGCTCCCGGGCGCGTTCGGGGGCTGGCCGGCCTGGCCCGCATCATTCGCGCCGAAGCAGAGCACGCCCATCGAGCTGCTGATCGCGCACGTGTGATCGGTGCCGGCCGCGACGTCGATGAAGTCACCGATCGTCGGTGCGAACCGCGTCATCGCGTTGGTCGCGGTCGTGATGCCGAGACTGTCCTGATGCCCCCAGCACCACAGCTGGCCTTCACCGACCGCGCACGAGTGCGCGCCACCGGCCGTGATCACATCGAACATCGGCATCGTCGGCGGACCCGCGACCTGCGCGGGCACGTTCGCGATCCCGCCGTGCACGCCCCGCGATTCGCCCTCGTCGTTCTGGCCCCAGCACCACACCGTGTGATCGCTCTTGATCGCGCACGTGTGCTCGTTGCCCGTCGCGAGCGCGAGCCACGTCGTGTCGCCCACGTACGTCGGCGTCGCGACGAAGTCGTTGATCGCGGCGACCCCGATCTGGCCCTCGTGACCGTCGCCCCAGCACAGCGCGCGACCGGTCGCGTCGAGGCCGCACACGTGCCGACCGCCGGTGCGCACCTTCGCGAGGGCGGTCGTGCAGACGCCGCCGGGTGCGACGCAGTAACCGCCCTCGCAGGTCATGTCGGAAGGGCAGGCATCGGCGGCGCCTGGCGTGCACAGGATCGAGCACGCTTCGCGCGGCGGCTCGTAGCAGCCGGCGACGACCACGACGAGCACCAGGACCCCGCAGCGAGCCATTCACGACAATGGTATCAGACCCTACGGGCGGTGAAAGAACGCGCGAATGTGCGTTAGGTCGCGCTCGATCTTGGTCTCGCGCTCCTTGCGCAGCGACGACTCGCTGACGACGAGCGTCGCGAGGCCATGGACCTCGGCGTAAAGCTTGATGTGCGCCTTCGTCGTGTGGGCCTGCTCGCCGGGCGCGAACACGATCTCGGCCCACACCTCGGCACGACCGCCGTTGCCGGTGTCCTCGAAGTAGATGAGGCGCGCCGCCGGCTGGTTATGGAAGTGGAGGTTGTCGCGATGGCCGGTCGGCGAGACGAGCGTGACCCGCGCGTCGACGCCGTGCTGCGATGTGACGATGACCTTCGCGACGTCGGGAAAGATCTCGGTCCATTTCGGGTAGTCGAGACAGGCGGCGTAGATGTCGGCCGGGTCGCCGTCGAGCGTGGTCTCGCCCTCGGTCATCGCCTGGTCCTTGGGCTGCCAGATCTTCACCCCGGCCGTCTCGGCGCTTGCGGGGGTCGCGAGGTACCCCAGCGAGGGCAACAGGGCGAGGGCCACGAGGCGCATCCTCATTTATTAGCGCAGGAATTTCGGAGTGGAAGTTCTTTCTGGTCAGGGTGAGCCCACGGCCACCGGCAGCGCCGAGGCGTGGCTGCCGTCACCGGTCTCGCCGTGCGGTCCATCACCCCAGCAGTAGAGCGCTCCCTGGTCGTCGAGCGCGCAGGCCCGCGTGTCTCCAAGCGCGAGCTCGGTGAAGTGCAACTCGGGAGGCACGCCGGCGAGATCGGCGATGTTGCGCAGCGTGACGGTGCGATTCCCGGTCTCGTTCCGGCTCGAGCGTCCCCAGCAGTAGACCGTCGCGCTGCAGATCGCGCACGAGTAGTCGGGGCCGACGGCGATGGCGGTGCAATCGTGGAGCGGGCCATCGGTCGCCGCGACCACCGACGGCGTGGGGATCATGCCGCCCGTGGCGACGCCGGCCTCGAGCGAGCTATTCGAGCCGAAGCACTTCACGCCTCCCGCGGTCGTGAGCGCGCACGTGTGCGTCGCGCGAAACGCGACCTCGGCGATCGTGCCGACGTCGTACGCGGCGATCGTGGCGGACGTCGTCGTGCCGTTGCCGAGCTGCCCGTTGCCGTTGCCGCCCCAGCACACGCGCGAGTGGTCGCTCGAGCGCGCCGCACACACGGAGTCGTCGCCGACATGCAGCGACGTGAGATCGTGGAGCTCCGGGTCGGTCTGATCCGTGGGCGTGTAGTAGTAGGCGGCCAGGAAGTAGCCCCAGCATTCGAGCTTGTTCGCGGTCGTCACCCCGCACGTCGCGCGATCACCTCCGTAGAGCTTCGTCCACGCGCCCGTGGTCGGCTCGACGGTCTCGACCGAGTGGCCGATCGGCGTGTCGACGCCGAGCTGGCCGTAGCCGCTGTCTCCCCAGCAGCGGACCGTCGCACCCGTGCGGACGCAGCTGTAGTCATTGCCGGCGATCAGCTCGTCGATGGTGCCGATCGCGCTCGGACCCCGCACCGGAATGGGTTGATCGCACGGCTGGCCGTCGATGCATGGTTGATCCGCACCACGCGCGCCGCCGGCGCTGACCTGGCCGTAGTAGTCGGCGCCCCAGCACCAGAGCTGGCCGTCGATCGTCGTCGCGCACGTGTGCCGGCGGCCCGAGTACACGTGCTGCCACGCCATCCCGTTCGGGGCGTGGATCGCGATCGGCACCTTGTGGCGCGTCTGGAAGCCGAGGCCGAGCTCGCCGTGCGAGTTCTCGCCCCAGCACGACAGCTTCGTGCCGGTCAGCATGCAGCCGATCTCCGCCGTCGGGGTGGCGAGCGGCGCCTCGGTGTTGAGCGAGACGCTGTCGGCGGCGCCGATCTGCGACGCGGACTCGTGCGGCAGGATGAACTCCGACCACAGTCCATCACCGAGGCCGCCGAGGTTGCTCGTGCCCCAGCACCGCGCGATGCCGTCGCGCACGCCGCAGATCCGCCGCGCCGACATCGACACCGACGTCCAGCCGCCTTCGGTGCCGATCTGCGTCGGCACCGCGTAGTCCATCGGCAGGTTCGTGATCGTTTGCGAGCCGTTGTTGAATCCCCAGCACCACAGCGTGCCATCGACGAGGATCGCGCATGACACGAGATCGCCGGCGACGATCTTCGTGGCGGGCATCGGCATCGCGACGGGTTGCGGCGCCGTGACGCTGCCGCCCACCGTACCGGTCTGGTCGTGTCCGTTGGTGCCCCAGCACAGGACGCCCTGCGACTCGCTGAGCCCGCACGTGTGATCGAAGCCGGTCGAGATCGCGGTCCAGTCGGTCAGCGAGCCAACCTGCGTGGCGACGGTGACGGCACCGACCCCGTTCTGCGGCTCGCGTCCCCAGCACCACAGGGTTCCCGCCGAGAGCGCGCAGCTCTGGCTTCCGCCGGCGGCGACGTGATCGAAGCGCGGCGTCGTGCCGGCGAACTGCACCGGCGTCGGCACGTTGTAGGTGCCAGCCTTGCTGCCGGCGACCTGACCATCCCCGTTCTGCCCCCAGCACATCACCTGGTGATCGGTGATGCCGCACGTGTGCTCGGCGCCGACCGACAGCTCGCTCCACTTCACCTCGGGATCGCCCACCAGCGCGGGTGCGGACGCTTGGGTGACGTCGGCGATGCCGAGCTGGCCGACGTTGTTATCGCCCCAGCACCAGATCGAGCCCTGGAGATCGAGGCCGCAGACGTGGCGTGCCCCGGTGCCCACCGAGGCGAAGTCGATCGCCGGTGTCGAGCACGTCCCGTCGACGTTGCGACACACGTGCTCGGGCGTGCAGACGAGCTTTCCGGGGCACGTGTCGGTGCAGATGATGCCGCACGTGTCCACGGGGGGCTCGTAGCAGCCCACCAGCGCCACCACGAAGCAGACAAGTCGCCCCACCTTCGCCCATTGTACGCCGACTCGGTCCACGGCCGGTTGATTCTGCTCGTGCTCCACCTCGCACTCGACCCCACGAGTACGCGTCTGAATTCGACGATCGTCCTACCGGGTCGCGAGGGCCTCGAGGAGCTTGCGGCGCGTGATCGGTTTCGCGACCAGGGCGCGCACGCCGAGGTCGCGCGCGCGCCGGCGGTGTTCCGGGTTCGCGCGCGACGTGATGATGACGATCGGCGTGGTCTTGAAGCGGTCGTCCTTGCGCAGCTTCGTGATCAGCTCGAAGCCGTTGACCTCGGGCATCTCGAGATCGGTGACGACGAGATCGTAGCGGAGCTGCCGCGTCATCTGGAGCGCGCGCGCGCCGTCCTCGGCGACGTCGACGATCCAACCCTCGCGCCCGAGCATCGACGTCATCGCCTCGCGGATCGCGCGCGAGTCATCGACCACGAGCGCTCGCCCGGCGAGGACCATCGGCGCCGAGCCGCTGTCGATCAGCGTCTCGTGTGGCGCATCGGGGTAGACGCGGCGCACGAGCTGCGCCGGATCGAGGATGAGCTGGACCTTGCCGGAGCCGCTGATCGTCGCGGCCGCGTAGAGCGTCAGCGGCGCGAGCAACGGCCCGAGTGGCTTGATGATGATCTCGCGCGGGCCGACGATCTTGTCGACGGTGCCGACGAAGCTCTTGCCGGCGAACGACACCACCACGCCGGCGCGGCGCTCGTTGTTCGGGCCGTGACCGAGCAGCGCCTCGAGGCGCAACACCGGCAGCTGCTCGTGACGCACCGTGGTCGTGGTCGCGTTCGGCTCGACGAGCGTGGTGTCGATGACGTGGACCGCGGGGATCGCGTAGACCTGACCGCCGACCTTGAACAGCATCGCCTGCGCGAGCGAGGTCGACAGCGGCA
>Ga0326726_10004406_pt1 | contig 12843 bp, 12 predicted proteins | sample MHFenrmetagenome_2_FD_207603 | JGI IMG/M metagenome (GOLD analysis project Ga0326726, IMG submission 207603) | Lab enriched peat soil microbial communities from Michigan Hollow, Ithaca, NY, United States - MHF15MN | ecosystem: Environmental > Terrestrial > Soil > Wetlands > Peat | place: USA...
CGACGATCACGGTGGCCAGGGTCCTCGCCGCGAGCAGCGCCAGACACCTCACCGCGTACGGGGTGATCTGAGATGCTCGGAGTACTCGCTTGCCTAGGCGCTCGTCGAACAGGTTAGCGCGGGACGCGCGTCCGCGCGAGGCCGGGCGCTGAACGGTCGAAACCGTTCATAGTTGGCGAAGACACCAAACGGGCCGACGACACTCGGCCACTTTGATTTCGACCCCTTGATGGTTGCGGGCTCGTGCAACCACCGGGGGATCACAAGGTGTTATCCGAGTATTGCAAGCAGGAGCTGCAGCAGCTTCTGGGCAAACCCTCTCAGAACTGCACCGGGGATTGGAAGTCCTCGGTCCGCCTCGTAAGCCCTATTCAGCGCTAATGGGCCGCCGCCAAGCGGATGCTTCTGTCATCCGGGGCACCGGCTCCGGAAGCGCCACTCTCACCATCGCTCGCAAAACGAACTGCTTCGCGTCAGACGGCTCTCGAAGGTCTGCTCGGCGCTTGCTCGCTACTCAGGTTCGGTGCCGGATGTCTTCGCCTTCGACGAGATAAAACACCTCCTCACAGATGTTCGTCGCATGGTCGGCAATGCGCTCCAGGGATTGCGCGGCCAGAATCAGACCAATGCCCCGCGTGACGATGTCGGGGTCTGTGACCCTCTGTTCAAGGAGGTGACGAAACGTCTCCGCGTTCATCGCATCGACCTGATCGTCCAGCCCGATTACGGCCTGTGCTTTGTCGATATCCTCGTGCTCGAAGGCCCGCAGCGCCTCGTGAACCATCCGCAACGTCTTCACCGACATCTGGGACAACTCGCGGAGCGGTGTCAGTGGGGGATGCGACGGGAGGATCTCGACGTACTTGCAGTTGTCTACGGCCTGATCGCCGATGCGCTCGAGTTCCGAAGTGATCCGCAGCATCATCAGGAGGAGCCGGAGGTCCTTGGCAACAGGCGCGTAGACGGTGACCAGCCGGATCGCTTCGCGGTCGATCTCGACCTGAAACCGATCGAGCCTCGGTTCGCTCGTGCGCACCTGCTCGATGGCGGCTCGCTCGCCATTGATTAGCGCGTTCGAGGCTGCCGCGACCATCGACTCAGCCAGCGCGCCCATTTCAATAATCCGCTGCTTCAATGTCGCCAGCTCCTGGTCAAACTTCTTCATCGGTAACTCCCCTAGCCATACCGGCCCTCGACGTACATCTCGGTCTTCTTTTCTTTCGGCTTCAGAAAGATGTCCACTGTTGGTCCCTGTTCGATGACCTCGCCCAGGAACATGAAGATGCATTCGTCGCTCATCCGGCGGGCTTGTCCCATGTTGTGGGTCACGATCGCGATCGTGTACGTTCTCTTCAGGTCGTTCATCAGCCGTTCGATCGCGGCCGTGCCTTCCGCGTCCAGCGCCGAACAGGGTTCATCCATCAGGATGACCTGCGGCTTGAGTGGAAGCAGACGTGCGATGCACAGCTTCTGCTGCTGTTCCAAGGTGAGTTCCGTCGCCTTCCTGCGCAAGTCGTCCTTGACGTCCTTCCAAAGCAGTACCTCCGTGAGCGCCGACTCGACGAGCTGATCGAGCGCGCGGGGCGTCAGCGCCCGCGCGCCGGAGTGCACGCGCAGACCAAACACGACGTTCTCGTAGATGGAGATGGGCAGCGGATTGGGCCGCTGAAACACCATGCCGACCGCCTTTCGGAGCTCTCCGAGGCTGACATCCATATCGAGAATGTTCTTACCCAGCACCTTGACTTCCCCAGTCGTGGTGACGTTACCGTAACGCTCGTTGAGGCGGTTGAAGCAACGCAACAGGGTGGTCTTGCCGCATCCCGATGGTCCGATCAACGCCGTGATCACGCCCTGTCGGATGTCGACGGTTACGTTCTTCAGCGCCTGAAACTCTTCGTACCAGAGGTTCAAGTCGCGCGTCTGGATGCTGTACGGAGCGTCCGGCTCTGTCTGAGTCATCCAAAGTGCCCGCGGACATAGTCGAACGTCAGCTGGTGCGCGGGATGCTCGGAGAAGAGGACGTCGGTGGGCCCGACTTCGATCAAGCGCGAACTATTGAGAAACGCCACACGGTCGGCCAGCCGATGAACCTGCTGCACGAGATTGGAGACCACCACGATCGTCATCTCTCGCTTGAGCTCGAGGAGGACATCCTCGATCTTCGAGGTCGTCACCGGGTCCACGGCGATCGAGAACCGATTGAGACAGAGGATCTCCGGGCGGTGAGACAAGGCTCTGGCCAGCGTGAGCCGCTGTTGCTGGCCCCCGGACAACTTCGTGCCGAGGAGACGCAGGCGGTCTTTCACCTCGTCCCACAGCGCTGCCTGACGCAGACACCTCTCGACCAGTTCGTCCAGTTGGGCGCGGTCGCGCATGCCCGCCATTCGGGGGGCATATGCTACGTTGTCGTACACGGACAGCGGGAGGCCGACCGGGAGAGGGAAGACCATACCGATCCTACGCCGAAGATCACATACGTTCTTCACTCGAAACACGTCTTCCCCGTCAAGAGTGACTTCCCCGGTGATGCGGACGTTGGGGATGAAGTCGATCGTCCGATTGATGCACTTGAGGAGTGTCGTCTTGCCTGAGTTCGCCGGACCGATGATGCCGAAGATCTGGTGGGTAGGAACCTCGAGGCTGATGTCGTCAAGCGCGGTTGTGGCCCCATACTTCACCGTGACGTTCCGAAACACGACGTGCGCGGCCATGACGTGCTACCACTTCCGTCGCGAGCGGAGGCGAACCCGAAACACGATGGAAACCAGGTTCACGGTGAGTACGAGCGCAATCAAGACCACGGCCGTACCGTACGCGAGAGCATCTGAGGCACCCGTGACCTGCGTCGAGATCGTGAAGAGATGGTACGAGAGCGCCATGAAGGGGTCGCGCAGCCCATAGGGGAAAAATGACGCCACGCCGGAGTCCGTGACCGCCACATAGAACAGTGCGCCCGTAAAGAGAATGGGTGCCGTCTCTCCTGCCGCCCTCGACACCTGAAGGATCACGCCGGTGAGAATCCCGCTGATCGCATTGGGAAGCACGATGGTGCGGATCGTCTGCCAACGACTTGCGCCCAGGTTCCAACAGGCCTCGCGAAACGCAAACGGCACCGCCGCAAGCGCCTCTGTCGTGCTGGTGATGATCACCGGCAGGGTCATGATCGCCAGCGTGCAGGAGGCGGCCGCAATCGACCGGCCGAACCCCGCCATCAGCACGAAGACACCGACCCCGAAGAGCGCGTGCACGATGCTTGGGACGCCAGCCAGGTTGACGACGGCGAGGTTGACGAGACGCGTCAGCCAGTTCTCGCGGGCGTATTCGCTCAGGTAGACACCCGCAAGGACACCGATCGGCGCGGCGATCGCGAGAGAAAGAACCACGACGTCCAACGTCCCCACGAGCGGGGCCCAAATGCCTCCTGCGGTCATGTAGTTCTTCGGATTCTCGACCAGGAAAGACCATGAGAGGACCGGCCACGCCTTGACCACCACGTAGGCCAAGATCCCCAGCAGCGGGAGGATGAGGGCGGCTGTCGTCAGGAGGAGACACACGTAGGCCGCACGTTCAACCAGCCGCTTCCGCCGTTCGATCGGACCAGGCGCGAAACGCCCTGCCTCAGCGCTCACGTGCCGTGCCTTCCCTTGACGCCCCTGACGATGAGATCTGCGGTCAGATTGGTGATCAAGGAAATGATCATGAGCAAACTGCCAATGACGAACAGCACCCGGTAGTGCGTGCCTCCCTGAACCGTCTCCCCCAGCTCGGCGGCGATCGTTGCGGTCAGCGTGCGCACCGGGTCGAGGACGCTATGAGGGATCCGCACCGAGTGGCCCGTGGCCATGAGGACCGCCATGGTTTCGCCGACGGCCCGTCCGACCCCTAAGAGTGCTGCGGCCAGAAGCCCGTTCCTTGCGGCGGGCAGGAGAACCCGGGTGGTCAGCTGCCAGCGGCTGGCCCCCAGCGCCAGCCCTGCCTCCCGATACGAATCCGGAACGGCTTTGAGCGCATCCTCGCCCACCGACATAATGATGGGCACACTCATGAGCGCGAGGATGATGCCGCCGTTCAGGATATTGATGCCGATCGGAGCGCCAGTGGCCCAGATGATCACCGGGTTCAAGACCATGTAGCCGATGAATCCCCAGACCACTGAAGGGATGGCCGCCAGGAGCTCAATGATAATCTTCAGCGCTTCCCTGGCTTTCGGACCACAGAATTCCGAAATGAAGATCGCCGAGGCGAAGCCGGCGGGCACGGAGACGGCCATCGCCAAAGCCGTGACGGATGCCGTACCGGCGAGGAGCGCGAGAATGCCGAACTGCGGGCGGATCGTCGAGTCCGGGCGCCAATTCACGCTGGTGATGAACTCCGTGAGATCGAGCTCCCCGAAGAGGACGGGCGCACCTTCACGAAAGACGAAGAAGAAGATCGCGAAGACGAAGAGGATCGCGCTCCACCCGCAAAGCCGGATCGCCCACTCCACGGCCGACTCGCCGAATGCTGAGAATCGGTACCTCAGGTCCTTACGCCTACCCATTGACGGCACCATGGCACGTTACGGGCCAGCGACGTGGACTGGGACGAAGCCTACCTTTCGCACGATCTGCTGCCCGTCGATCCCGAGTACCCAGTCGAGGAATGCTTTTGTCAGGCCCATGGGTTCTCCGCGAGTGTAGAGATACAGGCGTCGGGCGATGGGGTAGGACCCGCTGATGGCCGCGTCCGCAGTCGGGGCGACCATCGGCCCACCTTTCTCCTTCGACACCTTCAGGGCCTTCACCCCGATCACGGCGAATGCCATCCCACTGTAACCGATGGCACACGGTGTTCGTGAGACCAGCGCCACGACGTCCTTGGAGCCGCTCTGGTCGATGGAGCCCAGTTTGTACTCGCGCTTGTCCCCGAGGATGACTTCACGAAAGTAGGCGTACGTGCCGGAACTGTTTTGGCGGCCCACGCGGATGATAGCGTCGCTCTTGCAGGCCGGGTTCGTGATGCCAAGTTGAGACCATGTCTGAATCTGTCCCCCCTCACCATAGATCTCGGCGAGTTCCTCGATGGAGATCAAGTCGAGAGGGTTGTCCTTGTGCACGTAGACGGCGAGCGCATCGAGGGCGACCGTGAATTCCTGCGGCTGTGTGCCATTGTGTGCCTTCGCGCGATTCATCTCGTCGACCTTCATCTCGCGACTGGCCGCGGCGATGTCGAGAATCCCTTCGCTGAGGCCGGCAATGCCGATGCCGGAGCCGCCGCCTGTGACCTGCACGGAAATGTCGGGCCGTGCCTGCTTGTAGTTCTCGGCCCACGCCTGCACCAGATTCACCATCGTGTCCGAACCCGTGATGCGGATGACGGCTTCGGATGATGCAGCGTCGGTTGAACGCGGTTCGCTCCTACCGCCCGAACACGCGGTTGAGGACACAACCACGCTCGTACCAATCGCGAGGACGGCCCAGAGTATGGACGCTGACATCGATAACGTGCCCTTTCATCCGTCCATCGCTAAGACCGGCAGGTCTGCGGCACGCTCGCAAGACTGACGATCACTCCGCACGCGTGGCGCCCGCTTCTTCCAGGCTGTCGGCCGCGTGACGTAGCAGAAGTGTCGGGGCTCCCAGAGATCAGACATTCCTGCGGGACGGCGCCGCCGGACCCCTTCCGGCGCACGCGGCGAGCAGGGTCGCGACCAAGGCGAGAAGCAGTGGAGCATGCGGGCGTTTAAGGATCGCGATCTTCGTGTGGTGATTGGCGGGTCGTCACGAGGTGAGAAGGCTGCCTTTCTCCTCTTCTTGCGTGGCTGTGGTCGGCGTCGACTATAGACGCCTGCGCTGCTTCTACGCAAGGGATGGCTCAGCTTTGGACCTAGGAGCGCTGCGTTCCGCTCAAGAGCACTCCGGTGCGAGGCCCAGCAGCCCTTGGTACGCGCCTGTCTCGCGCTCGAGCTGTTCGGAGCTCGCCGATGCGCTACAGGTCCACCAGGATGACTAGGGGCTCGTGCTGGGGGCGCTACACGTGATCGCGGGAAGTGGTGCAGAGATACAGGGTTACGCTAGAGGGGATCGGACTGCAGCCAGACGGGACCCGGGTGCTGGCTTCGGGGAAATCCGGTGCCATTCCCACTTTCCCACCAAATTCTCACGTTCGGCTCCCACCGAAGTCCCACATGTTCCAGCCTGTGGGGTCTCCAGGCAGGATCGGCGCAGGTTCGCCGATCACACGACCTCACCACGAAGGTGAGGCGAGTCGATTTCGGTGATTGCGGGCCGTGCAACCACCGATATCGCACTGACCGGGATCACCGCTAAGGTGTTATCCGGCGACGGTACGTATGCTCGAGCACCGAAAGACCGGACCCGGGATTGGAAGTCCTCGGTCCGTCAGACCGGTCCCGCATTCCTGAGGCAGCGACCTACAACTAGCCCGACGAAACAATGGCCTTACGGAAGTTCCGCACCGGTGGATCTACCCTGAGCAGCTCGGCCCTTGCCGACTGTCGCTGCACCCCCCAATCCGGACGCCGCAAAGCGCTCATGCTGGCGGTGGCCTCTTCAGCACTCAGCTCCTGGCAGCAAACCGCCTCCCCTTGCTTTCTCTCCGGGGGCATCCCGTCGCTAGTAACGGCCCAGCGTCCCTCTCGAGGTCGATCGTCCTGACGACTCCGGCGGACTCTATCTCTTGCTTGATCGTGCTGCCGAGTAGTGGGTTCGCCGAACGCTGCCGGATCCTGGGCGGGCGATGACGACGATCTGCGAGGGCTTATCGAGTCGGCGCTGGGCGGCCAAGGCTACGACGTCGGCAGAGTGGGCAGTCGCCCTCGTTCGGTACGCTTACGACGTTGCCCTATGGTTGATCATCACCGCCGGCGTTCGAGCTCGAGGTCCACACGCCTCAGCTGTTGGAGCTGGGCCCTCAGACCGAAGGCTTCCTCCTCGCGCGATTGGAGCTGCACCTTGAGGCGGCCGGCTTCCTCCTCGCGCCACTGGAGTAACACTCTCAGGCGGGCAGCTTCCTCCTCGCGAGCCAGCAGGTCGCTGAGCGTGGCCCGCCAGGCACGGGCCTCCGCCTCCCAGCGACTCTTCGGAAAGTCTGTCAGCAGCCGCGAGAAGGCGGCATGCGCGGCGCGATAGTTCCGGAACCCGCTGGTCGGATCGGCCTGGAGGCGCCCGAGGCTGTAGAGCGCCGGAGCGGCGGCCGGGTCGCCGGGATACTCGCGAACCACCCGCTCGTACAGCGCGCGAGCGGCATGTTCCCAACCCGTTTCCGCCAGCGTGTCGGCGCGCGCCACCAGCTGGTCGGCCTCTGACGACCTGGGGACCGGCGAGGGCACCCAGCCCGTGCTACAGCCGGCGGCCAGCAGCAACAGGGCCAGGGCTGGAAACCCGCGCCGCAGGCCGCCGACTGCAGACTGGCGGCGGCGCTGGACGCGTCCATCGGGGACCTGGCGTGCCAGGCGGATCATGAGGCTAGAATCACCGCGGAATCCCATGGGCTCGCTCTCCCGATTCGCCCCAGCGTGTCGCCAACAGTTGTTCGACCGTCTCGCAGAGCGTGTTCAGGCTGAAGGGTTTCTCCAAGACGAGCGCCCCTGGAGGCAGAGCTCCGTCGATCGAATCGCCGACCTGTCCGGTCATGAACACCACGGCGGGCATCGTGGGCCGGCAGCGGTGCCGGATGGCGTCGTAGAGCTGTGGCCCGTCCAGCTCCGGCATCCGCAGGTCGCTGAGGACCAGGTCGTAGCGGTGGAGATCGAGCAGGCGCAGCGCTTCGGCCCCGTCCGCGGCCGTGTCGACAGCATAGTCGTCGCGGCTCAGGATCGCCGCCATCGTCTCCCGAAGCGTGGACTCATCGTCGACGATGAGGATGCGATTCATGGTTAGGACTCGCCCGACGACGTCAGGAGGTCCGGGCGTCGCAAGGGCGCGTCGGGAGTCGGCGCAGGCGCGGAAGCCAGCACGTCCTGCACCTTCAGTTCCAACGCCTCGATCGAGAACGGCTTCACGAGGATGGGTACATCAGGGTCCAGCACGATCTGGTTCAGCACGACCGTGTGACCGGCGAGGTGGGCGACCGCCAGCGCCGTGATATACAGGATGCGCGTCGCTGGGCGCAGGGCGCGGAGTTGCCGACCCAGTTCCGCGCCATCCATTCCCGGCATGACCAGATCCGTGACCAGCAAATCGATGGGGCCCGGCTCCGCGCGTGCGATCTGCAATGCCTGTCGGCCCCCGTCGGCCACGAGGACCCGGTACCCCCGGTCCTCCAGGATGATCTGGGCCAGCGAGCGCAGACTCGCATCGTCGTCCACGAGCAGGATCGCGGCCATGAGCCGTGATCGATGCGAATCCGAGGCCAACGAGAACACACCGCGAAATCAACCAGTTGAGCATCGGTAGCGCTCACAATATGCCGAAGAATGTCAGCGGTCGCGCCGGCCACCGGCTCCGCACTGGAACCTCGTGCGGCGTGTCCTCCGGTGTGTCCTGGGAGACTTGAACGCGACTCGGGCCGAATCGTGCGTCGCCATGCGTCCTGGTCCGGAACCAGGCGAGGCCTACGCGCGACAAGGCTACGGATCGCAACGGCTACCGACGGGGACGTCCCCGTGTGGAACCCTTGCCTTTCAAGCAGCGTTCGCAACGGTTCGACCGTGTCACTGCTTGAGTTGGTCGACGTGTCGGGGGTCGTCTCGCGACCGAGTCGCTACGCAGGACCGTACGAGCATGCCCCGGCCGCCCACCGAGAGCCTGCCTCGGAGCGCACGCGGGATTGGAAGTCCTGTGTCCATCCTTCTCCATCTGGAGAACTCACCGGCGGGTCCCGATCCGGAATCTACGGTCAAATCTCCCAGGGGCTGCGGCCGTAGGGGCTAAGACGGCCGACGTCCTGGCTTGGGCCGATTGCCGCGCACGGCGACGGAGGGTGGCGGATTCCCTAGACGTGGGCGGCCTGGCCCCCGCAACACGGACTCTGGCTCGATCACGCGGACTGGTGACCTCGCTCAGGACGACCGACCTGGCTCCGCATGGTCGATTCGATCCGAGAACAGGACCGCCGTCCAGAACATTCGTGCGGCTCCGTTCGTTCGAATCGATCCCGAACGCCTCCCTTCGCATCTGGGTCGGCTCGCCGCATCCGCATTGATTGTCCTCGCGAGGGCGCTTTGACCGAGCGTGAACGGTGGAGCGAGGATACGAACGCCCGTATTTCGGGACCGTCTCGCACGTGTAAGGGCATCGAAGGGTCTTGACAAGACAAGCTCCGCGCCTATCCACTCGACTTGGATCGTGCATTCGCCTATGGGAGTTTATGGGGAGGTAGGGTGACAGTGACGTTGCTCGATGTGGTTGCCCTGTTTGCAACCCGCGACTTCTGGGTCAACTTCCTAGCAAACCTCGGCGGCGCTCTCGTTGGCGTCTGGCTCGCCTTCTGGATCGAGCGGAGGAGATCGCGTCGTGATGCCGACCGTCTCTATGGGCTCATGCTTGTGAGCGCGCGATCTGAGTTGGGCTATCTGCGCCCGATGTGTGTCTCCATTCGGGATCGGCTAAAGGCGGGGGGCAATGCCACCCGCGAGTCATTCAACGTGCCGGCGACGATGGCTGTGCTTATCAGCCCGATGACGCATGAGCGTGGACCCTACTCGCTTGTGATGGCTCTGACGGCGACGACTACCTATGCAGAGGCTACCGCCGACGGCTTTCGAGAAGCGGTCAGGACCTCGGAGCCACTTCTATCAAAACGGGACCAGCCGGCTGTGGCGGCTGCTTTCAACGAGGTTAGGCACTCCCTACAGAGCAGCGTGGACAAGTTGCAGGACATTGTCGGCATCGCCATTGAGTCGATGGATGGTGAAATCGCGCGGTTGGGTGTCAAGGTGCGGCCTGACGCTGCTACCCAGATTGTTAGCGGACGGATTCGCGATATTCTCGGGCGCACGGAGTGAAGGTGAACCCATCCCCGCCAACCCTGGCTAGACGAGCGCGGCCAGCCTCGGCCAAAGCAGCCGTGTCGCGTCTGCGGGCGCGAAGTGCCCGTCATGGTCCTTCCGGCCGATCTACTTTGGTTCTATGGGTGGCAGCCGTTCAAGGTACGGAGCGTCATGGTGGTGCGGCCATCGGGTCGAGGGCATTCCGGTTCCGACCGACGACGGCCGGTGGCGGTTGATTTCGATACTCGGGGAAAGATGGTGAGAGAGCTACATCGATGAGTAGCCTTTTCCGCTGGCTACTTGCGGTCTCCTCGGTCTCTCAGTTGGTCGGTGCCGCGCTGATCCTGTGGGGCCTCACGGTGGTGGCGGTCCCGGAGGAACGCGGGTTCTACGTCGTGTGGAAGGGGCGGGCGACCTGGGTGTCGTGCATGAGGGCTCTAAGCGTAGAGGTGTGAACCACGAGGAGTCACGTGGCGGCGAGATAAGGCTACGTCTTCGGGTGTTTCAGTTGATCGAGAACATGGGCTACCAGTGCGTCCCGGTCCAGGACCGGCTCTTCCGTGCACTCCGACGCTCTGTCCACTCTGCCGCATTCTTACCTGGTCCACCGCGCGAGTTCGCGCAGTAAGGCGAGCACTTAGGAGGCAGCTCCGTCCGCTCATCCCGGAAGTCTTCCTGGAGAGATGGGCATTCCTATGAGACTGCTCCTTGACCGGGCCGCGTCCCAGGACTAGGCTACCAATCCAAGAGGCGGTGATGGACCCGAAGCCAGGGGATCTTGCCGGCCATGTGGGGGCTACTAGCGCGCCACCTCCTCAGCAGCATGTTGCCGCCCTCCCCGGCCCGTCGAGTACGGGCGTGCCAACAGGCCCGAACACGGGCGCGCGCCAACGCCCTGTGACCCGCCGGCTGGCTGCGCTCGTAAGCGCCGACGTTGAGGGATATTCGCGCCTGATGGGCGAGGATGATCTCGCCACGGTCCGAACATTGACTCTCTACCGGGGAGTCATTGGCGATCTCGTCCAGCAGCATCACGGTCGCGTCGTCGATTCGCCTGGCGACAATCTCCTCGCCGAATTCGCAAGCGTTGTAGACGCCATTCAGTGTGCTGCCGAGATTCAGCGGAACCTCCGCGCGCGCAATGCTGGGCTGCCGAAGACGCGCCGGATGGAGTTCCGGATCGGGATCAGTCTCGGCGACGTGATCGTCGAGGGTGAGCGACTCTACGGGGACGGTGTGAATATCGCCGCACGATTGGAGGAGCTGGCCGAGCCCGGCGGGATTTGCCTATCCGGTAGCGCATACGATCAGGCCGAAAACAAACTCTCTTTCGAGTGCGAGGCGCTTGGCGAGCAAAGCGTCAAGAACATTTCCCGGCCTGTCCGCGTGTACCGTGCCCTCCTCGTCCCGCGCGCTGGACGGACAGCCTCGTCGGGCTTGTCGGTACAGCAAGCAGCGGGCGCACCGTTCCCGTCCGCCACTCGGCATCCCTCCATCGCTGTCTTGCCCTTCCGGATGCTGAGCGAGAGAGCGGCTGATCGCTATCTTGCGGAGGGCATTCTGCATGGCGTGGTGGCGTCGCTGGCCGGCCTTCAGGAGCTGTTTGTCATCACGAGCAGCTCGACGATCGGCTTTGCGGAGGCGCAGCGCGACGCGGCGGCCTTTGGCCAGGAGATCGGCGTCCGCTATCTAGTAACGGGCACTTTGACGCGTGCCGCGGACCGCTTGCGGGTGACAGCCGAACTCAGCGAGGTAGACACGCGCCGGGTTCTGTGGACAGACCGCTACGACGTCTCTGACAGCGAACTCCTTACGTTGCACGACATCGTCGCCGCCAAGATCGCCCATTCACTGCTGCCGCGGCTGCGCAGCTCGGCGTTGCAGCGCGCTCTGCGTAAGCCGCCAGACAGCCGCGACGCCTATGAGCTCGTCCTGCAGGCGATGCACCTCCTCTACTACCGGTCCAATCCGAAGGACATGGACGCCGTCGGCGAATTGCTCCACCGGGCGACCGACCGGGATCCGCGATACGCGTTGCCCTGGACGCTCCTTGCCCAGTGGCAACTGTTCCGCATGGCCGGCAACTACTCCGATGAGGTCGGGGCCGGGTATCAGGAGGCCGCGCGCTATGCCGGGCTCGCGCTCGAGCGCGACGGGGCCGACGCGAACGCGCTCGCCATCTTTGGACACCTACAGACCGTCCTTTTCAGGCGTTTCCAGGTAGCCATCGATGCTTTCGATCGCGCAATCGCTGCGAGTCCGAACTCTGCAGGCGCATGGAACCTGTCGAGCTGGACATACGCGTTTCTGGGCGACGGCCCAGCGGCGGTCAAGCGTGCCGAATACAGTCTCAAGCTTTCACCGCTCGACCCATATAGGTCGCTACTTCAGACTACCGTCGCATTTGCGCACTACACCAACGCCTCTTACGAGGCGGCCATCCATTGGGGCCGCGCGACGCTCGCCATGGACCCCGAGTTGGTGGGCAACATGCGTTGCCTCATGGTCAGCCAAGTCGCTGCCGGGCGCATCGACGAGGCGCGTGAGCTCGCGCATCGGATGTTGGCGATCGCGCCCAGCTTCCGCGTAGACAAAGCCATCTCGCGCGTTCCCTTCGCCGACGAGGCGCGCAAGTGGAAACTGCGCGACGAATTGCTTGCCGCGGGGCTGCCAGCGTGATCTGAAGACCGGGATGTCGTGTCCATTCTGCGTGTCCTAAGGGCGAGTGCTCCAGGTACACCGCCAGCTAGCCGCACGCTTGAGCAGACGCACTTCGCGCGCCGCCCAGCGTGAGCGTTAGACCGTCGGTTCGGCTTGCCCAGGTGATTGGTTCGTCTGGGCGGCGCGTGGGCGCGCACGACGGGTTCCTTTCGCACTGAGAGCGTGAGAGAGAGGCACTCAGACCGGGT
>Ga0326726_10004407_pt1 | contig 12841 bp, 13 predicted proteins | sample MHFenrmetagenome_2_FD_207603 | JGI IMG/M metagenome (GOLD analysis project Ga0326726, IMG submission 207603) | Lab enriched peat soil microbial communities from Michigan Hollow, Ithaca, NY, United States - MHF15MN | ecosystem: Environmental > Terrestrial > Soil > Wetlands > Peat | place: USA...
CGGCCAGCTTTCCTGGTGCTGAGGACAGTCACGCTCCCCCTGTAGAGATCAGCGCTGCTCGGCTCGGACGCAGTTACGTCCGTCTGACTTGGCGCGATACAGAGCGGCGTCCGCCGCGGCTGCCAAGGTCGCCAGCGTGTCGCCCTGGCGCATCTGCGCCACTCCCAAGGAGATCGTGATTGGCGTCGCGTGGCGGTTGTCGCCCGCGACGACCGGTCTAGTCGCAAGGGCTTGGCGAACACGCTCAGCGGCCAATGCGGCCTGATCGAGCGTAGCGCCGGGCAGCAATGCGGCAAACTCCTCGCCTCCATATCGTGCAATGAGGTCGGTAGGACGCAGGCACGCCACGAGGGTTTGAGCCACGTGCTGGAGCGCGCCATCGCCGGTCAGGTGTCCATGGCGATCGTTGAATTCCTTGAAGTGATCGACATCGGCGAAGAGAAGAGAGACGGCTGACCTGGTACGTGCGCAGCGCCCCATCTGCCGGGCGAACACATCGTCGAGCCAGCGGCGGTTGTGCAGCCCGGTGAGGCCGTCCACCGTGGCCATTCGCTCGAACTCGCGGCGCTGACGCAGACTTGCCAGCAACAGGTCGTTGTCCCGGCGCATGCGGCCCGAGAAAATAAGCAATAGGTTGCGTGCCGCGGCCTCGGTCGAGCCGATCAGATACCAAATAGTTTCCCGGTCGAGGCGCAGCAGCCGGGTTGGCTCCTGCGCCACCACTGTCGCCGACGCGCCGCGCCCGTCGATGACGGAGATCTCGCCCGCGCATTCCCCGGGCTGGAGGGTCAGATGGTGCGGGAGTCCCGCGTCGTCCAACTGCACGCGCAGACTGCCGGCCAGGACGAGGAAAACGTATCGATTTGCGGTGCCCCGCTCGATCACCGTATGGTCCGCCTCCACCTCGACGATCTGGCAACGGGGGAAGACACTTTGGAGCGAGCTACGTGGGACGTCCGCGAACAGATCCGCCCCCATCGCGACCTTGAGATCGTCAGGGCTCAGCATGCCCGCCGGCGCGCGGTTGATCGTGCTGACTGTGCCACAAGTTCTTCCAGTCCCTTGGCGTACCGCCTATCGGCAAGCCCAAAGCTGCAACGCCGAAACAAGCCAGACGCAATGGCTCTATGAGAATAGCTTCGGTCAGGTTGCTTGCAGGGATCATGCCCGCGCTAGCCAGGATTCGAATTGGGGATGGGTACGTGCGAAACCGGCGGGTTGGACGCCCGGTCTTTCCACGGCATCGTCTCCCAACCAGGCGTATCATCGGGGCCTGACCACCCCGCCGTAGGAGCCAGAGATGACCGAAAACGCTAGAAAGCTCAAGTCTGTCGATACGCCGTCCCTGCGCGAGCGTGTCAGCCAGGAAGAGTGGGAGACGCGCTGCGATCTGGCGGCGGCGTATCAGCTGGCGGCGCTGTTCAAGTGGACCGACTTGATATACACGCACTTCTCCGCGCGCGTGCCGGGAAGCGAGCACCTTTTGATCAATCCTTACGGACTGATGTTCGACGAGATCACGGCCTCCACTCTGGTGAAGATCGACAAGCAGGGCGGAGTGGTGGACGATCCAACGGGGTTGGGCGTCAACTACGCCGGGTTCGTGATCCACGGCTGCGTGCACGAGGCACGCCCGGAGGTCAACTGCGTGATTCACACCCACACCCGTGCCGGTGTGGCGGTATCTGCCCAGCAGCACGGTCTCTTGCCGCTGAGCCAGCATTCCCTGCGAGTGTACGGAATGCTGTCCTACCACGACTATGAAGGCATTGCGCTGGAGTTGGACGAGCGTACGCGCATGGCTGCCGACCTGGGTGCAAGCTCGAAAGCGATGATCTTGCGCAATCATGGATTGCTCACGCTGGGCGAAACGGTCGCCGAGGCTTTCGAGCTGATGTACTACCTCGATTGCGCCTGCCAGATACAGATAGACGCGCTGGCCGGTGGCCGCGCAGAGTTACAGCTTATTTCCGAGCGCACGGCGCAGAAGGGTTTCCGGCAATTCCTGCGACCCGGCGGCGCGGAACTCGAAAAGGAATGGCCGGCATTGCTGCGCTTGCTGGATCGCAAAGGCATTGTCTACCGCAACTGATCCCACCCCTAAATCACCACGGATAGCTCATGTTCAAGTGGATTGCAGCACTGGTTTTACTCTTGCCGGCGTTTGCCCATGCCGGTTTCGATGAAGCGGTTGCGGCGTACGCATCCGGGGACTACGCCACCGCGATGACGGAGTTCAAGCAACTCTCCGAGCAAGGCGATGTCCCCGCGACTTATTACGTTGGCTTTCTGTATCGCCAAGGTTATGGAGTCCCGATCGATCAGGCCGAGGCTGCGAAATGGTTTCGCAAAGCCGCGGCGAGAGGTGACTCCCAATCGCAGTACTACCTGGGCAAGATGGCCGAGAAGGGTGAGGGCATGGAACGCGACCTCGCCATGGCGCACATGTGGCTGAGCCTGTCGGCGAAGAACGCTCCCAACCCGCGCGATGCGGCCTACACGCGGGAGGACATCAAGAAGCTCGAACGCAGGATGACGCCGGAACAGCTCGCCAGGGCCAAGGAGCTCGCGAGCGCGTGGAAGCCGGGTTAGTCTGTCTGGTGCGCCTCAGTCGTCGATCTTAAAGACGATCTCCTGGTCGGCCTGATAGCTCGTGCCGTCCTTCTTGAACTGATACTGCCGCACGGCAGTCAGCACGGATTCTTCGAACACGCCCGGTGGCTCCGCCAGGAGCACCTGCGCGTCGGTTACTTTGCCGTCCAAGTTCACCGAGAGACGCACTTTGACGTGGCCTTGGATATGTTGCGCTTCTGCCTCTGGCGGATAGATCGGATGGACCCTTTTTACTGGCTTCACATCGCGGAACACCGAGGGTAATGCGGGCACCTCGGGCTCAGGTTCGGGCTCGGGCTTCTTCTCTTCCTTTGGTTTGGGCTCCGGCTTTGGCTTGGGCTCGGGTTTGGGGAGCGTGATTTTCGAGGGCGCCTCGTCGGGCAGCGGTTTGGGCAGTTCGATATCGACCTGGCGCAGCTTCTCGAGTTTCTTTGGCGGTTGCTTCGGTTCCTTGCGCTTGACCTCGGGCCGTGGCGGTTCGGGCGGGGGCGGTTGCTCTAGACGCACCGACATCACCGGCGTCGGAGGCGGTTCGCTGAAGCTCGGCAAAAAGGACCAGTCGACCCCGTAAAGGAGCACCGGTACCAGCAGCTCCAGCGTTAGAGCGATCAACACCGCCTTCCACAATGGCAGCGCCGGATCCTCCTCATCGCGCACCTGGGCCCAGAGCGCGCCGCGGAATGCGGGGGGAACCGCCAAGTTCATGGCGTCCGGTTTGTTCACGTCGTCATCGGCCTTTCGCCGCCTTCATCGTTTCTCGGCTTTGGCAGCGATGCCCACCGTGGTAATCCCGGCAGCGCGCACGGTGTCCATGACCTTCATCAGCGTTTGCAGCGAGACTTCCTTGTCTCCGGCCAGTACCACGTCCACGGGCTTGTCTTTCTTGAGTTCGGCAAGTCTCGCCTTCAACTCGTCCGCGGCGAGCGTCTTTCCGTCGACCACGGTTTCCCCCGTTTTGGTGACCCCGACCGTGATGGTGGAAGACTTCAGCTCCTGTGTGCTCTTCGAGCCGGGCAGGTCCAACGGAATCCCGGTGCCGGCGATCATTCGGACCGCGATCAGCACGAAGAACACCAGCAGGAACATCATGATGTCGATCATGGGAATGACCTCGACCCTGGGCCGATCGACCTCGAAATAGCTGGAACGTCCCCGGCGCATCATTTTGTACTTTTCCCGGCGTTGATCGGCATGACCTTGCCCGAATGGGCCTCCTTGACCGGTATCCCATGGTGGGAAGAACCGCCACCGTGCAGCCGGTTGATCATCATCACCTTGAGTAGCTCCATCTGGTGCAGCGCAAGCCGGGTGCGTTTGTTGAAGTAGTTCAAGAACGCGACGGCGATGATGGCGATGAGCAGGCCCACGCCGGTGGCCACAAGCGCTTCCGCGATGCCTCCGGTCACCATCTGGGCGGCGCCGCCGGCGGGCCCCGAGCCGCCGAGAATACCGAACGCATGCACCATTCCGATGATAGTGCCGAGTAGGCCCATAAGCGGAGCAAGCGTGACCGCGGTGTCCAGCACCCAGACGTGCTTGTCGATCTTGGGAAGCTGCCACATGATCGCTTCCTCGATATGCCTGTCCATCGTGTCGGCGTTCTCACCACGGGAGGCAAGGGCGGAGGAGAGGATCGAACGTTGCAGCGAGCCCTCGTAATGCGTCGCCAGCTTTTCCAGCTTCTGGACATTCTGGTACTCGACCAGTTGCAGGTCGTGCTCCATGGCCAGGCCAGATTTCAGCACCCGGTGAAAGAAATACCAGCGCTCGATGATCACCGCCAGCGTGGCGAGCAACAGCAGCCCCATCAGCGGCAGCAGGCCGCCGGACTGGGCGCTGAGTTGGATGAATTTATCGATCATGGACTGTCTCCTCCGGTTGCTCGAACGGGGGATAGAACGGCATCCCGTACCGTTCGACAATGCGCTTGATCTCGCCGCTCTTGAGCATTTCCGCAAACGCCTCGTCGATGAATTGCTTCAACTCCTTCTCCTTCTCCTTGACCACCCACGCGCTGTTCCAGCGCATTTCCGGGACCGGCACATAGTCCTTGGCCAATTCAAACTCCGCTTCCGGGTGCTCCAGCTTCGCCTGGGAGATCGCGCCCGACCAGATCATCGCGGCGTCCACTTCGCCCCTGACCAGCGCGTTGATCACCTGGTAATTCTGGAAGAAGCTCATGTACTCGAAGCCGTGCGCCTGCACGTACTCATGCATCGGCGAGTAGGCCGGCACGCCGATCTTGAGCCCACGGGCTTTTACGTCGTCCATACTCTTTGCGCCCTTGGCTGCGCCTTGCGTCACGAGCACGAATCCCGTGCTCATGAAAGGAGCGGTAAACGCCAGGCGGTGGGTTGGCATGTGGTGGTCGTCTCCGGTTATGGTCAGCCCGAAGACGATATCGCAGATGCCCTTGTCGATGGAGCGCGAGTAGGCGCCGCCCGGTGCCCCGGGACCAAAGCGGGTGGCCATGTTTACCCACGAGATGTCGATCTCCCACCCGTGCTTCTTGGCAATCGATTGCAGGATCTCGATCTCGATGCCCGCTGCCTGGTTCTTATGAGCGGTGCGCGAGAATGGCCAGAACCAGCCGTCGGCGCAGGCCAGTATGCGCCCCATCTTTTGCACGCGGGTCATCGCGTCGACCTGCTTCAGCTCGTCAGGAATCGCAGTGGGGGGGAAATCGCGATATCCGGATTGATAGAGTTGGTCGCTCAGCGGGTCGAATACCTCTGGCTTGTGGTAACCCAGCCTGGGTTTGCGATTTTTTCCGTAGACGTAATCCGGCTCCAGTTCGAAGACCTCGGCTGCATTCGCCACACAGATCATCCCCGGAATCGACCAGGCACCCACCAGCGTGATGGTGCAGGTTACAAGCCAAGCGGCGGCATGGCGAAGGATCATTCGCATGAACTGAGATCGATTGATTCGGCCTGACTGCTGCAAAAAAGTAACGGCTTCAAGGGTCGGCGCTACGACCCACGCAAGCAACTGGGACGCAGATGGCGGGACGAACTCGACTGCGAGGGAGGTCTACCGGACGCCGTGGAACGGTTGCGTGGGGCGGAATACAGGCCGTAATGCTAGCGCAATTCCCACGGCGGCGCTAAGCGCCGATGCTAGCAGGGCTGGATGCGGACTCTTGCGGCGGCTCTTGCTGGGTCGATGTCGGGCTGCGTAGAGCGCCAGCCTCGGGCCGCGAATGGGCCCGGTAGGTAAATCCGTGCTCGACGGTAGGTTTGACCACCTCGAAGTAAGGGGAAATGTCGAAGTCGCGCGGCGTGTACAAGCTGTAATGCCGGATGGTAAGAATCTCGCGATTGTGTTCCTCGGCGCCGGGATCGCTGTTGCGCCGCACGAAGTCGGGAAGAATCGGGTAACCCACGGACTGGAATGCCTGTGCGATGAGAGTGGAGCAGATGGACTTGGTCGGGTCGCCGCTGCCCAGCGCCAGCATGCGCCGGCGCCAGCGGCTCGGCAGCGGCGGCATCGGCAGGAGGTAGCGCGCTAGGTCGATCATGTTCTTCAGGTCGTAGGTGTGACCCAATCGTGACACCGTGTAGTCAACCACCCGGGCGGCGTCCTCGGCAGTCAATTTCGCCGGCCGGCAGATGCGCGTATGGAAGGCCGTGTATCTGCTCAGGGGCACCGCCCAGACACCCTCGACCATGTCGACTTCGACCAGAACCGGCAGCTCCTCGTCCGAGGACCCCGGCCCGAGGGCGTCGCCGATGTATAACGCGGCGTGCGACCAGGTGGATTGGGTCAGGTACTTGATGGCAGCGCTGACGCGGGAGTTTCCCTCGACCAACAGCACGTCGCCAGGGCGCAGGGTCGATGCGAGGATGTTCGGCGCCGACGTGGTGAGCGGGCGATAGTTGCGCACCGGTTGGCTCAAATACTGTCCAACCGCCCGTCCCACTGATCCCAATATGCGGCGCATTATGGTCGCCTCGATTCCGCCAAACTCTGCTACGTTGCGACTACCGCCATGCATGGACTGTGCCGCAAAGCACATCGGGGCTTGGCGCGCCCGATATCCGGGGGCGCCGCTTGGCGTCCGAGTTTTCGGAATCGCCCGAGAAAGGCCATGTTGTGCGGAGCGACGGGCGCTTGGTCGAAAAAGGCGCCGCGGCTTAGTTCGCCCTAACGCGTTGAAACGGCAATTGGTGCACCGCCCACCAGCTGCTCTGGTGTGCTCTTCCAGCGACAATCCGGCGACGGGACTCGCTCGTCCGCTAGTTCTTCGTGCCGAACAGCCGGTCCCCGGCATCACCCAGCCCGGGCACGATGTAGGCGTGGTCGTTCAGGTGGTCGTCCAGGGCGCCGACGAACATCGGAACGTCGGGGTGGCGTTCCTGGTACACCTGCATGCCTTCCGGCGCGGCCACCAGTGCGAGGAACAGGACGTCTTTGGCCGGGACGCCTCGATTCTTGAGCACTTGCACCGCGTGCGCGGCAGAGTAGCCGGTGCCGATCATCGGGTCGCAGACGATGAAGACGCGCCCTTCGAGCTCCGGTAACCGTACGACATACTCTACCGGCCGATGGTTCTCGTCGCGGTACAGGCCGATGTGCCCGACTCGCGCCGACGGGATCAACTCCAGCAGGCCTTCCGCCATCACGATGCCGGCGCGCAGCACTGGCACGATCGCGAGCTTCTTCCCCGCGATCACCGGCGCCTGCATGGTGGTGAGCGGCGTTTCGATGGTACGGGTGGTGAGCGGTAGATTGCGCGTCACCTCGTAGCCCATCAACAACGTGATCTCGCGCAGCAGTTCGCGGAACGTGCGGGTCGACGTGGTCTTGTCGCGCATGTGCGAGAGCTTATGCTGGATCAACGGATGGTCGAGAATGAACAGGTTGGGAAAGCGGGGATCCTGCTTCATGGCAGTCTCGAAGTTGTGGGTGAGGCGCGCGGCGCGGGCCGAATATGGCCCGACCCTTGCCCCTAAGTGTAACCTTGGATCACCGGATGCTGCGAGCATGTCTTTCGGCGTCCTGAACGAGCGGCGTCTGCCTGGCCGGCAAGGAAAATCGCCGCGAAAAAAAGGGCCAGCACGTGCTGACCCTCTAGTTTTCTCGGCTAGGTTGGCTGGCGTCTTACCGGCTCCAGCCGCGCCGTGGCTGGTCGCTGCGCCCGCGAGAGTCGGCGGGGCGGCCCTGGGGCTGTCGGGCAGCAGCGCTGCGCGGCGGCGCGCTGCTGCGCATTTTCGGCTCGAACCCTGGCACCACGTGGGGCGCGATACGTTGACCTGTGAAGCGCTCGATGCGGCTGAGCAGTCCGCGGTCCGCGTGATGCGCGAAGGACAAGGCAAGTCCCTTGGCGCCGGCCCGACCAGTGCGGCCGATGCGGTGGACGTAGTCCGACGGGACCTTCGGCAGGTCGTAGTTGATGACATGGCTGATGCCGGCGACATCGAGACCGCGAGCGGCCACGTCGGTGGCCACCAGGACGCGGATGCTGCCTTGCTTCAATCCGGACAGGGTGCGGGTGCGGAATACTTGCTTCATATCGCCGTGCAAGGCGGCAGCAGCATGTCCGCGGGCATGAAGCGATTCGGCCAGCAGGTCGGCATCGCGCTTGGTCGAGGTAAAGACGATGGCCTGGTTCATCGCGATATCGCGCAGCACATGGTCGAGCAAGCGGTCCTTGTGCGAGCGATCGTCGACGAAGTGCAGGCGCTGTTCGATGCTGGCGTGACGCTCGCCCGCGGGCGCGAGACTGATGAGCTTGGGGTCACGCAGGATGCGCTTGGCCAGTCGGGCGATGTCGCCGTCCAGGGTCGCGGAGAACAGCAGGGTCTGGCGCGAGGCCGGGGTGGCGAGCGCGATGCGCTCGACGTCTTCGACGAAGCCCATGTCCAGCATGCGGTCCGCCTCATCCAGCACCAGCAATTCCACGCGCGAAAAGTCTACGCGCCCCTGGTTCATCTGATCGAGCAGCCGGCCGGGCGTGGCCACCAACACATCTAGCGGCTGCGACAGCGCGCGGTTCTGCTGGAAATACGACACGCCGCCCACGACGCTGGCGATGCGCATGCGGCGCGCGAACTTGCCATATGTCGACGCGGCGTCGGTGACCTGCTGGGCCAGCTCACGCGTGGGGGTGAGCACGAGAATGCGTGGTCCGCGCCCCGGCTTGGGCTGGGCTTCGGCGTCGAGACGATGCAGCGCGGGCAGCATGAACGCAGCGGTCTTGCCGGTGCCGGTCTGCGCACACACCATCAGGTCATGGCCGGCCAGGACTTCGGGAATTGTTTGCACCTGCACCGGGGTCGGGGTGGTGTATCCGGATGCCGCGACGGCTTTCAGGAAAGGGGCGCTCAGTCCGAGCGCATCGAAAGTATTGGGTTGCATCTGATTCCTTAGAATGCGACCTGCGTATTGCTCACGCGGGCCTGGGCAACGCGAGAGGCGATCAGCGAATACCCAGAGGAATCGCAATGACGGCCGTCAGCGCACGATTGTCGCTAACCTGTCGGAGTCACTGCTCGGGAGGCGATGAAACGGGGTGGTCAGGGACGTGTCTGCTGTGACGAGGGATAGTCAACGAATCCCGCACCGCAGCAGGCGCGCATTATACCCAGATTGCGCCAGGGCGGGGCTTCTTTTGCGCTGTGCAGCGGGGCAGGTGCCGCGGATCGATCGGGACGGCCCTGGCGGTGCGACTAGCGGAAGTATCCTTGTTAATTGCGGTTCTAACCCATATCTACTGGCGACAGAGTTTCTATCACCAAAGAGGGCGCGCATAAAACGATGAAAAGGTCCGACACGAATACTCATGGATGGATGCCGCGCGCGGCTGCCGCGGCGTTTGCGTTGTTTATGGGGCTGGCGATGGTCACCCAGAACGCGGACGCCAAGCGGCTCGGGGGAGGCAGCAGCTTCGGGCGCCAGTCTCCCAATGTCACGAGGCAGCAGTCGGCACCGCCCTCGAATGCCGCCGGGCAAGCAGCGCCGGCTCAGCAGGCAACGCCTCAACCCGCGCAGCCATCCGTGGGACAACCTATGCCGCAGCCCGCGCGCAATCGCTGGCTCGGCCCTCTGGCAGGTCTAGCGGCCGGCGTGGGTATCGCCGCGCTGTTATCCCACTTCGGCATGGGCGGAGCACTGGCTGAGGGACTCGGGAGCCTGTTGCTGGTTGCGCTCCTGGTATTTGCCGCGGTATTCGTGTGGCGAATGATTCGCGGAGGTGCGCCCACCCAGCGCCGCATGGAGCCCGCGTACGCTGGAGGCAGTCTCGAGCGGGTGCCACCGATTGCGCCACCGCCTTCAGGCCTGCAGCCCGCCGACGTGGCACAGCCCGGGAGCGTGGCCGCCACCGCAGGTACGTCGGTGACCGGACTGCCCCTGGCTGCATCCGCGCCGTTGCCGTCCGCGTCCTGGGAGGTGCCTGCGGACTTTGATGTCGCAGGTTTCCTTCGCAATGCGAAGGTCTATTTTGTGCGCCTCCAGGCCGCCTGGGACGCGCGGAACCTGCTCGATATACGCGAGTTCACCACGCCGGAGGCCTTCGCCGAGATCAGGATCCAGGTTGACGAGCAAAAATCGGCGAACGACAAGACCGAGGTCGTCAGCCTTGACGCGCAATTGTTGGGGATCGAGACGGGGCAGTACGACTACCTCGCCAGCGTGCGCTTTTCGGGCGCAATCCGCGAAAACGACCAGCCCGTGGCGGCGCCGTTCGTGGAGGTCTGGAACTTGACGAAGTCGAAGAGCGGCCAGACTGGCTGGCTCCTGGCAGGAATCCAACAGGTGCACTGAACCTGCGAGGCAGGCCCGGACACTGCCCCTGATTCCGGCGTGCCTCATCGGAACCGGCGGGGGAGATTGGCAATAGACGGCGATTCGCCGCGCTACCGGTGTGCTCTCATCAGATTGATTCAAAAGCACAAAGTATATTGGCCAGCAAGCCCGGGAACTCCATTAGGGCCTAAATGTCAATGTTTGCTAAAGCCCGGCTGATTTCTTCCGAAATTAGTCACATCAAGGGCTTCTAGTGCCTTTGTGAGAATTCTGATGAAAAGTGATGTAAGCACGGAACTGTTGCGACAAGCGGTGGCCGCCTCCAACGACGGCCTCGTGATCGCCGACGTCCGAGCGGCGGACATGCCGCTGATTTACGTAAATCCGGCCTTCGAGCGGTTGACTGGCTACCGTGCCGACGAGGCGCTGGGCAAGAACTGCAGGTTCCTGCAGCGCAACGACACGCGCCAACCCGGGCTGGACTTGGTGCGCGCGACGATTCGCGACGGCACAAGCTGTGTCGCAACGCTGCGCAACTATCGCAAAGACGGTTCGATGTTCTGGAACGAATTGCGACTCGCGCCGATGGCGGACCGTTCTGGCCGTATCGCCCACGTGCTCGGCATGCTGTCGGACATTACCGCGCGCATGGAAGCAGAGCAGGAGCTGCTTGAAAAGCACCGTCAGCTCGAAAAGACCAAGCGCATGCTCGAGGGATTGGCCCTCAAGGACGGCCTGACTGGCCTGTACAACCGGCGTCACTTCAGCGAGCAGCTGGACCGGGAGTGGAATCGGGCGCGGCGCGAGCAATCAGCACTGTCGCTCATGATGGTTGACATCGATCATTTCAAACACTTCAACGACACCTACGGGCACGTCGCGGGTGACCACTGCATCCGCGCGGTGGCCGATGCGATTCGCGGCTGCTTCGCGCGCGGCTCCGACCTGGTAGCCCGCTATGGCGGCGAGGAGTTTGTCGTGCTCATCTCCGGGGTGGATCGCCGGCAGGCGCGCGAGCGCGCCGAGATGGTGCGGCAAGCGATCAAGCAAATTCCCGTGGAACGCTCGGGGCGCGCTCCGGCCCCGGTTGTAACGGCCAGTGTGGGCGTGGCCACGGCCGTCCCGGGTGACCGCATCGTGCCCGACGATTTGCTGGTGGCTGCCGATCGTGCGCTCTATCAGGCAAAACGGCAGGGCAGGGATCGCGTGGTTCAAGCCGGGGCGCTGCGTGCCCTGGCCACTGCCGCCTGAAGCCTTAAGTTGGCTGCCGGGCTACGCAGGCAGCAGGCTGAGTTGGGCCTCCTCATCGGCACGGAATCGCGGGACACAACTCAAGACATAGCGTTCGGCTCCCGGATACTCGATCGCTCCGGGTCGCGCCGCTCGGACCCTGTTTATGGCATCCTGCGGAGAACAGCCGGCCTCGATCAGTAGCCGTGCCGCCACCAGCCCAGCCCTGCTTCGTCCGTCCCTGCAGTGAATTGCCACCTTGCCGCCATGCCGTAGGATGGCGGTCAATCGACGCCCAACGCCTGTCCAGGCGTCCTCGAAGCCGAGGTCGGGTAAGCGCTTGGGATTCAAAGGCGCATGCTGCCAAACGATTCTCGAAGCCGACAACAGTTGTGGAAGAGCCTGGAGGTGAAACTTCGACAACTCGCTGTCGTCGAGCAACGTCACGAGGACTTGCGCACCCCAGCGCTCTATCGTGCCCACGTCCCTCTGCAGGGCACGCGCATCACTGCTCGGTAGGGGTAACGACTGGGAACGGCCAGGACAGCATGCCATGGCAATCTGCCCACGGATTCGACCGAGGCCCACGACAGCGAGCGCAAAACCCGACTCTTGGCCACTCATCGACAGGCTCCTCCGAAGATGTTGTCGATGTGCAAAAAATAGCAGGGATAGGGCTAGGTGAGCAACGGAAAAAATGCGACGACTGGCCATTTCCCGGGCCCTCTACAGGATTGCCCTCACGCAGCAATGACGGTTGTCGGGAACGGGTACGGCGACGCGAGCGGCGGCGGAAAAGACGCGCACCGCTTGAAGTGCGCCGGGAGATTGGGAGTTAGGGCGTTTTGTAGCGTACGCTGAAGCGATACCGCAGCTCCAAGACGCAACCATGCTTGGAGTTGGGGTCGCGGTCCCGCCACCCCTGGCAGTTCAACTTGCCCGAGGCTTTGCGTTTGCCGTTCGATACCATGTCATCGATGGCGGAGCCCAGATCGAAATCTCCGCCGATGCATAGCGAAGAAGGGCAGGGTACGGAGAAATAAGCCTTGGCCCCCGGAGACAGCGTTTGCATCTGCGGCGAGTGCTTGCCAATGCCGGTCGGGTCGGCAAAGGTCATCTCCAACACGAGTTCTTCGACTTCCGGGTAGGTGTCCCGCAGGGTCCGCGCGGTCATGTACGCCTGGCGGCGCGTTTCGCGTTGCTTCCTGTATACGTCGGGACGTTTTTCAGACATTTGATTGGCCTGTAT
>Ga0326726_10004408_pt1 | contig 12840 bp, 9 predicted proteins | sample MHFenrmetagenome_2_FD_207603 | JGI IMG/M metagenome (GOLD analysis project Ga0326726, IMG submission 207603) | Lab enriched peat soil microbial communities from Michigan Hollow, Ithaca, NY, United States - MHF15MN | ecosystem: Environmental > Terrestrial > Soil > Wetlands > Peat | place: USA...
AATTGACTTACTTAAAGCTCAGTCCTGTTATTGGCTCCGGAGAAATTCATCCTGCTCATAATACTGCAGAGATCAGACCTCTCACTGTTCAGGGAACAAGGTATATTGATTTCCTGGTACCCGGACTTATCACTCTGGGTGTAATGATGTCGACTATGTGGGGCATAAGCTATGGGATAATTGAAAAACGGTCTAAAAAGTTGCTCCGCCGCCTGGTAGCTACTCCTATGAAAAAGTCGCATTTCCTGATTGCCCTGATAATTGTCAGAGTAACAATGAATTTCCTTGAAGCATTAGTGCTTCTCATATTTGCAATTCTTGTATTTAATCTGACTATCCAGGGGAGCATTTCAGCAATGATACTTCTGTTCCTAGCCGGTAATATTGCATTTGCGGGTATAGCTGTTTTTGTATCATCGCATACATCGAATACTGAAGTCGGAAATGGTTTAATCAATGCTGTCGTAATGCCGATGATGGTTCTGTCAGGTATCTTTTTCTCTTACCACAATTTTCCGGACTGGAGCATTCCTGTAATTCAAAAATTCCCTTTGACAATGCTTACCGATGGCATCAGGAGCATTTTTAATGAAGGGGCAGGTTATCCTCAGATCGCATTCCCATTTTTAATACTTATTACTATTGGAGTAATCTTTTTTGCAGCCGGATTGAAGATATTTAAATGGCACTAAATGAACTCCTTTGTGTACCTTAGTGTTGTACTTTGTGTTCTTTGTGGTTATTTTTTTTACCACAAAGGGACACAAAGGATGACACAAAGGAACACTAAGGTCATAGCTTAGTTAATTCACTATTAAATTCCAGAGTCTGTCCTTTTTTAGTTGCAGCCGAGAAAGTTTTGTCCTTGTATCTTATTGATAAAGGATAACCTGCTTTGGATAACACTTTCAGAGAAGTAAGCTTCCCTCCTGCCCATGAAAATTCCAGTTCGAATCCGTCACGTGCACGGATTCCTTTTACATGTCCGTCAGGGATGCCGTCAGGTAAGGCAGGCAGAATATCTATCTCATTCAGATGGCTTTGCAAAAGCATCTCGGCAATACCTGCAGCTCCGCCGAAATTACCATCGATCTGGAATGGTGGATGTGCATCAAACAGATTAGGATATGAACCGCCGCCTGTAGATCCTCCCCCGGTTGTTGAAGCTGTAGCCTGTCCCTGTGGTCTTAATAACATCTGAACCATTTTCCAGGCATGGTTTCCATCCCTGAATCTTGCCCAGAAGTTGATCTTCCATGCCAGGCTCCAGCCTGTTCCCTCATCACCCCGGGCTATCAGCGATTTTTTTGCAGCTTCCATCAGATCAGGAGTCTCTTTCCAGTTTATCTCCTTCCCGGGAAGAACCCCCCATAAATGAGAAATATGTCTGTGCTTATTTTCAGGGTTATCAATATCTTCAAGCCACTCCTGCAGCTGACCGAATCGCCCGATCTGATAAGGTGCAATTCTCGGCAGCATCTGCTTTAAAGTATCAGCAAACGACAAATCTTTTTTCAATATCGATGATGCTTCAATGCATGCTTTGAAGAGGCTCTTGATTATCTCATGGTCCATTGTGGGACCTGAAACCAACCCTCCGTTTTCCGGTGAATTTGATGGTGCAGAAACAAGCCAGCCTCTTTTCGGATCAGCAACGAGAAAATCGACATAAAACATTGCTGCACCTTTCATTACCGGCCATGCAGTGGAAGCTAAGAAAGTTTTATCGCGGCTGAAAAGATAATGCTCCCAGAAGTGATGTGCCATCCAGCCGCTGCCCGAAACCCATATTCCATGATTTGATGCATTGATTGGTGCCGCTCCACGCCACAGATCAGTGTTGTGATGCAGAACCCAGCCTCTGGCGTTATAATGCTCTCTGGCAACTTTTTCTCCTGACGGAACGACCTCTTTGATCATCCTGAAAAGTGCATCATGACATTCTGCAATGTTCAGAACCTCAACAGGATAATAATTCATTTCAGTATTTATGTTCACTGTGTATTTACTATCCCATGCAGGGTTTATGTTGTCGTTCCAGATACCCTGCAGATTTGCAGGATAGGTTCCCTGGCGGCTTGATGATAACATCAGATAACGTCCATATTGAACATATAAAGCTGCCAGGGAGTTATCCATTTTATCATTTATTGCTCTTGTTCTCTCATCTGTTGGGAGATTCTCATTTCCTGTTGTACCAAGATTTATTGAGAATCGGTTAAAATATTTCTGATAATCAGCAATATGCACTTTCTTTAATTGCTTAAATGATTTCTTCCCGAGATCGGAAAGATATTTTGAACAAAGCGATGAAGGATCTCCTGAAACATTTTTTGGGTTGATGAAGCTTGTTGCTGCAACAAGCCATATCACTGCTTTATTAGCCTTTTCGATATGTAACCTGTTTGCCAGTGCTGAAACAGTTCCTCCAGTTGTGGTGACTTTAAGCATTGCTGTTCCTTTAAGAACACCATCCTTCACTTTTACATTTAGTTCCATAAATCCGTCACTTGTAGCAATTACCGAAGAACCTTCATGGACAGCTGTAAGCAATATATCAAAGGTCAAAGCCTTTTTCTTATCTGAAGTTAATTCAACAGCAATTACATTACCCGGGAAGCTGGCAATATATTCCCTGGTAAAGGTTGTATCGCTGATCATATATGTTGTTCTGCAGACTGCCTCAGAAATATCAAGCTCTCTGCGATAATGTGTGACACTGTTATGCCCGGGAAAACTGAGCCAGACATCTCCGAAAGGCTGGTATTTTTGCTGCCGCAGCGGGATACTCATAAATTGTTCAAGAGCCAGATCTTCAGCTTCTTTTTGTTTTCCCTGCCATAAAAGCTCACGTATTTCGCCAAGATATTTATAAGCCCCCTGATGTGAATAATCATGGGGTTCGCCTGTCCATAGTGTTTCTTCATTAAACTGGATATGGTCAACAGCAGGGGCTCCGAATATCATTGCTCCAAGACGGCCGTTGCCAATCGGGAGCGCTTCCTCCCACACAGCTGCAGGTTTTTTATACCAAAGCTTTAACTCATTGTCCGTCTGAGCATTACAAATTATTACCGCTTGTAAAAACAAGCTCAATAATAGTATGTTTTTTTTCATCATAAAAAATATTTTCCAGTCCAATGACTAAGATACAAACTTATTCTGCCTGAAAGTTGCATCCTTATTGTATTTTAAATAAACTCTCCGGATTAAGTTTATATGCCGATCTAAGCAGTGCAGGTGATCTTAATGCTTACGAGTTTAAGGTTAAAGAAGCAGATATTTCAGTTTCAAGCGCAGGAGATGCCGATATTTATGTTACAGAAAAGCTCAGGGCAGATGCTTCAAGCGCAGGCGATGTGAATTACAAGGGTGATCCAAAAAATGTTGATGCACATACTTCCAGCGCAGGCGGAGTGAATAAAAAGTAGCTTCTTTAAAATATATATTTTCAACATTATTACAAGCCGGCAGGGTTGCTCCTGCCGGTTTTTTTTTATTTTTGTACAATCAAGAGTGAATCCTGAAAATTTTATAAAATGAAAGAAAATTTAAGCATCAGTCTCAAAAATGCCGCCAGCTTTATTTCATATGAAGAGGTTATTGCTCTGGCACAACTATCTGTCAGGTATCTCGAATCGATTAACGCAGGAACAGGTGCGGGAAATGATTTTCTCGGATGGCTCTCCCTTCCTGATGATGTGATTCAGCAGTTCGACAGGATAGAAAAAACTGCAAAACACCTGAGATCTGTTTCAGATACCACCGTGGTTATCGGTATCGGAGGTTCGTACCTTGGTGCAAAAGCTGTTATCGAAGCACTTTCTCATTCATTTACTTCCCTGCAGAAAATCAAACATCATGAAATACTTTTTGCAGGACAAAACATCTGTGAAGATTATATGTCTGACCTTCTTGAAATTCTCGAAGGAAGAAATTATTCAATTGTTGTTATCTCCAAATCAGGAACGACGACTGAACCTGCAATTGCTTTCAGGATTCTCAAGGATCATCTTGAAAGAAAAGTCGGCAAAGCACAGGCTGCCGACATGATTATTGCAATTACTGACAGCTCAAAAGGAGCATTAAAGACGCTTGCTGATATAAACGGATATGAAACATTTGTTATTCCTGACAATATAGGTGGACGTTATTCAGTCCTCACCCCTGTCGGACTTCTGCCTGTTGCAATTAGCGGATTGGATATCAGATCTTTAGTTAAGGGTGCTCAGGTAATGGAAGGGATCACCAGGAAGAATCATAATGCATCTTCAAATCCTTCCCTCATTTATGCAGCTGCCCGAAATCTTCTCCTTCAAAGTGGCAGACCGGTCGAAATTCTTGTCGGATTTACTTCTAAGCTTCATTTTATTTCAGAGTGGTGGAAACAGCTTTATGGCGAGAGTGAAGGTAAAGAAGGAAAAGGTATTTTCCCTGCATCTGTCGACTTTACTACCGATCTTCATTCACTTGGACAGTATATCCAGGAGGGACAGAGAATCCTTTTTGAAACGATTATATCTGTCAGAAATCCAAAGAAGAAAATAACAATCCCGCAGGAGAAAGATGATTCTGACCAGCTTAATTATCTTGCCGGCAAACGGCTATCAGAAGTTAATCATAATGCTGAAACAGGAACTATACTTGCTCATAACGACGGTAATGTGCCTGTCATTAAAATAGAAATTCCTGAGCTTGATGAGTTTTATACCGGACAGCTGATATACTTCTTTGAACTGGCATGCGCTGTAAGCGGATATATTCTTGATGTGAATCCATTCGACCAGCCGGGAGTTGAAGCCTATAAGAAAAACATGTTCGCCCTGCTCAATAAACCCGGTTTCGAAGAGGCAGGAAAGATTCTAAGAGAAAATTTAAAGTAAATAACTAATTATGAAAATAGAACTTAAAAAAGACTTTACCTGGTCGCTCGTTGTACCTACCAGCATGGGTGTACGTATCACCCCTTTAAACGGACAACCTGTTCATTGCGCTGAGACATTTCATATGCAGGTTACAAGCGCTGAATCCAATGTTGTCAGTGTTTCTTCGTATCTCGGACTTCCTGTAAAAGTTTTAACAACCTTTGTCAAAGATAGTCCTATTGCAAGGTTGATAAAGGATAATCTTGCAAGCCGTCATATCGTGTATGAAGGAGTTGATGTCGAGCAGGGTGGACCGTGGGGCTATCGACACCAGTTTAATATTGCCGACAGCGGATATGGTTCACGCGGACCCAGGGTACAGAATGACCGTGCAGGGGAAGTCGGCAGAACGCTGAATTTCAAAGACTTCGACCTTCAGCGTATATTCGGAAAAGAGGGCGTTCAGATATTGCATCTTTCCGGATTAATTGCTGCTTTGTCACCCGAAACAAGCAACTTCTGTCTTGAGCTTGCAAGAGCAGCTAAAAAACATGGAACACGTATTTCTTTTGATCTTAATTACCGCGCTACTTTCTGGAAAAACCGTGAAAAAGAGCTTGCAGCTATTTTTAAAGAAATAGCAGGGCTTGCAGATATTCTTGTAGGCAATGAAGAAGATTTTCAGCTCTGTCTGGGAATAAAAGGACCTGAAGAGGGAGGAAAAGATCTTGCATCAAAGATTGACAGCTTTAAGGAGATGATTGACAGGGTGAAAAAAGCATTCCCGAATGCTTTAGTATTTGCTACTACACTTAGACAGGTCATCAGTACAAATGAGCATCTGTGGGGAGCAATCATGCTCGAAGGCAACAACTGGCATATTGTTGAACCCCGCGAGATAAATGTACTCGACCGGATTGGCGGAGGCGATGGATTTGTCGGAGGAATGCTGTATGCAATCCTGAAAGGCTGGGAGCCTGAAAAATGGATCCAGTTTGGTTGGGCTACAGGAGCTTTGGCCACAACAGTTATTACAGATTATGGTCAGCCTGCCGATGAGGAACAGGTCTGGAGCATTTGGAAAGGAAACGCAAGAGTAAGAAGGTAAAAAGAAGAACTTACACAGAGTTACACAGAGGAGACACAGAGTTACACAGAACAATAATATTCAAAACTCTGTGGTTCTCTGGATTTCCTCTGTGTAACTTTTTTATTTCCTATTTTTCAGTTTGAATTTTTTAATGAATTCATCTAAAATCTGTGACAGGTTTGGATCGCCTATTTCCTGCAGATCATAATAGACTCTTGTATTTGGTTTTTTAATCTGGATTATTCTGTTCAGATCAATTGGCGTCGCAATTATAACACTGTCGCATTTGGTGCTGTTAATTGTTCTTTCAAGGTCGTGGAGCTGCTGTGCGCCATAACCCATAGCAGGTAACAGTGTCCCGATATTCGGATAAAGCCTGAATGTTTCGCTTAACCTGCCTACTGTAAAAGGCCGTGGATCAACAAGTTCCAGTGCTCCAAATTTACGTGCAGCAACAACACCTGCTCCAATTTTCATTTCACCATGAGTTAATGTCGGACCATCTTCCACAACAAGCACTCTCTTTCCCCTTATGACTTTCGGATTATCTACTTTAATAGGAGAAGCGCCATCAACAACAATTGCTTTTGGATTGACTTTTTCAATGCTCTCTCTGACTATCTGGATTGCTTCAGGTGCAGCGCTGTCTATCTTATTGATTATCACTACATCAGCTAAACGCAGAGTTACTTCACCAGGGTAATATTTTAATTCATGCCCGGCACGGTGTGGATCGGTAACTGTGATCATAAGATCTGGCTTGTAAAACGGGAAATCATTGTTCCCGCCATCCCAGACAATGACATCACATCCCGCAGGATCTTTTTCAGCTTTCCGCAAAATTGCCTCATAATCTACACCGGCATAAATTACATTACCCCTGACCACATGTGGTTCATACTCTTCCATTTCCTCAACAGTACATTTATGCTTTTCGAGATCTTTGACAACAGCGAACCGTTGCACCTTCTGGGCATTCAGGTTTCCGTAAGGCATCGGATGACGTACAGCAACTACTTTCAATCCTTTCGCCATCAGAATTTCAATAACTCTTCTCGATGTCTGGCTCTTTCCGCATCCGGTTCTTATTGCCCCAACTGCAATAACAGGTTTTGTACTTTTCACCATAGTGTCGGCAGGGCCAAGCAGAACAAAGTTTGCTCCTGCTGCATTTACTATTGCACTTACTGACATTACTTTCTGATAGGTAACATCGCTATATGAAAAGATACAATCATCGACTTTATATTTTTTTATAAGATCAGGAAGATTTTCTTCAGGGAAGATCGGGATACCTTTGGGATACAATTTACCTGCCAGCTCTTTCGGATAGCTTCTCCCGTCAATGTCGGGAATCTGAGCTGCCGTAAAAGCTATAACATTATAACATTCGTTATCTCTGAAACAGGTATTGAAATTATGAAAATCCCTCCCTGCCGCACCAATGATGATGGCATTTTTTTTAGTCATAGATCCTCCTTATTGTTGTAAATTATTTTTATTATGAAAGAAATTTCATTTTAAAATGAACTAACAAATGTATAATTTGCATACTGAAATTCCGAGTGTTTAGAGGGATTTTTTTATATGCCAGTCCTATATGTTAACGTTCTGTAAAACAATCTATTAAGCATATTGTTGCCTTAAGTTTGAAACATGTCAGAGAAATTGTTTTATATAGCGCTGAGGTATATGGCAAATTCTTTGTACTATTATAACAACTTATGAATGTCCTTGCCCACATATACCTTTCGGGTGATTCTGATAAGATAATCATCGGGAATTATATTGGTGATTTTGTAAAAGGACGCGATTATTTACAATATCCCGATCTGATCAGAAAAGGCATTTTACTTCATCGTCATATAGACGGATTTACAGATCGTCATCCAATTGTTCACAGAAGCAAGATTTTTTTCTCCAGAAAATATCATAAATACTCAGGTGTCGTAACAGATATCATTTATGACCACTTCCTGACGAAGGAATGGAATTTTTTTTCACGCAGACCTCTTGAAAGTGTTACCTACAACTTTTACAGGGCACTTGTAAACAACTACGAGATTCTGCCTGGTGAAGTCAGGGAGATGATGCCATTCTTCATAATAAACAACTGGATTGAATCATACCAGACGCTGAATGGCATCCGTCATGTATTTAAAACTCTGAGTAATAGAACAACACTGCCAAGTGAAACAAGATTTGCAATGCGAGCCCTTAAGAAAAATTATTACTCACTGCAGGAAGATTTTCTTGAATTCTTTCCCCAGCTGATTGATTATGTTGAAAAAGATTTCGGGATTGAAATATCACACAGAATTACGATTCCGTTCTGATTAAACCAGGTATTCTGTCCGGCTTGCATCAAGCCTTAAGAAAATAAACAACAAAATTGTGAATCCCCAGAGGGAGCTTCCTCCATAGCTGAAAAACGGAAGCGGAATCCCGATAACCGGTACAAGACCGATTGCCATACCAATGTTTATAAAGAAATGTGTGAATAATATAGAGATAACTCCATAGCCATAAATCTTTGAAAATGCCGATCGTTGTCTTTCCGCTAAAAATACAAGCCTGAGCAATAAAAACAGATATAATCCGATTACAACAAATGATCCTAAAAATCCCCACTCCTCTCCGACTGTACAGAAAATGAAATCGGTGCTCTGTGCTGGAACAAACTTGAATTTTGTCTGGGTGCCCTGAAGGTACCCTTTGCCTTTAAATCCTCCCGATCCAACTGAAATAATTGATTGATTTACATTATATCCGGTACCATGAGTATCAGTTTTGAAGCCGAGCATAATTTCCACCCTGTCTCTCTGATGAGGTTCAAGAATATGATTGAAAGCATAATCTACTGAATTGATATATAGTATGCTGCCAAGCAGAAAAAGATAAATGAAAAATATTGCAATAGCTTTCTTTAAATATATATAGTAAGCAAATGCAAGACCTGACATGATAAGAGTGATCAGCATAACAAGCTCATTACCAAGGGACTTTATTAAGTAATGATCTAGCAAATAGAGGGCACCGCCGATGAAAATAAAAATCCCAAACCCGATCAGGCATAATTTAAATTTCCGTGTTGCAAACCAGGCAAGAAAAAAAGCGATTATTATTAAGCCTGCTTCGAGGTAGAGATTATCGATAAGAAGGGTAAGGAAGAAAAGAAGAACCATCAGGAATCCTGAAATAAAAACGAACGGGCTCATCCCTTCCCTGAAAAGCACAAGAAAAAAGGAGAAGAAAACAATAGTTGAGCCCAGATCCGGCTGTAATGCTGTAAGTATTGCAGGTAAAAGGATAATTGCCACTGCAGGCAAGATCACCTTCAGTTTTGTAAGCTCCTGCCTGCGATTATTCAGATAACTCGCCAGGGCCAGCGCAGTTCCGAATTTTGCAAATTCTGATGGCTGAAGGCTTAAAGGACCAAACTCGAACCATGATCTGGCACCGTTAATCTCTTTGCCGAAGAGAAACAAAAGTATAAGAAGAAACATAAGAATTGCATAAATAACCCAGGCAAAAAACAAATAGAACCGGTTGTCGATAATTACAACAAAAACGGCAAGAACAAAAGTTGCAAGAATCCAAACAAACTGCTTTCCGTACCGTTGGGAGAGATCGAGTATTCCTTTATGATCTTCATTATAAACAGCCGCATAAATATTGAACCACCCCATGATTACCATCAACAGGAATAAAAGGATCGTTATCTTGTCAATCCCGTTCCAGATATTAATGCTCCGCTTCAATTCCAGGTATAGAATCTATGAGGTTCAAATCAAGAATTCTCTGTTCAAGCCATTTTCTGTTAACCGCGATCGAATCTTTCAAATATTTTTCGATCATAAGGCTTGCCACTGGTGCGGCATAAGTTGCACCGAAACCTGCATTCTCAACATATGCGGCAATTGCTATTTTCGGATCATCCTTGGGAGCGAAGGCAATAAAAACAGAATGCTCTTTCCCAAAAGGATTTTGGGCTGTTCCTGTCTTTCCGCAAATAATAATATCATCCATAGCAACACTCCTGGCTGTTGCACCGGGTCCACCATTAACTGCAGCCTCCATTCCAAGTATCACCGCTTCAAAATTGGCTGAATCGATATTTATGACATGTTTCTCCATAAATTTCGGATTGATCCTCTTATCGGTGCCGATCGATTTGACGATATGAGGAGTAAAATAATATCCTCGGTTTGCAATAGCAGCAGTCATGTTGGCCATCTGGAGTGGAGTCGTGCCGATCTCACCCTGCCCAATAGCCATCGAGATCACTGTCAGAGCCTTCCATCCGCCTTTGTGATGGTATTTGTCAAAATATGCTGAAGATGGAATTATTCCATTAAGTTCATTAGAAAATTCCGAGCCAAGCTTCTTGCCAAAACCGAATTCGTCAAGATAGCTTTTCCATTTGTCAAAAGCCTCTGCTACAGAACCATAACGGGGATTTTCGAGTATCCTCCTGTATGTCTGGCAGAAATATGAATTGCATGAATTCGCAATAGCATCCTTCAGATTGAGTGGTGAACGGTGTGAATGACATGCTATTGTAATCGATCCGGCATGGTAGCCGTTGCTACACCCAAACTCTGTCGAAGGAACAATAACCTTCTCCTGCAGACCTATAAGTCCGTTAATCGGCTTGAAGGTAGAACCGGGAGGGTATGAAGCCATGAAGGCCCTGTTAAATAGCGGTTTAAGGATAGTGTCGGACTGAAGCTTGGCAAAATTCTCTGAACGAATTCTTCCTACAAGAAGAGACGGATCATAATTCGGAGATGAAACAAGTGCGAGTATTTCACCTGTTTTAGGTTCAATTGCAACTATGCTTCCGGTCTTATTCTGCATAAGGTGTTCGCCGTATTCCTGCAAATCAAGATCAATCCCTGAGATAATATCTGAGCCATGTACAGCCAGCGTGTCCAAATTCCCGTCAGCGTACGATCCTTTAATACGGCTGTAAACATCTACCAGATAGATCTTTACACCACGCCTTCCTCTCAGATCCTTCTCATAGGCTTCTTCTATACCGAGCTTCCCGATATAATCGCCAGGCTTATAGTACGGATCCTTTTTTATTAATGCCTCATCGACCTCACTTACATATCCCAAGAGGTGGGCAGCAACTGGTTTTGAATATTTCCTCAGGGTTCTTGGCTGGACATAAAAACCCGGGTACATGAAAATTTTCTCCTGAAACTTTGCATAGGTTTCGGCTGAAATTTGTTTCAGAAATACTGAAGGAGCTTTGCGCGAATAATTCCTTGCTACCTTCATCCTTTCCCTGAAAACATCCTTTGTAATTCCCAGGTCGCTGCAAAAGAGTGCCGTATCCATTTTACCGGTCAGCACAGGGACAACCATCAGATCATAAGCTGCCTGGTTAAATACTATCAGTTTGCCATTCCGATCATAAATTAATCCGCGTGCAGGATACTGGGTAACATATCTAAGAACATTATTATCGGCCGACAGTCTGTAAGTATCTTTAACTACCTGAATTATAAATAGTTTGATTATTAAGGCAACAGCTGCTAATACTATCAACCCAATGATGACATATTTTCTGGTGACAAATGTATCCTTCATAATGATCTGTTATTTCCTTTTCCTTATGTATTCCAGAAGAATAATAAAAGTTATTGAAAAAAGTGAACTTAACAGAACTCTTAAAAGTGTTCTGAAGAAATCTGTAAACCTGAATACTTCAAGGTAGAAAAGTGCAGTGTGATGAATAATAACTATGATGGAAGTATAGATCAGGAACCATTTAAAACCATATATCAAAATTGAGGGATCAGCACCTGGTTCATAGCCGTCTCTGGGCGATATGATTCTCAGAATAAAAGGGCGGACGAAGCCGGCAAGAACAGTGGCAGAGGTATGCATCCCGGGTGTACCTGCAAAAAGATCGATAATAAGGCCTGTGAAAAAAGATATAATCAGGAGCAGCCATGCCGGTATTTCAATAGGCAGAAGCAGGATGAACATAATGTAAACATAAGGATTTACATACCCGCTGAACTGTATGTTATTGAATAACAGAACCTGAAGCAGGAGCAGCAAAATAAATATCAGTCCAAATCTTAAAATCCTGCTAATCATTGAAATTGTTTTTCAAGTTCAAGTTGTTCCTTTTTCCTCGTATTGCCAACGGCATTGACAAAATGCAGCTTTCTGAAATCTGTAAATAATGATACTTCGATACTGTAAAAGTCACCTCCTGTTTTTTCAAAATTGCTGACAGTTCCGACCAGAATTCCTTCGGGGAATGTAGCAGAAAAGCCGGTAGTTTCAATAGTATCTCCGATGCCGAAGGTCACATGCTGAGGTATCTCACTTAATATTGCATGCCTGTAATCCCTCCCATTCCAGCTTAATGATCCAAAATATCCGTTCGATTTAAACCTCGAGCTCAGTCTGAAATTGATATTCAGAAGGGACATAACAACAGAGTAATTTTCGGAACAGCCTACAATTACTCCTGCAACATTACTGCCTGAGATAACAGCCATATCAACAGATAAGCCCTGCATTTTACCCTTATCGAGGGTGAAAAAGTTCTTCTGCCGGTTAACTGAATTATTTACTACTTCAGCAGACGTGTAAGTATATTGCTGATTATGTACTGTATCGGTGACTGAAAAAAAAAGCTGATCTTCTTTCCTGCCTGAATGTTCAATTCTGTTTCTCAGTGAAGCATTATCTCTTGCAAGGATCTGGCTTATTTCGCGAAGGTGGAAGTATGTACGTGCTTTGCTGATTCTTGATTCAACGCCTCGTGTTATTCCTCTTATCCCTTTTACTACTCTGGTATTCTGATAATTATTACCTGTACTGAGCAAATAAAATGCTATTCCTTCGAGAATAAGG
>Ga0326726_10004409_pt1 | contig 12839 bp, 7 predicted proteins | sample MHFenrmetagenome_2_FD_207603 | JGI IMG/M metagenome (GOLD analysis project Ga0326726, IMG submission 207603) | Lab enriched peat soil microbial communities from Michigan Hollow, Ithaca, NY, United States - MHF15MN | ecosystem: Environmental > Terrestrial > Soil > Wetlands > Peat | place: USA...
CAGGATTCTTCGACTGCGGCAGACGAAAGTCGAAGAGCCTGGCGGCTCTTCTCCAGCTTCGGGTCTGCTGACCCTCAGCACCCCCAAGAGCGTTCACTGGTAAAACTCTGCAATGCCATGTAAAAAAAATAATCAAAAAAACGGGATTGCACTCCTCTTTTTTTATGGTTACCTGCCGACATCCCCCCGCCCGGCTCACCTGCCCCCGCCGGCATAAAAAAACATATCCCTGATCACCCGCTAAGCATTGATTACCAATGCCGGAACCCATCGCCGATCTGCAGCAGCTCAAAAAACTCCTGGCCTTCCAGAGAAACGAGATCACCGAGCACCATATCTATACGAAGATTGCCGCGGTCACGCCGGAACCCGGCAACCGGGACGTCCTCCTGCGGATCGCAGAGCAGGAGATGGGGCATTACCATATCTGGCGGCACCATACCGGGCAGGAGATTGGGCCAGACCGCCTCCGTATCCTTTTCTATTCCCTTGCTGCCCGGATCCTCGGCATGACCTTTGCCGTCAAACTCATGGAAGGGGTTGAGCAGCGGGCCCAGAAGACAGACCAGGCCCTCATCGCGCTTGTCCCGGAAATGCCGCAGATGCTTGCGGACGAGGAGTCCCACGAGCGCAAGCTTATCGCCCTTCTCGATGAAGAACGCCTGAAATATGTCGGGTCGGTCGTGCTCGGCCTGAACGACGCCCTGATCGAATTCACCGGGATGCTTGCCGGTCTGACCTTTGCCATCCAGAACGCGAAGATCATCGCGGTTGCCGGCCTCATCACGGGCGTTGCGGCCTCGCTCTCGATGGGGGCCTCCGAGTACATGTCCCAGGTATCGGACAACAGCACGACCGATCCGTTCCGGGCAGCCCTCTATACCGGGCTGACGTATATCCTGACGGTGGCACTGCTCATCCTCCCGTTTCTCCTCACTGACAACCCGTACAATGCCCTGGTATTTTCCCTGGCCGGTGCGGTCGTGATCATTTTCCTGTTCACGTTCTATCTCTCCGTGGCAAAGGACCTCCCGTTCTGGCGGCGGTTTTACGAGATGGCGGCCGTCAGTCTCGGCATTGCAGCGATCTCGTTTGTCATCGGTTATGCGATCCGGGTCCTGCTGAACGTGAATATCTGAAAACATCTGCTTTCGGGAAATTCTTATTCAGGTGAAATTTAAACCCCGTCCCGACCCTCCTTTTAGTTGAGGTGTTTTCCCGTGAGGTTCGGGTTATTCTGGGCATTTAAATGACGCTGCAAAAACAAATGTACTCATTGAGAGATGAACAAACGGGGGATAAGCAGAGTAGGGGTCAATCGAAGAGATGGCCTGTTTGGAAGTATGAATGATGGCTCATCAAAAAATCACAGGAACCGTTTGATATAATGTGATGACAATACATGTTATTTTAATTATAATGCCGTTTGATAATGTATTGTGAGTCACGAAGATGTTGATAAAAATGACATAAAAACCGTGAAAACTGATTCATCGCATCTCAAAATTTTTAAAATTATTATTTTCATTATCATGATTGTTATTATCGGATGGATTTCATGGTTTTCATTCAGTATCCTATTTAGTGGGGTTTTAACTGAAGGGAACTCAAATCTCAATTTTGATGAGGTAAATGAAACAGTAGCGGCTTCTCATCAGATTTCACATCTTTCCGACCAGGAGTATCAATCATTTCCTAAATTAAAAGAGGCAGTTGCAAATCCTAAAGCTGATTCTAATTGGGTGAATGGACATAGATATCTTGGTATAACAAAAATTTCTGAACAACAAAAAGATTTCATTATGCAAAATTATACTAATGATGGTTACTATACAGGATATTTAGAATATAATGGCAAATATTACGTATTTGAAATTACATTATCATAGTATATCTTATTTTTTACTGATGTTCTGTGTTGATTTTTTTAATAAGGTGCACCATCTTAATAGAAATCTCTCTGAATACCCAAACAAAAAAGATGAAACATAATATAATTTACTCCTTTTTGATAAACCTGCGGTTTAAGAAATTTACTTAATTCCATAAATATTCTATTACGAGAATCATTTCATAAATAATATATAGTGCAGAAAGAAAACTAAAAACGGTAAAGGCCGGGATCACCAGCTTTGAACGGATGATGATCCCGAACCTGCCCGAAGGCACGTTGAATTGAGCTTTTCACAATAAAAGACTTATTCATGCATCTAAAAATTGACCAAGAGGTGGTAGATTCGTATGTCCGCGGAATCAAGACTGGTTTATCAGATAGCCATAGTGATGGCATTTATTATCTGGATTATGTGTGTGCCACTGGTGATTGCTCAGGAAAACACAGAAACTTCGGATAATGTTTTTGAAAATTGTATTTCGCTTGTTGAAAAGACTACACCGGAGACGGTTGTAAAAACGACAGATATCACCAGTCTTTCAAAGAATGTTGCCCAGCCGATGCCAACACCCACACGGAATCTATCGGCAAGGTCCATGACATCTGATAAATCAGAATCTGTATCTGTTGCTAATAATATCACAGAACTTCTGGTTTTTTGGAATGAAAATCTTCACTGGGACCTCTCTCGTGCACAAATTGACGAATATGCTATGAGTATAGATAACAGCGGAGTCTTGAAAAAATATATGACAAATCCTGACTATCCTCACGCCCTCTTCATTCCCGACGAACATCAGTTCTATCGTGAAGTTGGCGGTGCACTTGGGTATAATCAATCAGAGTCCGAGGATTTTATCCAGGCACTTGATGATTACCAAAGGCAAAATTTTGAGTCTAATTGTCCTCAATGGGAAACCTGCGGTCCTCCGAAACCGATAGTACTCAATTTCTCAGTAAAACCACGATTACGTAACACCGTACCTGTCACGAATTCGATAAAATCTCCAAAGCCTTCACCACCATCCATGTCTGTTTCTTCTGGACCTTTCGGGACATCAGAGAATACAAATTCCGCATCTCAAAATTTTACAGAAATGATCTTGCCCGGTTCCCCATTGGAGGGTATTGTGCGAACCTGGGAAGATTTATTGAAAAAAGTGGCGGGTATATTCCAAGTGAGGTAACTTTCCGGATTTCTTGTAAAATGGATGGAATAGACCGAGCATTATCTTGAAGAAATGAACGATCCCATTCCTTGGAAAATAGCAAATGAAAAATTTTCAGACAATGCCTTCATCGAGAGCTTCTGGAACGCATACAGCGGTTGGAAAAGCTTACCGTCAGTATCCTCCTGAACAGTACCAATTAGCGCATCCGAAGTCATCTGCTCCTTGAACGGCTTGTCGGGCTGCGACTTCTTCCTGATGATCACGATCAGCTTCATCGATGCGACTTCCTCATTGCCGAAAATGACAAAATACGGATCCCAGTCCATGCCGGCCTCGCGGACCTCCTTGCCCACTCTCTCTGAGATCATTGATATCGCACGGATTTGTGCGTTATCGATCGCATCTGATATTTTCATGGGATCTGTTGTTGTATTAATATAATTCTACATAAAAAATAAATTCAAAAAAAAATGAAACTTAATACACTCTTTAGCATGAACGGATCTTGAAAGAACAATGTGTGTATTTTTTAAAAATATATTCAACAAAAATCATTTCACAATGAATATATAGTAAAATAATAAACCTACAACGTGTAAAGGCCGGGATCACCAGCTTTGAACGGATGATGACCCCGAACCTACCCGAAAGCACGTTGAATTGAGCTTTTTTTAATTAAAAGACATTTCTCGTGCATCTGAAAAATTGACCGAAACGTGGTTAATTCGTATGCCCGCGGAATCCAGATTAGTGCACCGGATAACTAAAGGAATTATACTTATTATCTGGATTTTCTGTGTCCCTTTGGAGAGTTTACTGGAAAACCCAGTAATTTTCGAAAGTGACGGGTTATTCGATACCAGGTAATTTTCCGGATTTCTTGTAACATGGATGAACTATCTGAAAATTGGAGCGAAAAAAAATGAACCAGAGCACATTGAAGATTATTGGTATTGCGATGGTGATCCTGTTCCTTGTGATCACGCCAACATTGGCTGAACTACAGACAATAAACCCCGGGGCAACCGTATTTATCGGTGAAGGGGACCTTAACATAACCCGGGCAATCGATAACAGCACATTGATTGCCTGGTGGTCGTCAGGAACAAATATCAAAGCATCAGTTCCTGCAAAGGTGCTGGTGATTGGAGAATATGCGACACGGTTCGGGATTCGTAGTAGTGAATTTACCGGTTATACTGGTAACTGGTATCAATATGATACAACAACCCCCGACATGGCCGGCCCTTTAACGTTTACTGTTGCTGATCCGATGCTGGAAATCCAGATTGTCTATGCTGATAATGGAACGGAGGTTTCCGGAAATCCGGCTATTTCCGGCAGTCCACTGAGTTTCCGTATCTTAACCAACCAGTATGCTGTTATGGATCCTGGCCAGCGCCCGAATGTAGATCCGGCCACGGATGGATATATCACTGTGAAAGTAATTGACGACACCGGGACGCGGTACACTGAGTTGTATGATAATTCAGCATTAGTGCATCCTCTTGGGAACCTCACCGTAGACGGTGCTGACTGGTTCTGGGGCGGAACCGGCCATTATGTTTGGAATACGGATAGTATGGGGGATCTAAACATGCGAAGGTATCCTTACGGTACTTATTCGGTGAGTGCCAAATCAGACCTTAATGGATTGAGGAACAATTACAAGAATGCAGGTGAGGATTACACCGGTAAAACGGTTACTAGCACAAAACTTGCCATTATCAATTCGCCAAATCCCGAAATCCTTGAAGAAAAAGGCATATCGGTTGTCGAACAGGCTGCACAAAAGAATGCGGCAATGATAGCGAACATGACACAGCGACCATTAGATATTGTCCAGCCAATGCCAACATCCATTCCAGATCGTGCGGCAAGATCTATGAAATCTGATAAATCAGAATCTGTGTCTGTTGCTAATAATATAACAGAACTTCTGGTTTATTGGAATGAGAATTTGCACTGGGACCTCTCTCCTGCACAAATTGACGAATATACACTGAGTATGGAGAACGGTGTCCTGAAAAAATATATGACAAATCCTGACTATCCTCACGCCCTCATCATTCCTGACGAACATCAATTCAATCGTGAAGTTGGGGATGAACTTGGATTTACTCAATCAGAGTCCGAGGATTTTGTCCGGGCACTTGATGAACTTGAAATAAATCAGTTCCGAAAATCCAACCGTCCGAGCTGGGAAAGAACTGCATCAGCGCTCCTTGATAATCTCCCTCAGTGGGGAACGACCCTGACGAAACCCGAATCCCAGTCGGCCCCGTATGCATATGGAAAAGTGGATTATATCTATATCTTTGTTAATTTCGATTTTAAGAATCCTTTTCCACCGGGTTCTCAAGCCGACTGGAGCCAGGCTGATATTAACGACGTGCTAGGTAAATTGGAAACCGCAACAGTATCCCAGATTACTGAGGTTGCGCCGACGCAGGCATCCGTGAGTAATACTGGTGCATATTATGTGACCAGAGTTGACGGGCAAAATACCGGGGATAATGCAGCTGCATGGGGTCCGGGCGGATGGATGGAGGGGGCACTCTATAATCTGGGTTTCAGGGATGGAACATATGGTGATCCAAACCAGATAATTCGCGATGATTTCGTTAAATACCAAAAAGCGTCATCAAATTCGGATGCGGTTCTTATCGTTTTTTTAACTCACGATAACGTTGGTGGATTTGCAACAAATCCCAATGATCCCGTAGAATTGGGATATGCGGATCGAGCGGCTGTTCCCTATTGGAAAAAAGACCATCTTCCTTTTGATCTCAATCCTCCGTCAGTCTATACACATGAAATTGTCCATATGTTTGGTGCTTTGGATGAATATGCTGGAGGAAGTGATTGTCATGCACAGAGTCTTATCGCTGTATCCCCGATGAGGGAGATGTATACGAATGAGAATCATCACAACTGCGTTGTTCATTCAGATGACACTTTGATGAATAATCCCTACACGTATTCATACCTCAGTAGTTCCACGAGAAATTTCATCGGCTGGGGTAATAATGACGGAGATTCAGATATTGATCTCATCGATCCTAATCCATGGGGAACGACGTATACAGTAACTTCGGGTAATACCGCTGGGGGAACAATAGATCCGAAAGGTTCGTACGCAGTTCCAAAACAGGGGTCAAAATCATACTCCATCTCAAATGATCCCGGATATTCTCTCACATATGTGACAGTCGATGGTGTGCCACAGGGTGCATCGTCCAGTTTTACATTAAATAATGTATTAGCTGCACACACTGTAACTGCACACTTTTCAGATGCACCAATTCCCATTTTCTCTACTGTTGGAACTCATGGAAGTGTGGTCCCGGAGTATCCAACGATTTATGTTACACCTGGGGAAAGTCAACAATTTTCCTATTTCCCAGACTTAGGCTACGTGATCGATGACGTGGTAGTTGATTCCGTCTCCAAAGGTCCGATACAGAAATACGATTTCATAAACACACAAAAAACACATACTATCAGCGCCACGTTCAAACCATATTCATCGACATATACTATCACCCCCAGTTGTGGAAGCGATGGGATGATTGACCCTTCAACGGTAGTTACCGTCCCGTCAGGTGGAAACCAAACTTTCGCCGTTACGGCGAATGCCAGTTATGAGATTGATACAATTCTGGTCAACACCGTTACCCAGCCAATTACCAATAAGACATCCATGATAGTCACCATCTCGAACGTCCAGTCCAATAGTCAAATCTCTGCGACGTTCAAACCAGCTCCGTTGTCATATACTGTTGTACCTAGCTGGGGAACTGGTGGTACTATTAACCCCTTTACGCCAGTTACCGTCCCGGTCGGTGGAAGCCAGGATTTCACCATTTCTGCAGATACCACACATGAAATTGATACGATCCTGGTCAACACCGTTCCTCAGACTATCACCAATCGGAGATCCATGACGGTAACCGTTTCGAACGTTCAATCCAATAGCCAAATATCTGTCACATTTAAAACTACTCCCCCGGCCCCCCTCGCCAGCTTCACCGCCACTCCCCTCACCGGCCCCGCCCCGCTGACAGTGACCTTCACAAACCTCACATCGCCACCACCAGACAGCGGATGGTGGGATTTCGGGGACAACAGCTCGGAGAACGCGACCGAACCGAACCCGGTGCACACGTACCTGTTACCGGGATTGTACAATGTGAGTCTGAACGTAACGAACAGTTACGGAATCAGCAACACGACAACAATCGCAAATTACATCAACGTGACAGCCCCTCCGGCTCCAATAGCAGACTTCACCGCTACTCCCCTTTCCGGCATCGCACCGCTGACGGTGACCTTCACAAACCTCACTTCACCACCGCCGATCAACGAAACGTGGGATTTCGGGGACAACAGCTCGGAGAACGCAACTGAGCCGAACCCAGTACATACATATCTGTTACCGGGATTGTATAACGTTAGCCTGAACGTAACCAACAGCTACGGGATCAGCAACACGACGACAATCGAAAATTACATCAACGTGACCGCCCCCACCGCGAGCTTCACTGCCACGCCCACATCCGGCCTCGTCCCGCTTACTGTTGCCTTTACCGATACTTCAACATTGAACGCGACCAGCTGGAGCTGGGACTTCGGCGATGGAGATGCAACGAATGCGACCTTGCAGAACCCGGTACATACCTATAAAACCATCGGGAAATTCACTGTCTCGCTGACAGCGTCCAACAATAATTGGAATGACACCACTACCCGGACCGGTTTCATCTGGGTCCCGGCAATCGAATACCCGTACGGCAATGCTTCCGCTTGGAAAACGTATTTAAACAACACTCCGGACCGGGCGTTTGACGGTAACCCGGCAACCAGCTGGATAGGCTACCCCAATTCCTGGATTATAATGGACTATGGACCGGGAGTGTCCCATGTCATTAACCAGTATAACATGGTACCGTCACTTGGTGGTCCTAACACCGTGCATATCGATGCGTCAACGGACAATATCTACTGGACCAATCTCTATACCCAGTCGAACATCCAGTGGATCGGGGAAAACCAGATTTTCTCCTTTACAAACAACAGATCCTATGAGTTCTATCGCCTCTGGATAAGTACGACGGGAGGTGCCAAACACGGGTTCAGCGAACTGGACATGTTCTACAACGGATCGACGCTGCCTCCCGATATCACTACCACGACCACCTCCGGTATTGCGCCGCTCACCGTAACCTTTACAGGCAATTCCTCCAGTCTGGCTGATACCTGGACGTGGGACTTCGGCGATGGAAATTCAACAAACGCGACCGTGCAGAACCCGGTGCATACCTACTGGCGGAGCGGGTCATACTCAGTCACCCTGACTGTTTCGAATGCAACTACCGGCACAAGTACTGTGACTAAGCCGGACTACATTGCGGTCAGTACGATCTCCCGCACCATTTCTCCGTGGACTTCGGTATCAGGACCTTATACGATTGTTATATTCAATGGAACCGGTGCAACCACATGGACCGCGCCCCAAGACGTGGATACGGTCGACTATCTCGTGGTTGGCGGCGGCGGCGGGGGTGGCGGTACGCTGAGCGGGGGTGGCGGTGGAGCTGGCGGCCTGCTCACCGGATCCGGGTATCCAGTTAATCAATCGATAATATACACCGTCTCGGTTGGTTCTGGTGGCTCGGGCGGGGGAGTAGTTCCCCAATACGACATCGGCCAGACTGGCAGAAATGGCGGCAATTCCAGTTTTGACTCCATCATCACAGTCGGCGGCGGCGGTGGAGGGGTCCAGATTGGAACCACGATTGGACAAAACGGGGGTTCAGGAGGGGGCGGTTCCAACGGTGCCCCGGGAGGTACAGGAATCCCCGGTCAGGGATATAATGGTGGCCTCGGATTTGGAATTCCAAGTATAAGTACAGGAGGTGGCGGAGGCGCCGGATCCTCCGGTTCGGATGGGATCAGTACCGCTGGAGGTGCCGGGGGGAATGGCCTTTCCAGCAACATCACTGGCACCCAGATATTCTATGCCGGCGGTGGCGGCGGCGCGGCTTATTTACGTACCGCTTCAGGAACCGGCGGGATTGGTGGCGGAGGGACAGGAGCCGGAGCAGCAAGAGCTGTCAACGGCACCAATGACCTCGGCGGTGGTGGCGGTGGCGGAAGCTATGATGGTATCAGTTACCTGGCAGGTGCAGACGGAGGATCCGGCGTGGTTGTTATCCGGTACCTTACCCAGCCGATAACAGCTGATTTCACCGCCAACATAACCGTTGGACAATTCCCGCTGGCGGTACAGTTTACCGATTCCTCGTTTGGTTCTCCGGATGTGTGGAACTGGAGTTTCGGTGACGGGAATACGACAAACGCGACGGTGCAGAGTCCGGTCCATATCTACTGGTCGCCAGGCGCTTACAATGTCAGTCTGTCAGTAGCGAATTCCACGATGGGATATTCGAACACGACCACAAGGACCAGTTACATTAATGTAACCACCATCCTGCCACCGGTTGCCAACTTTACCGCCAGCCCGACATCCGGTCTTATGCCCCTGTATGTCCAGTTCAATGACACTTCGAACGGCAATCCGACAAATTGGTCCTGGAACTTCGGTGATGGTGGCACGTCGACAATTCAGAATCCGCTGCATACCTACAACGCATCAGGCAACTATACCGTCAATTTTACAGCCCTTAACGCTGGTGGTCCCGGCACATTGATCAGGACAGGCCTCATTACAGTCACACCCTCTATCGTCCCCGCTGTCTTATCGATAACCCCGGCTACCGGGTCCAAAACGACAAGCATTTCGATCACGAATCTATCCGGAACGAACTTCACGGCCGGGGCGACCGTAATGCTGACACCAGTGAATTCCAACCCTCTGCATAAGGGAAGCATCAATAGCAATGCCGCTGCCCTTAGGCACCCGTTGGGTGTCTACGTTTTCGGGAATTACGCATATGTAGCAAGCGCCGGCAGCAACGCGCTGGAGATTGTGGATGTAACGAATCCCGCCAGCCCGGTCCATAAAAGTTATCTCACAAACGGGGCCGGCGGCGCTGCCCTGAGTGTTCCGACCAGTGTCTATGTTTCCGGCAATTACGCATACGTTGCAAGCGGCGGCAGCTACGCTCTCGAGATTGTCAACGTAACCAATCCGGCCAGCCCAGTACATGCTGGCAGAATCCTTGACGGGGCCGGAGGCGCTCTCCTGGCGTACCCGACGTCAGTTTATGTGTCCGGTAATTACGCCTACGTGGCGAGCAGCGGCAGCAATGCACTGGAGATTGTCGATGTAACAAATCCAGCTAATCCGGTCCATAAAGGGAGCATCGTAAATGGCACAGGCGGCGCTCTCCTGGCATACCCGATTTCAGTCTACGTTTCCGGTAATTACGCCTACGTGGCGAGCAGCAACAGCAATGCACTGGAGATTGTTGATGTATCGAATCCGGCCAGCCCGGTTCACAAAGGGAGTATCGCAAACGGGACCGGCGGCGCTCTTCTGAAGACTCCGAACAGTGTCTACGTTTCCGGCAATTACGCGTACGTTGCAAGTGGCAGCAGCAACGCTCTCGAGATTGTGGATATATCCAGTCCGGCAAGTCCGGTTCATAAAGGGAGTATCATACACGGGACCGGTGGCGCCCTTTTAAACAATCCCTCCAGCGTCTATACTTCTGGCAATCTCGCGTATGTGGCAAGTCTTTCCAGTAACGCACTGGAAATTGTGGATGTGACCAATCCGGCCAGCCCGGTACATAAAGCGAGCGTCGTCAACGGGGCCGGCGGTGCAATCCTGTCTTACCCGACGACAGTCTACGTCTCCGGCACCTACGCATATGTCGTCGGTGGAAGTACGACATCGGGAGCATTGGAAATTGTAAATATCGGAACGGTTTCCGCCTCCAATGTGACGGTGGTATCACCAACGAAAATTACCGGCACATTCAATTTACCGGGCACGGTCGCCGGTCTTTACAATGTCGTCGTCACCAACCCCTACGGACATACTGCATCGCTGGCTAACGGGTTCACGGTCACGGCCTGATGGTGACATTCAAGAACCATTAAATTTTTATTTGTTCTGGTAATATTCCTGTTTCGTCTCTAATTCGACAAAAGGGAGTTTTTCAAAACTCCCTCTGCTTTATCCTTTCTGGATGATGCAAGTCGAAACTTTAAGATTCTTCTCCTGACCCACCGTGAGGTTCGTCGCCCCCAAGAGCGTCCGGATCATTTGAGGTTTCCTGCAGAGCAGAAACTCCAGCCCGGCGGCGGCAACGTAAGCCCGGGGAAAACAGGCATTGTTTATTAACCCCCGGGCGAAACGGTATGTAACGGACTATGGCGTACCACGATTTCCCGGGCAGCGATGAAGCCTTCCGCCTTGCCCAGGAAGGGAAGATCCACGAGGCACTTGCCTGCTATGACCGGGCGCTCGTGTCGAACCCGAACAACGATGTCATCCTCAACAACAAAGCGATAGCGCTCATCAGCCTCGGGCGGTACGAGGAGTCGCTGGCGTGCTCGCAGAAGGCGATCACGCTCAACCCCTACGAGACCGGGGTCTGGATCAACAAGGGGATCGCCCTTGAAAAACTCGGGCGCTTAGCGGAAGCGGTCGATGCACTGGAACAGGCTGTTGCAATAAACCCGTACAATGCTTATGCCCGGGCGCTTCTCGGCATCATTTACCAGAACATGGAACTGTATGACAAGGCCGCTGCTCAGAACCAGAAGCTGCAGGAGCTGGTCTTTCCCAAGGAATATGCCGGGTTTTATTTTGCAACCGCAACATTCCTCCTCGGGATCCTGCTCGGCGGGATCCTGAGCGTGGAAGGCAAACCGTTGCCGATAACTCTCGGCTCCGCGGGAGTGATCATATTCTTCTTCGGCATTATCTGCATCCTGTACGTCCGGGCCCTGAGGTTACAGCTGGAGATCCGCCGGGATGTTGTCTCTTCCGTGTCCCGGGACAAGGGCCTGTGGGGGCATGGCGGGACGAACGAAGCGGTCGTGCTGGGATTCCTGGTATTCGTGTTTGTCATCGGTACCGTATCGGGGATGGGGATCTGGCAGTACTTCCGCTAGGATACCACCGGCCTGACTATGACGTCCCGACTCCTGTTCTCCCTGCACCTGAATGTCAGGGCAAAGATCCTGCTGCTCTTCCTCGGCCTGTCGGTCCTCTCCCTGCTGGTGACCGGGTTTGTTGCCGTCTATACCATTACCGGTGTCGGGAACCTTGCAGCGACCAGCAGCACCTCCCTTGGCCGGCAGGCGGTGAACGACAGCAGTGCCGCGCTCATGCAGTCCGCGGAACAGAACCTTCTCCGGGTGGCATCCGGCCAGGCCGAGGTCACGGATATTATCTTCTCGGATACCGAAGCGGATATCGATATCCTTGCTGCGCATGCTGCCGCCGTCCAGCAGGACCCTCCCGCTACCGTTACCGCCCCGTGGTACGCCCGGGGGGAAGGCCGGCCTGCCCTGCTTACGGCTTCGCCGGTCATTTTTGTGAAGGGAACAGCGATAACCCCGCAGTCGGAGGAGTTCAGGGCGCTTGGCGGCATGGCCAACCTCCTGCGGGCGGTGAAAGAGGCTGACCCCGATCTCGAGAGCGTCTACGTGGCGAGCGACTCGGGCGTGATGTGGATGTATCCCGGGATCGGTTATACTCCCCCGGATTATGATCCCCGCACCCGCGGGTGGTATACCAGCGCGGTGCAGGCCGGAGGCTCGCCGGCCTGGTCGGAACCCTATGTCGATGCAGC
>Ga0326726_10004410_pt1 | contig 12838 bp, 14 predicted proteins | sample MHFenrmetagenome_2_FD_207603 | JGI IMG/M metagenome (GOLD analysis project Ga0326726, IMG submission 207603) | Lab enriched peat soil microbial communities from Michigan Hollow, Ithaca, NY, United States - MHF15MN | ecosystem: Environmental > Terrestrial > Soil > Wetlands > Peat | place: USA...
CGCGCCATCGACACCGCCGTCAACTGCGCAACACCCGAAGACGAAATCATCCTTCTCACCGTCATCCCCCAAGCCCTCGTCGAATCCACCTTCACCAACATGCTCCTCCCCACCATCGACCTCAGCCAAGTCATCCAACCCGGCACCTTCAAAGAAAAAGCCATGGAAAACCTCTCCAAAGTCGCAAAAACCATCGAACACAAAGTCAGCAAAGTCGACGTCGTCGTCGAAGCAGGCGACCCCGCCGACGAAATCCTCCTCATCGCAAAAAAATACGACTCCGACATCATCCTCATCGGCTTCAAAGGCTACGGCAAGGAAGGCAGATTCCTCCTCGGCAGCGTCACCGACAAAGTCGTACGACACGCCAGCCGCTCCGTCCTCGTCGTCCGCTAAACCAACCCACCACCCCACACACGTGAAGGGCATGCATCCCGTCGAAGACATCAAAGGCACCCTCAGCACAACCCTCCACGGCACACGCATTCTCCTCGGCGTCACCGGCAGCATCGCCGCCATCGACACCATCCACATCGCCAGAGACCTCATCCGCCACGACGCCGACGTCATCCCCGTCATGACACCCGCCGCCACCCACATCATCCACCCCGACGCCCTCGAATTCGCCACCGGACACACCCCCATCACACACCTCACCGGCCAAGTCGAACACGTCCAACTCTGCGGCATCGTCACCGACCCCATCCACCTCGTCCTCCTCCCCGCCTGCACCGCCAACACCATCTCCAAAATCGCCCACGGCATCGACGACACACCCGTCACCACCTGCGTCACCACCGCACTCGGCTCCCACATCCCCATCCTCCTCATCCCCGCCATGCACGGCTCCATGTACACCAACACCATCGTCCAACACAACATCCAAACCTGCCGCAACACCGGCATCCACATCCTCGAACCAACACTCGACCGCACCAAAGCACGACCCCCAGACCGACCCACCATCACCGCCACCGTCACCCGCCTCCTCACACCACAAACCTACCACGACACACGCCTCCTCATCATCGGCGGAGCCACCGCAGAACCCATCGACGACATCCGCATCCTCACCAACCGCAGCAGCGGCAAAATCGCAGTCGCACTCGCCCAAACCGCTTACGAACACGGCGCCACCATCGACCTCTGGTACGGCAACGCCACCGAACCCGTCCCACCCTACATCACCCACACCCCCTTCACCACCACCCACGACCTCCTCACACTCATCAAAAAAACACGCCCCAACACCTACCACGGCATCATCGTCTGCGCCGCCATCGCCAACTACATCCCCCACCCCACCCCAGGCAAGATCCCCTCAGGAAAACACACCCTCATCCTCACCTGCCACCCCGCACCCAACATCCTAGAAGCCCTCAGAAAAAAAGCACCAACAACCCCCATCATCGCCTTCAAAGCCGAAACAACCAAAGCCAACCTGCGACGAAAAACCCAAGCCCTCATCACCCACCACCACCTCCAAGGCGCAGTCGGCAACACCCTCACCGCCTTCGGCGCCCGCAACACCGAAATCCTCATACTCACCCCCAAAGGAAAAGCACTCTGGAAAACCGGAACTAAACCCGAACTCGCCAAAGAAATCCTCAAGATGTTCAAACCAACCTTGACCTAAACAGACACCACCATGCACGCCACCGCCTTCGTCCCCGGCCACATCTCCGCCTTCTTCGAACCCGTCTATATCGCCCACGATCTCGACCGCACCGGCTCCCGCGGCGCAGGACTCTCCCTCTCACTCGGAACCACCAGCACCGTCACCCTCACACCCGCCAAAACCCAAGAAATCACCATCACACTCAACGGAAAAACCACACCAGCACCAGTCACCACACTCACCTGCAAACACCTCCTCACAGACTCCCTCTACCACGCCAGCATCAAGACCACGTCCACGCTCCCCGAAAGCCAAGGCTTCGGTATGAGCGCAGCCGGAGCCTTCAGCACCGCCCTCGCCCTCGCACGCCTCCTCGCACAACCCCACTCAGACGCCCTGCGCGCAGCCCACTACGCCGAAATACAGATGCACACCGGCCTCGGCGACGTCATCGCCACCACCATCGGCGGCATCGAAATCCGCCGACAACCCGGCCTCCCACCCTGGGGGATGCTCGAACACATCCCCGGCCAATGCGAACTCGTCCTCTGCGTCGTCGGCGAGAAAATCAAAACCAAAGATATCCTTACCGATCAGACCAAATTTAAAAAGATTGCGACAATCGGAAAACGCTGCACCCAACAACTCCTCCAGCATCCGTCTCTTGAGAACCTTTTCCGCCTTGGTCAACGCTTCACCAAAGACACAGGTCTTGCAAGCGACAACGTCCAAGCCGCCATCGACGCCGCCGCCCCCTTCGGCTTGGCCAGCATGTGTATGCTGGGCAACTCCGTCTTCGCCACCGGTAATACACCGATGCTGCGACAGACGCTCGAGGCCTTCGGAAACGTCTGGGTCTGCACGCTGGACCTTGCCGGCGCACGCCTCATCGACTAAAAAAAAAGGCAGACCTATTTCTTCAAGTAACAGGTGCGATACCGTTCCCATGTACGGTCGACATCATCTTCAATAGCCTGCAGCCGTGCCGCATCCCGCTGAGGCTTGAACAGATGACTGAAACGCCCCTGTTGTTTAATCCATTCCTCGACAGGCTTCCTGGGAACCTTCTTCTCCAACAGAAGCTTACTTTTCCCAGTAAACGTCATGACATCGTTTTCGCATTCCCACATCGCCCACGCGCCACAGTCGACCGCCAGTCTGCCCATCTCCACGGTGCTATCCATACTGAACCGCCACCCGGGGGGACACGGAGCGAGGATCTCGATATACTTCGGTCCTTTGATCCCTTTGGCTTTCGAGACCTTCGCATAGACGTCCTCAGGATAACTGATACAGGTCTGGGCAGCGTACGGGATATGATGAGCAAGGACGATTTCGCCCATCTCCTTGCGGAACTCCGTCTTCCCACCAACCGTTGTTGTCGTCCACGCCGCATATGGCGTCGCACCGCTACGCTGGATACCGGTATTGGAGTAAATCTGATTGTTGTAACAGATGTAAATAAAGTTCGTTCCCCGCTCAAACGCACCAGAAAGCGCTTGTAACCCGATATCGTAGGTCCCACCGTCACCAGCCCAGGCGACGACCGTAATATCCTCACGGCCTTGTTTGCGGAGTGCCGCTTCGACGCCAGAGGCGCCAGCCGCTGCCGCCTCGAACGCGATGTTCATGACCGGCACATCGAACGAAGTGTTCGGATAGAGGCTTTCGATGACCGCGGTGCAGCATGCAGGCACGACCATGATCGTCTTTTTCCCCAGTGCTTTGAGCACCAGTCGCAGCCCCATCGTGGCTGGACAACCAGGGCAGGCGGCGTTGCCTTGTAATAAGCATTCATCAACGGGCATATCTTTGAGAGCCATGGTCACCGTTCCTCCTCGACGCCGTACCAGATTTGGTGTGCCGCTTTTCCCTTCATAGCTTTTTCGACCATGGATTCGATGTCATGGTACGTGACGTCTTTACCACCGAGGCCAGCGATGTATCCCTGCACACTAGTGTCTGGGATGCCTGAGAGCGCAGCCTTTGTCTCGGTGAAGAGCGCTCCTTCATTACCGACGGAGATATTGCGGTCTATAACGATGAGGTTTGCTTGCTTTCCGAGTCGGATAATGTCTTCCTCTGGGAATGGCCGGAAGACGCGTACCCTCGCCAGGCCGATCTTATGACCTTTATGGCGGAGGTCTTTGAGCGCGAATTTGCTTTCTGCGCCAATCGCGCCCATAGCGAGCAGTATGTAGTCGGCGTCCTCGCAGTCAACGTATTCAATGAGATCTCCATGGAAGTACCCTGTGCGTTTTTTCCAGTCTTGTGCAATCTGAGGGATCAACTGCTTGGCTTTGAGCTGTGCTTGTTGCATCGCGTAGCGGACCTTGTAGTAGTACTCGGGGCCGATGATGTTACCAAAGGTCACGGGGTTGTCGATGTCAAGTTTCCATCCGGGCACATAGTTGCCGAGGAACTCGTCGACGACGTGTTGTTCCTGGATGTCGGCGGGTAATGAGGTGTGGGATAAGATGAAGGCGTTGAGGTTGACCATGACGGGGAGGAGGATGTCAGCATGTTCTGCGAGTTTGAATGCTTGGATGACGGTGTCGTAAATTTCCTGGTTGCTGCTGCAGTAGAACTGGATCCAGCCGGTGTCGCGCTGGGAGATGGAGTCGTTTTCGTCGACCCAGATGTTCCAGCCGGGTCCGATGACTCGGTTGATGTTGCACATGACGACGGGGAGTCGTGCGAGTGCTGCCCAGTGGAGCATCTCGTGCATTAAGAGGAGGCCGTGGGAGGAGGTGGCGGTGAAGGTCCGAGAGCCGGCGGCGCTGGCGCCGATGCAGGCGCTCATGGCGGAGTGTTCGCTTTCGACGCAGATGTATTCGCCGGTGTATTCTTTCTTGGCGTAGTATTCGGCGATGGCTTCGACGAGGGTGGTTTGGGGGGTGATGGGGTAGGCGGCGACGACGTCGGGTTTGGCTTGGATCGCGGCTTTGGCTGCAATGCGATTGCCGGTGTCGATCATGATGGTCATTCTTTTTCGCCCTCCCGTGTCATGATGATGGCTTTAACGTTGCATTCTTTGGCGCAGACGCCGCAGCCTTTGCAGTAGTCGTAGTCGATGGTGACGGTGCCGTCTGGTTCACGGTGGATGCTTCCTTCTGGGCAGTAGATCCAGCAGCGGAGGCATTTGACGCATTTGGTTTTGTCGAGGGTGGGTCGGAAGACTCTCCAGCTGCCGGTTTTGCCCATGGCGCCTTTTTTAGGGTAGGAAATCGAGGTGACGACGGAGTATTTCTTCAGAAGTTCACCTCCGTTTTGGCGTAGGCGTCTTGGGTGGCTTGGATGTTGCGTTCGCGGAGTTCGGGTTTGCCTTCCCATTTGTTGCGTATGGCTTCTTGGATGGATGGGAGGGTGACTCTGTCGAGGATGCGGGGGATGGAGCCGAGGATGGGTGTGTTGACGACGGGGATGCCGCCGACTTTGATGTCGTGGGCGATGGCGATGCCGGTGGCGTCGACGGTGGCGACGTGGTAGTGTTTGGAGAAGGGGAAGTCGGTGGGTTTGGTGCGGGTGTTGATGAGGATTTTGCCTTGTGGTTTGAGTCCTTTGAGGACGTCGACGATGCCAAGGATGCTTTCGTCGAGGACGATGACGATGTCGGGGGTGTAGATTTCGCTGCGGAGGTGTATTTCTTCGCCGCTGATGCGGGCGAAGGCTTTGACGGGTGCGCCGCGTCGTTCTGCGCCGAAGAGGGGGAATGCTTGGACGCCTTTGTTGCCGTCTTGGTATGCGGCGACGGCGAGGAGGTTGGCTGCGGTGACTGCGCCTTGTCCGCCTCGTCCGTGGAAAACGATTTCTATGAGGGGTTTTGAGGCCACAATGGATACCTTCCCGGGTGTCGAAATACAGCTACCCCATATAACTGTTTTGACTGAAGAAAAAAAGGGGTTAATGGGAGATGGATTTGAGTTTGGTTTCGACGGTGGCGTTTTTGTCGTGTCGGTCGTCGATTTTGAGGGTGGTGATGATGCGTGGTGCGCCGGTGGTGGCGACGGCGGTGTGGGCGTGGTGGACGGCGGTGAGGAGGGTTGTGAGGTCTGGTGCTTGGATGACGGTGGCCATGGCGTTGGGGTAGATGGTGATGTTTTTTTCTTTGTGGAGGGTGGTGAGGACGAGGTTGATGGTGGTGCTTTGGCTGGTGGTGGCGCCGAGGGTGATGATGCTGAGTTCTGCGATGATCATAGAAAGCGTATATATCTTTTTGTATATATGGTTTGGTTGTTAGATGAGTCTGCCGAGGGATTCGCGGTCTCGGAGGGCGTCTTCTTCGTGGACTTGGAAGTCTGTTTTGTTGAGGTCTTTCATTTCTTGTTTGACGAGGTCCAGGATGCCGACGATGGAGATGATGCTGAGTTGTTTGTGGTAGCGTCGGCAGGATTTGACGAGCTCTCCATAAAGACGGGTCTCCATGGCTTTGTATTCGAGCATCTTGGGGCTGTCTAGAACGTTTGCTTTCTCGTTCTCCATGTTCTCCTCAGGGTAAGAATCACGGAGGGCATTTATATCAGTTCTTTTCGTAAAAAAAGAGGGGGGTTAATGGAGGCGTTTGTTCATGAACGCTTCCATTTCGTTGAATGCGCTCTCGAGGGTCTCCATGGGTGGGAGGATGACGGCGCGGAAGTGGCCTTTGCCGTAGGTTTGGCAGAAGCCGGAGCCGTTGACGACGAGGACGTGGGCTTGTTGGAGGAGGTCGAGGACGTAGTCTTTGTCGGTCTTCCAGGGTCCTTGTTCGAGGGCGATCTTGGGGAAGATGTAGAAGGCGCCGTCGGGTCTGGCGGTGGAGATGCCGGGGATTTCGTTGAGGCGTTTGTAGGAGAAGTCGCGGCGTTTGCGAAGCTTGTCGTTGACCATTTTGATGTGGTCCTGTGGGCCGCGTAGGGCGGTGATGCAGGCTTGTTGGCAGACGCTGCTTGCGCAGAGGCGTGATCGGGCGATGCGCATGTAGGCGTCTTGGATGGCGTCGAGTTCTCCGTGGTGGTGGAACATGGTGTAGCCGACGCGCCAGCCGGGCATGAGGTAGACTTTGGAGAAGCCGTTGAAGGTGACGACGGGGACGTCTTTGGCGAGGGTGGCGGTGGCGGTCATGTGGCCGTCGAAGGTGAGGTCGTCGTAGATTTCGTCGGAGATGATGAAGAGGTTGTGTTGTGCGGCGATGTCGATGATCTCCTGGAGGACTTTGGGGCTGTAGAGGGCGCCGGTGGGGTTGTTGGGGTTGATGAGGACGATGGCTTTGGTGCGTGGCGTGATCTTGGTGCGGATGTCGTCGACGTCAGGCTGCCAGTTTTGTTCTTCGATGCAGCGGTAGGGGATGGGGACGGCGTCGTCAAATTTTGTGAGAAGAGTATATTGAGGGTAGGTGGGGCCGGGGATGAGCATTTCGTCGCCGGGGTCGAGGCTGGCGTTGAGGAGCATTTGGAGTCCTTCGGTGACGCCGGTGGTGAGGCAGATGTCGTCCATGGTGTAGATGACGTTGTTGCGGTGTTTTTCCCTGTCGATGATGGCTTGGCGTAGCTCGGGGTAACCTTCGGAGGGGGAGTAGCCGTTGTAGCCGTCGTTGGCGGCTTTGTAGAGTGCGTCTTTGATGTGTTGGGGGGTGTCGAAGTCGTAGGCGTTGGGGTCGCCGATGTTAAGGTGGAGGACCTTTATGCCTTTCTTTTCGAGTTCCTTGGCTGGTTTGAGGACTTCGCGGATGGCGTAGGAGACGCCTTGGGATCTTTTAGAAGCACTCACCTGTGTTGTCATCATGCTCTCACGAGAACAGGGGATGGGGATGCAAGATAAAAAGCTACTGGTGTAGTGGACTGTGTTCCTAGAGGTCGGGGCGGTACTGGAACAGATTCTTGTCTTTTAAATACTCGAGGATGCCGGTGGTCTCGAGGGCGCTGCCGTCGCCTTTGCGGTGGCGGAGGGTTACGGTGATGGCACCCTTTTGTTTCACTGCGTCGAGCGCCTCGCGAGGTGAGCCGTACCCGGGGAAGGAGAGCAGCTCGGTGAGGTCGCGGTGGAGGACCTCGATGCGTGACATTCCGAGTTGTTCGGAGAGGTTCTGGGAGCAGTCGACGACGCGGAGGTCGTCGGTGAACAGGACCATGAAGTCGGTGCCGTTTGGCTCTGAGGCTTTGACAAGGGAGATGGGCGACGGTGTCGCCTTGAAGAGGTTGTGGACGTCCGTGTTGAGGGACTTCAGCTTCGCGTGCAGGGCTTCGACTTGGGCGAGCGCGGTCTGGGTCTCGGTGACGTCGCGGCTGTAGCAGGAGAACCCGATGACTTTTCCTGAGAGGTCTTTGAACGGGACGATCTGCGTCTGCACGTACACTATGTGTCCGTCTGCATGCTGCAGGGTATGTTCCAGGCTGAACGGCGTGTCCTTGTTCTCAGCGAGCCGTTCGCGCAGTTTTTCACGGACGGCTGACAGACGCGACTCGTCGAAGAACACAGTTAGGTCTTTGCCGATGACGAAAGCGGCTGGCTGCCCGATGGCGCAGGTGATCCTCTCGGTGCAGGCGGTGCAGCGGCCGTCAAGGGATAGTTCCCAGACCCAGCCGTCGAGGGTCTGAAGGAGATGTTGATATTTGTATTCCGCCTCGACTCTAGCTTTCTCCGCTTTTTCAAAGATCTCTTCTTTCTTCACCCCGGCCTTATAGACCGCGAGCTTCAGGCTGGCCATAACACGATCCAGGGATTCGGTGAGGATATTGATCTCCTCGATTTCGCTGGTTTCAAGCTGGACGTTAAGGTTACCTTTGCTAATGGAGTCAATGTTGCGGGTGAGCTTGCCGAGCGGCCGCGTGATGAAGTACGAGATGACGTAAGATGCGAAGAAAGTGACGACCATGATGAGGAAGAGGAACGCGGTCGCCAACTGGACGTTCTGCTGCGCGGAGATCATCGCGACCGGAATCAGGCTGATGGCTAGGCTCATGATGACTAACAGGGCTCGTAGTTTCATGCGTATCTTACCTCGGTGGTGACGTGGTCTGGCGAGCATCCTCGCCAAAGATATCCTTGATGTGTTCGCGGAATCCATCCGCGTGATCATGCCGAAGGATGAAAGAGTCCTCCAGGGATTCGATATAAGTGAGCAAGTCGTCTTTATGCAGCGCGTTCTTCCCTTTCAACTCGGTGAACTCCACGCTGCCCATCGGCCCTAGCACCGTCATGAACTCTTCCAGCACGCGTTTTTCAATCTCCGCTTTCGGCGAGAAGAGGACCTTGATCGGCTCGATCTCATGGACCGGCGTCAACGGCACGGTAAAGGAAAACGTGCTGCCCACGCCGATTTTACTGTCGACCCAGATCTTCCCTTTCTGAGATTCGATGATGCCGCGGCAGATCGTCAAACCCAGCCCGGTGCCGCCATGCTTGCGGTTCGTCGTCCTCTCGACTTGGTAGAACGGTTCGAACACGCGGATCTGGTCTTCAGCCGACAGCCCGACGCCATGGTCTCGGACATTGATCTGCACTTGCTCCTTGTTGACCTCTGCAGAAACGTCGATGGTGCTGTCTTCCTGCGAGAACTTCACGGCGTTGTGCAGCAGATTGCGGAGCACCTGGCTGACCCGGTCCGGATCCATTTCGATGACCGGTAGACATGCGGTCTCTGCCACGATGCGGATGCGTTTTTCCTGGGCGAACCCCTGCATGAGGCTGACGGTCTCCGTAATCAACTCTGTGAGATTCACGGGCCGGAAATTGAATTTCAGGCGGGCGGCTTCAATCCGTGAGATCTCCAGGAAGTCCTCGATGATGTGCTCGAGACGTTCCGCGTTCCGCAGGACGACGTCTATACTGGTCTTCTGCGCATCGGTCAAGGGGCCGAAGGCCTCAGAGCGCAACATCTGCATCTGAGCTTTCAACGGGGTGATAGGTGTTCGTAATTCATGGGAGGTGATGCTTAAAAACTCGGATTTCGCATGGTCAAGTCGCCGGCGCTCTTCATCCATGGCTGCGAGCGCCTGAGCACTACGGTTAAAGGATTCGGCCAAGGTGGCAAGCTCATCCTCCCCGGTGCGGTTGACTCGGACATTGAAATTGCCCTGCTCGAGTTCTTTGGTCGCCTGGCAGATCTCTCGCAGCGGTCGCGTGAACGACCGGGATATGAATAAACCAAGGACCCCGGCATTGACGGCAATCAGGACGACCATGATGGCGGAAGCTCCTGACAAGAGCATCTGCTGGTCCGGCAGCATCTCAGCATTCATTTGGTTGATGAGCGTGCTTGACAGGATGTAGAGATACCCAATCCCGATCGTCGGGGCGACAAAGCCGACGATAACGAAAATCAAGGGGAGCCTGACGCCGATTCGTTTGAAGGAGGCGGTGATGTTTTGTTTCATCCCTTGCCTCCGGTCATCCATTGTTCTCGGAGTTGGACGTGCAGTGCGATCATATGCAGGTTCACCCCGATTTTTTCGATGCGCGCTAAGGTTGGCTTGTCTAAAGATGTCTGAAACTTCTCGATGAATGAGCCTCGCAGGGATTCCCCTAAGGATCGGACCATGGTCTCTAACAGTCCTTGAATAGCCCGTCGCGTGTCGTTCTCGCTGACATGTTGGATGTCGATCATGACGCTGAAGTTGGGGGCGCCGTCATCGCCGAGAACGTTTTTCACTGAGATGAAATGCAGGATTGCCGAGCGATCGTCGGAGTCATGCAGAAATGTGTTGAGGGTGTGAATGGCGTATTCCTGACTGCTTACTTGAGTGAGCAGAAACACAAGGGTTCGGATAACGTCACGAAGGACGACGGTCATATCCGATGCAGGAACAATCAGGGTCACCCCGAACTCTTCAAGCTTCGTCATGTAATCCAACGTCAACTGTGCTTTCAGCGTCTCCAGTATGGGGTTACCACTATGCTCCTGGGCTAAGGTGTCGATGCCGGCAAGGACTTGGTTCAACGCCGCACCGATCTTCAGAGGCTCGATTGTATCGATACGTTCATCGACGGCGACCTCTTCTGCCCCGAGCGTGATTTTAATATCGTTGATGGTGACGTACTCGAGGAACGGGTGCTGCTCCCGCGCGAGCAACACCTGGGCGGAGACGGCATGGTACGCGAACTCGCGGTTGATCTGATGTTCCAGTAGCGTCAAGGCTGCCTTCAGCATACGACGTACGACATCACGAGGCAGGATCGCTAGCAGATCCGGCTCTTTAATGCGCATCTCCTGGGAGAACTGCAACAGGTTCAGATCCACGCCCATCTCCAACAACAGTTTTTGGCGATCGGCAGGCAGGCTGTCTCGGATCTCTTTAATAAGGAAATAACCCGCGCTCTTACGCATAGCTGACGTGATGCGCGTCAACAGGTCCTGAAGTCCACGACCGACCTCGAGTAATTTTAGTTCATTGATTTTTGGGTCGACCGTGATGCTTTCGCCAAACTCAATGTATCGAGCGTTGTGAATCTCAAGGTACCGTAAACACGGGTGGGACGGGAGGATATTCTTTTGAGCACCTCGCACAGCGATGACTGCGTATCCATCGGAGGTCTTGCGTCCTATCGTCTCAATAATGATATGGACGACTTCTTGCACGACTTCCGCGGTGGTTACCGCTGTTCCCATTGCTCCGGCCCCTCAGCATACCGTAACAATTCCGAGGTATAAATGTGTTCTATATATTTTGACAAATCTGCATAACTATTTGAGGATGATACGAGATATCAGGAAGCGATGGGCAAGAAAGTGATGGTGGTCGACGATGAAGAGGATATTCGACTCACCGTCGGTCAGATTTTAGAAGTCAGTGGTTACGAGGTTATCCCCGCGGAGACTGGTCAGGATTGTCTTGAGAAGATGGAGCGGGAGCGGCCCGATCTGGTCATCCTTGACATCATGATGCCGGGGATGAGCGGCTGGGATGTCGCCGCGCGCATCAAGGAAAACAACGACTGGAGCCATATCCCGATCGTGTTCCTCACCGCGAAGGGAGACGACATGAGTGTCGGCATGGGCGGTTTGGCCAGCGTCGAGTACATCGTCAAACCCTTCGATGTGATCAAACTCAAGGAAAGCATCGACCGAATCCTGAAGAATAAAAAATAAACAAAACGCATCGCTCCCTTGTTATTATTAAAGCGAACGTGGTGAATACTTATATATACTATTCTATCATTTTAATAACTGGGGTAGAGAACAGTGAGAAAAGGATTGATTCTTTTTTTAGTACGCTAGTGTTGATAACGATGGTCGTTTCGACTGCATGTGTAAGCAGTGAGAAAACGATCCAAGGCCCCGATGGCGGAAAAAAAGTTGACAACGTCAAATATTTTACGATGACTGAGGTGAAGGATTATTACCAATCGGTCTGAGGGGTGACTTCGGCTGATTTCAATAACGATGGATACCTCGATTTTACGGTCACCCATGGAGGGGGTTTCACCATTTATTACAACAATGGGACTGGCGGGTTTACGGCTCAGATTTTCCCGACGAGCGGAAAGATGCTTGACTCGTTATGCTCAGGTGATTTCAATCATGACGGGTATGTAGATTTGCTCTATTCCTATTCGCTCACCGATCCCGGGCAATACAAATATCTCTACGGCATCGTCGGACTCCTCTTAAACCAGGGCCCGTCTGGGTTCTCTAATGAAACGATTATCTACCGGACAGCGGCCGGGGACCGCATCCACCCGCATCTTGTCTCCGCTGATTTCAATAGAGATGGGAATCCGGATTTCATCGTCGGCGACAACAGCGGGAAAGTGGAATTATACCTTGGTGACGGTCACGGATCTTTCACGAGTGCCGGGATTATTCATGACTGGGGGCAAGTCAGTTGGGGACTTGCCACCGGAGACATGAATCACGATGGAGCGGCAGACTTTTTAGTTTGGTGTGACCAACATGGACATAGCCCTGTGTACCTTAAATATAATAATCAAAAACAGGGCAGGTATTTCAGCCATACTCAAGGTACGCCATTCTTTGATTTTGGTATTATCGGAAGCCTTGCGGCCCTCGATTATAACGGAGATGGCAACATCGATCTTTTCGTTGTTCAAGGCGGTTTGGTGATGTTATATATCAACCAAGATGGCATCTTCTATCCATTCCAGGTTTTGATACTGCCGAACAATGATGGTTTGTATATGGGCGGCTTGGCGGTTGGCGACTTCAACAACGACGGGCGGATGGACGTTGTCACCGGTGGCAATAATGGTGTTGTACGAGTCTTCTATAACAACCAGGAACAGCCG
>Ga0326726_10004411_pt1 | contig 12838 bp, 10 predicted proteins | sample MHFenrmetagenome_2_FD_207603 | JGI IMG/M metagenome (GOLD analysis project Ga0326726, IMG submission 207603) | Lab enriched peat soil microbial communities from Michigan Hollow, Ithaca, NY, United States - MHF15MN | ecosystem: Environmental > Terrestrial > Soil > Wetlands > Peat | place: USA...
CTCGATGTACAATTCCGGAAGTCGTTGCTGGCTGCGCCAGCCGATGACACCGCCTTGAAGCGCGTCGGGTGCGTCGGAGTACGTTGCCGCGAGCTGAGCGAAGTCCGCGCCGTCCTTAAGCCGCTTCACCACCTCCTCGGCGCGGGCGCGACGGGCTTCCACCTGAGCGGGTGTCGCCTGCTCGGGCACCCGAACCAGGATGTGCGCGACGTTGTATTCAGTCCCGATCTCCTTTTGTTCACTTTGCTCAAGGAGGAGGTTGTCGATCTCGCCGTCGCTGATAGAGAGCTTGCTCGTCACCTCGCGGTCCCGCAGGCGCGCCAGCAGAATCTCATTGCGCAGCTCTTCCCGGAACTTGTCGAAGGGGATGGAGTCGGTCTCGAGCCTCTGCCGGAATTCGGTGAGCGAGAGCTTGTTGTTCTCGGCCACCCTGTTGACTGTGCGATCGAGTTCCAGGTCGTCCACACGCATGCCGGTCTCCCGCGCGTACTGTAGCTGGACTTTCTCGACGATGAGGCGATCGAGCACCTGGTGCTCGATCTCTGAGCGATCGACGCTGGACGTCCCCCGGCGCTGAAGCTCCTTCTGGACGCGGCCGATTCGATCGTTCAGCTCGAACTGCGTAATCACCTCCTTGTTGACCACGGCAACGATGCGGTCGAGCAGATCGACACGGGCGGACGCGACCCGATCCGCGCGCACGCCCTGCGCGAGCGCGGCGCCGCACCCGATCAGCGACAGGACGGCGAGGCAGAATTTCATCGAATCAATCATTGTCACCCGAATCGGCCGGGAGCCGGAGGTCTCGTGATCAATTGTAGAAGTCAATTGGGGCATCCGGCCCGCCACTCGGGGTCGGAACGTTGATCCGCTGGTAGCCGGGAACGCTGCGCTTCAAGGCCTCGAGCGGATTCGACCCGAGGCGCGAGAAGCCGTTCAGCTCGAGCTGAAGAAATATGCTCGAAGACGAGGTGCCGGCGGTGAGAGCGAATCGCTGCATCACGAAGCGGGTCGTCCAGCAGCCGGCCGCGTACTCGAATCCGCCGATTCCCTCGACCACCCGGCTGTCGGGCAGCGAATAGTTGAACCGACCGACCGCGTACCAACGGCCGAAGAGCGGCCACTGGGCCGAGATGTCAATCTGCTTGGTCGGGCCAGTCTGCGTGATGTCCCCGCTCAGGTAGCGATAGCTCAGGTTGAGCGTCCTCAAGCCCTCGGGCCGATACCGCGCCGCCAGGGTCAGGCGCTCGGTGCGATAGTCGCGCTGGTCGTACTCGGTACCTGCGTCCATCGTCCAGGTCTGAGACAGACGCCCGGACAGCGCGGCCAGCAGATTCGAGGCTTTGTAGGTTCGCGGCGCATCGTTCGGGTTGAGGGTCACCTGCTGGTCCTTGAAGTAGTAGCGCTGACCGAAGGTGCCGCGCATCACTTCCTGGCCGCTCGAGGGCAGAAGCAGGCGGGAGGTGACTGCCGCGGTGAGCTGGTTGGCGTCGTTGATGCGATCCCCTCCCGAGAACATGTTCTCCGAAAAAATCTGCGCGTAGTTGAAGTCCGCGATGGCCGTATCGAACAGCGGGATCTGTTTCTGGTCGCGAAACGGGATGTACACGTAGAAGAGCCGGGGCTCGAGTGTTTGGGTGACCACCTGGCCCAGGGCCTGCGTCTCCTTTTCGAACACCAATCCGCCGTCGACGCTGTATAAAGGAACGACGCGGCTGATCGTGTCCGGCGTCCCGGGATCATTGCGATCCAGCGAATAATAGGTGGCGCTTAGCCCGACCTTCGGCGTAAAGAAGTACTCCGGCGAGATCACCGGCAAGCTCAAGCTTGGAAAAACGGTCGAGCGCTTGCCGATCACCAGTGTGGGGTGGCTGAAATCGACGAACTCCTCAGCCGATCTGAAATCGAAGCCGCTGATGTCCTGCCGCAGCGTGGTCAGGGTGAGCTGGGGGGTGCGGCCGTAAGGAGGGACGATGGGATTATCGGGGTCCTGCAAGACCTGGAACGTTTGGACACGCGCGGTCGCCGAATAGCTGCCCGAACTCCACCAGCTGCCGTTGTAGGTCACGAAGCCCTCGCGCGGCAGAGTAGTCTGTGAGGTGATGTTGATGCGCGTCGAGAGGTCGCGGAAGTAATTGTCGTCGGAGACTTTGTTCAGGTTGAGCCCACCGAGCAGCGCGCCGTCACGGTTATAGGTGCTGACAAAGCTGATGGCCGAGCGGCCTTGGTCGAGAGTTCGGTCGTTCGGGAGCTGCTCGGCGTTGAGCTCGCCGATGTAGTACTTCCCCATGTAGCGGAACTGCTCGCCAATCTGCGTTCCGCGCTTCTGCAGGTAACGCGGCGTGAGCGTCATGTCGTAGTTGGGCGCGAGATTCAGGTAGTACGGAATTGCGGCCTCGAAGCCGCTCTTGCCGGTAATGCCTGTCGAAGGCGGGAGGAAACCCGACTTGCGCTGGTTGTTCAGCGAGAAACTGATCTTAGGCCCGGCTATTATGGGAACGCCCTCGAAGTACACGCTAGCGCCGCGGGCAGTGCCCACCTGACGCGTGAAATCCAGATCGAGCTCGTCGGCTCTGATGTACCAGCCGTCGTCTCCGGGCTTGCAGGAGGTGAAGAAGCCGTCCTTGATTCGGTACTGGTCTTCGCCCAGGAGCTCCACCGTCTCGGCCTTCCCGCGCCCCGTGACCGGTGCCTGATTGGCCCTGATCCGAGGAGCAAGCGTGAATTCCGGTTTTTCGATCGCGCCGGTCGCATCCTTCAGTGAATACCTCACGGAGGGGCCGCTCAGCGCATCGCCACCGCGCTCGAGGTGGACGTTGCCCTTTGCTTCCACCTCCTCGTTCGCCTCGGAATACCTGAGCGAGTCGGCGCGGATTGAAAGATCGCCGCGGCGCAGGTTCGCATTGCCCTGCGCGCTGGTGTCTCCTCCCGAAACGCCCTCGATTCGGTCGGCATCGAGAGTAATCGGCGCAAAGGGGTCGGACTTCGCGCGGTCACCGGCGCGCGGCAACTGCAGTCCCTGTCCCTGCGCCCACGCCAAGGAGGCGCACAGCAGCGCGATTGCCAGCGCCGAGAAGCGGGCAGGAAAAAAAGACATATCGCGGGCTGGGTAACGATTGGTCTGCCGGGGCGAGTGCTAAAATCGCACAAATTGGGTGTGAAGGCAATGCTTTGTTTCCGGAGGAGTTTTGGACCGCGCTGAGCAACTGCGGCGATGGTTGAACGCGACGCTCGGTGGCGAGCTCAGCATCGCCCCGGCGTCCGATGACGCGAGCTTCCGGCGCTATTTCCGGATCCGGCGGGGCGGCACGCAGGCCCCACTGATCGCGATGGACGCGCCGCCCGACAAGGAAAGCTGCGCGCAGTTCGTCCGGGTGGCCGGCCTCTTTGCCGAGGCCGGCGTGCACGTTCCCGCAGTTTGCGCGCAAGACCTCGCCCAGGGCTTTCTGCTGCTCTCGGATCTCGGCGAAACGACCTATCTGGATGCGCTCGATGCGCGCAGCGCCGGACCACTCTACGGACACGCCCTCGACGCGCTGCTCCGAATTCAGCTGGCGAGCCGCGCCGGGGCGCTGCCCGACTACGACCGGTTTCTCCTCGAGAAGGAATTGCGCCTTTTCCCCGAGTGGTATGTCTCGCGCCAGCTTCGGCGAGAGCTCGCCCCGGCACAGCTCGCGACGCTCGAGAGCACATTTTCGGCGATACTCGCGAACAACCTCGCGCAGGCCCGGGTGTTCGTGCACCGCGACTACCATTCGCGCAATCTGATGTTGTGCGATCCTTGCCCGGGCATTCTCGATTTCCAGGATGCCGTGTACGGTCCGGTCACCTACGACCTCGTTTCGCTTCTGCGTGACGCCTACATCGCCTGGGAAGAAGAACGCGTCATCGATTGGACGGTCCGCTACTGGGAGAAAGCGCGCCGCGCGCGACTGCCGGTCGCTGGAGACTTCTCCGATTTCTACCGTGACTTCGAATGGATGGGCGCCCAGCGGCAGCTCAAGGTGCTCGGGATCTTCGCGCGCCTCTCCCTGCGGGACGGCAAGAACGGCTACCTGAAAGACCAGCCCCGCGTGCTCGGCTACCTGCGACGCACCTGCGGGCGCTACCGCGAGCTTGCGCCGCTGGCGCGCTTGCTCGACGAGCTCGATGCGACGGAGAGGCGCGTCGGTTACACGTTCTGATCCCGATCCATGAAGGCGATGATCCTTGCAGCGGGACGAGGCGAGCGCATGAGGCCGCTCTCGGACGCCGTACCCAAGGTCCTCCTCGAGGTCCGCGGAAGGCCCCTCATCGCCCGCCTGGTCGAGGCGCTCGCGCGCTCGGGGGTGGGAGAGATCGTGATCAACCACGCGCACCTCGGCCACATGATCGAGGCAGCGCTCGGCGACGGCCGGCGCTTCGGCGTGAGGATCCGCTATTCGCCGGAGGCCGAGCCGCTCGAGACCGCGGGCGGGATCGCCAAGGCGCTGACTTTACTCGGCAGCGCGCCGTTTCTCGCGGTCAACGGAGACATCTACTGTGATTTCGATTTCTCCTCTCTCGTCGCCCATACGCTGGGAGAACATCTCGCTCACCTCGTCTTGGTCACCAATCCACCGCATCATCCCGCGGGAGACTTCGCTTTGCGCGGATCGCTGGTCGGCGAAGCGGGCGATCCCAAATGGACTTTCAGCGGCATAGGGCTGTACCAGCCGGAGCTCTTCGCAAGCGTAAAGCCCGGGTCGAAGGGTCAGCTCGCGCCGCTGTTGCGTGCGGCGATGGCGCGCGGATTGGTCTCGGGGGAATTGCACCGCGGCGAGTGGCATGACGTCGGCACGCCGCGACGGCTCGCCGAGCTGAACCAGCCGGCTTGATCGCCCCGTCGAAGCGGACGACAATTCGCTGAATGGACACGGTGAACACGCTCTCCCGCTACGCCGAGCGCCGCCACGCCTTGCAGCTGCGCATGCGCGAAGGCGTTGCGCTCATCCCGACGGCGCCCGCGCGTCTGCGCAACCGCGACAGCGATTACCTCTACCGCTTCGACAGCTATTTCTACTACCTGAGCGGATTCCCGGAGCCGGAAGCGGTGCTCGTGCTCGTCGCCGGGGACCAGCCGAAATCCATCCTTTTCTGCCGCAAGCGGGATCCGGCGCGCGAGCTCTGGGACGGCCTGCGCAGCGGACCCGAAGGCGCCAAGGCGGCTCTCGGCGTCGACGAAGCCTTCGCGATCGAGACGCTCGACGAGCAGATGCCCAAGCTTCTCGCCAACCAGCCTGTGCTCCACTACGCTCCCGGAGCCGATCCGGCCTGGGACGCGCGTGTCATGGGCTGGCTGAACCAGGTGCGCTCTCAGGCGCGCGCCGGGATCGCGGCTCCGACCGAGATACGCGACCTGCGCACTCCGCTCGATGAAATGCGCCTCATCAAGGACGACGGCGAGCTCGCCTTGATGCGCCGCGCGGGGTTGATATCGGCGGCCGCGCACGAGCGCGCAATGCGTGCCGCGCGCCCGGGGCGAGGCGAATACGAGATCGAGGCCGAGCTGCTCTACGAGTTTCGCCGCCGTGGCTCCCAGTACCCCGCCTACACTCCCATTGTCGCCAGCGGAGCCAACGCCTGCATCCTGCACTACCGCGAGAACAGCGCGCGGCTCGCCGACGGCGACCTGCTGCTCATCGACGCCGGCTGCGAGTTGGACGGCTACGCCACGGATGTCACCCGCACCTTCCCCGTCAACGGCAGGTTCAGCGGGCCGCAGAAGGACATTTACGAGCTGGTGCTCGCCGCACAGGCCGCCGCGATCGCCACCGTCAAGGCCGGAACTCGCTGGGACGAGCCTCACAATGCCGCGGTCAGCACCCTGGTCCGGGGATTCGTCGACCTTGGGCTGTGCAGCGGCACGGTCGAGAAGGTGATCGAAACCGAGGACTACAAGCGCTTCTTCATGCACCGTACCGGGCACTGGTTGGGCCTGGACGTCCACGACGCAGGTGAATACAAGTCGGGCGGTGAATGGCGGCGCCTCGATCCGGGGATGACGCTGACCGTTGAGCCGGGCTGCTACATCCGGCCTGGCGAAGGCGTTCCTGAACCGTTCTGGAACATCGGCGTGCGCATCGAAGACGACGTCGCCGTAACGACCTCCGGATGCGAGGTCTTGACGGCTGCGGCGCCGAAAACGGTGCGGGAAATCGAGGCGCTCGTTGGCCGCGGTTGAGCTGCCGGAGGTCGATGTCGCCATCGCCGGCGGCGGGCCGGTTGGGTGTGCGTTGGCGCTCGCTCTCTCGGGCAGCGGTGTCTCCGTTACCCGGATCGCCGACGAGACCGGTATCGCGGACCGGCCGATCGCGCTTTCGCACGGCAGCCGCCTGATCCTCGAGCGCCTGGGCGCCTGGAGCCCGGCCGCGTGCAGCGCAATTCAGACCATCCACGTTTCTCAGCGGGGATTCGGCAGAACGATGATACGCTGCTCGGACTACGGGCTGCCCGCACTCGGATACGTCGTTGCGTATTCCGAGCTGGTCCAGCGCCTCGCGGCGCACACTCCTGCGGTCTCCGGAGCTCTGAAGGGCTGGGAGCTCTGCGGCGACGAAATTGCCCTGCAGCTGTCGGTCGGCGAAAAGCAGGCGCGCCTGCGGGCGCGGCTGCTGGTTCTCGCCGACGGGGGATTGAATCGCGACGCTGGGCGCGTCACGGACTATCGGCAGCGCGCGGTGGTCGCCGAGGTCGCAGCCGAGCACCCGCCGCACGCTACCGCGTGGGAGCGCTTCACCGACGAGGGGCCTCTCGCACTGCTCCCTTTCGGGGACCGCTTTGCCCTGGTATGGAGCGTGAGTCCGGCGACCGCGGAGGAGCTGCAGAGGCTTCGCGAACCGGAATTTCTCGCGCGCCTGCGCGACGCCTTCGGCGGAAGGTTGGGGGAATTCCGCTCAACGGATATCCGATCGACCTTCCCGCTGGCCTTGCGTCGCGGCGCCATACGGCCTTCGCCGCGAGTCCTGGCAATCGGGAACGCCGCGCAAACGCTGCACCCGGTCGCCGGCCAGGGGCTCAACCTCGGATTGCGCGACGCGTTCGAATTGGCTCAGATGTTGCTTGAAGTTGCGAAGGAGGAAATCGGGGCGCCGCGCCTTCTCGACCGTTTCGCCTGGAACCGCGGCCTCGACCGCTACGCCGGAATCGGCTTTACCGATTTTCTGGTGAGAGTGTTCTCGAATTCGGTGCCGCCGCTCGCGCTGGCGCGCGGCGCTGGCTTGGCGATGCTTGATATGCTTCCGCCCGCGCGGCATTTTCTCGCCCGCCGCATGATTTTCGGGGCACGCGCGCTCCCTTGAGTTTTTTTGTAGCGCGAAGCGGTCGAAGGGCTTCCCTTCGCGCTCGCGTTTAGGTATAGAATTGCGCTCCCGCCGAAAAAAATTCCGTGATCGTCGATGCGAATCGGTTCGCGCACGTTGCGAAACAATCTGTTTGTCGCGCCGATGGCCGGCGTCACCGATCGCCCTTTCCGGCAGCTCTGCAAATCCTTCGGCGCGGGACTGGCCGTTTCGGAAATGGTGGCATCGAACTCGCTCCTGTGGGGCAGCGAGAAAACGCGCCGCCGCGCCAATCACGACGGCGAGGTCGAGCCGATCTCCGTGCAGATCGCCGGAGCCGATCCGGCGATGATGGCGGATGCCGCCCGCTTCAACGTCGAGCAGGGCGCGCAGATCATCGACATCAACATGGGCTGCCCGGCGAAGAAAGTCTGCAACACCATGGCCGGCTCAGCGCTGCTCAAGGACGAGCCGCTTGTCGGCCAGATCCTCGAGTCCGTGGTCCAGGCGGTCGACGTGCCCGTCACCCTGAAGTTCCGCACCGGCTGGGACACCGCCAACAAGAACGCGATCAAGGTCGCGAAAATCGCCGAGGAGAGCGGTGTGCAGCTGCTGTCGTTGCACGGGCGTACCCGCGCATGCGGATTCTCGGGCCAAGCCGAATACGACACGATCCGCGAGGTCAAGCAGTCGACGCGCCTGCCCGTGGTGGCGAACGGCGACATCACCACTCCCGAGGAAGCCAGGCACGTTCTCGAGTACACGGGCGCCGACGGCATCATGATAGGACGTGCGGCTCAGGGGCGCCCCTGGATCTTTCGCGAGATCGGACACTATCTCTCCACGGGGGAGAACCTTCCTTCTCCCCTGGTTTCGGAGATCCACGCCGTGCTGATCGCGCATCTGCACGATCTCTACTCGTTCTACGGCAAGGAGAGAGGCGTCAAGGTCGCACGCAAGCACATCTCCTGGTACACCAAGGGGCTCGCCGGATCGGCGAGCTTCCGGCACCGCATGAATCAGCTGGAGACTTGCGAGGAGCAGCTCGCCGCGGTAGACGGGTTCTTCGAGAAGATCGGGCGCGAGGACGCGCGCTTGCGCTACGAGCTGGAGCTGGCGGCATGAAGCAAACGAGCGAGATCGCGGACTGCGTGCGCCGCTCCCTGGAGCGCTACTTCAAGGATCTCGACGGAGCGAGGCCGCGCGCCATTTACGACATGGTGCTGAAGAACGTGGAGCGTCCGATGCTCGAGCTGGTGCTCGACCGCGCCGCAGGCAATCAATCGGTCGCCGCCGAGATGCTCGGCATCAACCGGAACACGCTGCGAAAGAAAATGCAGTCGCTCAAGATAAGAATGTGATTTCCATCCGGACGGCGCTGATCAGCGTTTCCGACAAGACGGGCCTCGCCGAGTTTGCACGGGGACTGGCCCGGCACAAGATCAAGATTCTGTCGACCGGGGGCACGGCGAAGTTCCTCGCCGATCACGGCACTGCGGCGATCGAGGTCGCCGACTACACGGGATTTCCCGAAATGCTCGACGGCAGGGTGAAGACCCTGCATCCGCGGATCCACGCGGGCATTCTCGCCCGGCGGGATTCCCCGGCCCACCTCGCTGCGATACGGGCGGCCGGCATCGACCCCATCGACCTGATCGTCGTCAACCTCTATCCGTTCGTGCAGACGATCGCGAAGCGGGATTGCACTCTTGCCGAGGCGGTGGAGAACATCGACATCGGTGGACCGGCCATGCTGCGCGCCGCAGCGAAGAACTACCCCGGTGTAGCCGTCGTAACCGACCCGTCGGACTACCCGAAGGTCCTCTCGGAGATGAAAGCGAACGCCGGATCGCTGAGCGAGAGCATGCGACTCACCCTGGCTCGCAAGGCGTTCGCGCACAGCGCCGCGTACGAGGCCGCGATAAGCAACTATCTCAACGCGCTCTCGCCCGGCGGAAAGCCCGCGCTCTTCCCGGAGAAGCTGACCCTGCAGCTCGAAAAGCTGCAAGACCTGCGCTACGGCGAAAACCCGCACCAGATGGCGGCGTTCTACCGCGACGCCGACCCGGTGCAGGGCGGCCTCGCCGGCCATGTGCAGATTCAGGGCAAGGAGTTGTCCTTCAACAACATCGCCGACGCCGATGCCGCGTGGGAATGCGTGAAGACCTTCGAGGAGCCGGCGTGCGTGATCGTCAAGCACGCAAATCCCTGCGGCGCGGCGATCGGCGCGTCCCCTCTCGAAGCTTACGATCGCGCCTTCGCCACCGACCCGACGTCGGCCTTCGGGGGCATCGTGGCCTTCAACCGCGCACTGGACGCGGCAACCGCAGAGAAGGTGTCCAAGCCGTTCGTCGAGGTCGTGCTCGCGCCTCAGATCGACGCCGAGGCGCAAAAGGTGTTTGCGGCCAAGCCGAACGTGCGCGTCCTGTCGGTCAGACTCGCGCGTGCGGCGCAGACCTACGATTTCAAGCGCGTCGGAGGCGGTCTCCTGGTTCAGACGCCGGACGACCGCGCAGCGGAGGCTTCGGACCTGCGAACAGTAACGCGCTTGAAGCCCACGCAGGGGCAGCTGAAGGACCTGCTGTTCGCTTGGCGCGTGGCGAAATACGTCAAGTCCAACGCCATCGTTTTCTGCCGGGACGGGCGCACACTCGGCATCGGCGCCGGCCAGATGAGCCGCGTCGACGCGGCACGCGTCGCGGAGTTCAAGGCGAAGGGCGCGGGGCTGTCCCTCGCGGATTCGGTCGTCGCCTCCGACGCTTTCTTTCCATTTCGCGACGGCGTCGAGGTGGTCGCACAGGCCGGCGCGAAGGCCGTGATACAGCCCGGAGGCAGCCTGCGCGACGACGAGGTGATCGCGGCCGCGGATGAGCTCGGCCTCGCCATGGTGTTCACCGGGATTCGGCATTTCCGGCATTGATGAAGCTGCTCGTCATCGGCTCAGGCGGCAGGGAGCACGCGATCGCATGGCGCCTCGCGCAGAGCCCCCGCGTGCAGAAAGTCTTCGTCGCACCAGGCAACGGCGGCACCGCGCGCGAGCCCGGCCTTGCGAACGTGGCGCTCTCCGAAATCGACAAGCTGGCCGAGTTCGCGCTCGCCGAAGGCATCGCTCTCACCGTGGTGGGACCCGAGGCGCCGCTCGCGGAAGGCGTCGTCGATCTGTTTCGCTCGAAAGGCCTGCGGATTTTCGGTCCGACGCGGGCCTGCGCGCGCTTGGAGAGCTCGAAGCAATTCGCCAAGGAATTCATGGCGCGCCACCGGATCCCTACTGCGGCGTTCGCGAGCTTCGACGAAGCGCGCCCCGCACACGCCTATGTGCAGTCGCGTGGCGCCCCCATCGTCGTCAAGGCCGACGGACTCGCGGCCGGGAAAGGCGTGATCGTTGCCGCGAGCGAGGACGAAGCTCATCGCGCCATCGATCAGATCCTCGTCGAGCGGGCCATGGGAGCAGCGGGGAGCCGCGTCGTGATCGAGGAATTTCTCGAAGGTGAGGAAGCGAGCTTCATCGTGCTCGCCGACGGAGAGCACGTGCTCCCGCTTGCCACCAGTCAAGACCACAAGCGCCTGAGGGACGGTGATCTCGGCCCCAACACGGGCGGCATGGGCGCCTATTCCCCCGCTCCGGTCGTGACTCCGGAGCAGCACGCTCGCGTCGTGCGCGAGGTCATCCACCCGGTGCTCGCCGGAATGGCGGAGGAAGGCCAGCCCTATAGCGGTTTTCTCTACGCCGGACTGATGATCGACGGCAGCGGCAATCCGCGCGTGCTGGAATTCAACTGCCGGCTCGGCGATCCCGAGACGCAGCCGATTCTGCTGCGCCTGAAAAGCGACCTGTTCGAATTGATCGAGGGCGCGCTCGAAGGCAGGCTGAACCGGCTCAGGGCGGATTGGGACCGTCGCGCCGCGCTCGGTGTGGTGATCGCGGCGGCAAACTATCCCGACGCGCCGAAAAAAGGCGACGCGATCAGCGGACTCCCCGCCCCGTCGGAAGATCTCCGCGTGTTCCACTCGGGCACTGCGTTGAAGGATGGAGCCGTCCTCACCAATGGCGGACGCGTTCTGTGCGTGACCGCCCTGGGAGATTCGATCAAGATGGCGCAGCGCCGCGCCTACGAGGCGGTGGATCGTATCCGCTTCGACGGGATGCAATACCGGCGCGACATCGGCTTCCGCGCCGTTGCTGCGAAGAGATGAATCCGGCCGCGGTCAACGACTACCTCCTCGATCTCCAGAATCGCATCGTCGCGGAGCTGGAGCGCATCGACGGCCAGCGCTTCCGACGCGATCGCTGGCAGCGCAGCGAGGGTGGTGGCGGCGAGTCCCGCATCGTCGAGGAAGGAGGCGTGTTCGAGCGCGGCGGGGTGAACTACTCCAGCGTGCATGGCGAGCGACTGCCGCCTTCAGCGAGCGCGGCGCGCCCGGAGCTTGCCGGCCGCGCGTTCGAGGCGATGGGCGTATCGCTGGTGCTACACCCGCGCAACCCCTACGCGCCGACGGTCCACATGAACGTGCGCTTTCTGGTCGCGACCAAACCGGAAAGCGATTCCCTGTGGTGGTTCGGCGGAGGAATGGACCTCACCCCTTACTACGGCTTCGAGGAGGACGCGCGCCACTTCCATTCGACCTGCCGCCAGGCACTCGAGCCGTTTGGGCCGGACCTCTATCTCCGCTTCAAGCGCTGGTGCGACGAATACTTCTATCTCAGACACCGAGGCGAGCCCCGCGGCATCGGCGGGGTGTTCTTCGACGATCTGAACGACGGCGGCTTCGACCGGTGCTTCGCACTGACGCGCAGCATCGGCGATCATTTCCTGCCGGCATACCTGCCGGTGCTCGAGCGCCGCAAGGATCTCCCCTTCGGGGAGCGCGAGCGGGACTTTCAGGCGTACCGCCGCGGACGCTATGTGGAGTTCAATCTCGTCTATGATCGCGGCACCCTGTTCGGGCTGCAATCGGGGGGCCGCGCGGAGTCGATACTGATGTCGTTGCCGCCAATCGTGAAATGGCGCTACGACTGGAAACCGGATCCCGCGACTGAAGAGGGCAGGCTCTACCGCGATTTCCTGCGCCCCAGGGACTGGCTCGACGAACAACGTTAACGGAGAGGAAAGCATGGAGACACGCAAGCTGGGAAAGAACGGGCCCGAGGTGCCGGCGCTGGGTCTGGGCTGCATGGGAATGACCGGAATCTACGGAGAGCCGAACGAGGCCGAATCGATCGCGACCATCCATCGCTCGATCGACCTCGGAGTCAATCTGATCGTGACTTCGGACGCGTATGGAGCGGGGACCAACGAAGAGCTGGTCGGCCGCGCGATCAAGGGCAGGCGCAACCGGGTGCTGCTCGCGACGAAGTTCGGCAATCTGGGCCTCTCCGGCTTCAAGCTGCCCGAGGGCCTCTCGGCGGGCCACCCGGGCTACGTGCCGCAGGCGTGCGAGGCCTCGCTCAAGCGCCTCGGCGTGGACGTGATCGACATCTATGGCTTGCACCGGGTGGACCCCAGGGTGCCGATCGAGGACACCGTGGGCGCAATGAAAAA
>Ga0326726_10004412_pt1 | contig 12834 bp, 10 predicted proteins | sample MHFenrmetagenome_2_FD_207603 | JGI IMG/M metagenome (GOLD analysis project Ga0326726, IMG submission 207603) | Lab enriched peat soil microbial communities from Michigan Hollow, Ithaca, NY, United States - MHF15MN | ecosystem: Environmental > Terrestrial > Soil > Wetlands > Peat | place: USA...
CGGCTGGTGGAAGATCGACAGCGACAGCAGCCAGCCCGAGTCAATCAAACTCACGAGCCCGCCGCGTCCCGCCTCGCTCCCCGTCAGCGCGAACATCTGGTCGAGGAATTCAGTCCCCGTCGTGGTGACCGTGAAGGTCACCCAGTGCGAGTCGGGCACGTGGGCCGCGCCGAAGAACGCGTCGGGATTGCCGAAACCCGGGCGCCCCTGCGCCAGGCGCTTCCACAGGTCCCAAGACCGTCCGTTGCGCCGCGGCGCTGGCGCCTCGGTCATCGATCCAACCGAAAGGTCGGCGGCCTGCGATCCAAAGGTCACGAGCACGAGATCCTCCGGCGCAACCGCGACCGAGGTCGCCGCACCGTCCCGCTCGTAGTCGAGCCGGTCGACGGTTATGCGGCCGGGCGACGCCGCGAAGCCGATGTCCTGGACGAAGGCGCCGGTCAGGAAGTTCACGCCGCGCGGGCGCAGCCAAGCGACCACCGGTTCGATGAACGCCTGGTACTGGTTGAAGGGCGTGCGCAGGATGTGCGCCATGTCCGAAAGGTCCGGGAACAGGTGCAAGGTGCGGTTCAGGTAGCGCCGCAACTCCGTCGCGCCGTGTTGCGGCAGCGACCCCATGATCGTCGAATAGATCAGCCAAAATTCGGTCGAGAAGAACCGCGGCGCAAAGAACTCCTCGATGCGCCGCCCCTCCAGCGCCGCTTCGGACGTCAGCGCGAGCCGCGCGAGCTGGAAGCCGTCGCGGAGACCCAGGCCGAAACGCGGGCCGTGCACGATGCGGCCGTTGCGATCGATGAGGCGCGCCCGGTCGTGGAACGGGTAGCGCGCATTGAAGGCGAAGAATTCATCCTTGACGGAAATGGCCGGATCGCTTGCAGAGGGGATCGTCCCGAGCAGGTCGAACGTACAGCGGAATTCCCTGTCAAAGACGGAACCAGGCACGTTGTAGCCGCTTTCCGCGCTGCCGCCCAGAAAGAGCCCGCCGCTCATCCGCCTCGTAGATCGTGATGTCCTGGCCGGACACCCCCGAGTTCCGGATGAGATACGCGGCCGCCGCCAGTCCGCCAAACCCGCCCCCGACGATGTGCGCCTGCATCTGCCTCCTCCCTGCGCTCCGGCTTTGGTAGGTCCTCCCGACCCGAGCGCGCTCAAGCAAGCAACGGGTCGTGACCCTGGGAAAGAGGCGAACCGTCTCCAGGCGGCGCTTGCTCCCCGCGACCCGCAGCCGGGTGCACCGGTTCTAGCTCCCAAAGTCTCGGACGGCACCAGCTACACCGTCAACAACTGACCAGCCCCAAAGTGTCGGTCCAGGTCGCCGCCGACGCTCCTTTCGCTTGGTCATATCACCGGATGTTAAGATGGTGATGTACCGCGAAATCTTTCAGCCTTGCTTGACAGCTTCTCGGTCGCGATTATAGTTTTTTGGAACGCTCCAAATCTCGTGACACTATGGCTGCCCCGAACCTCAAGATCGGTCTGGTAACGGAGCCGTTGGCAAGCAAGCCGCTCCGCGAGGTCATGGACTGGGTGATCGCGGAGGCGCCGGAAATCAGTGGGCTCGAGATCGGCACCGGTGCCTACGCGCCCACGAACCACTGCGACATGCCGCGGCTGCTCAAGGAGCCTGCCGCTCGGTGGGCATGGAAGAAGGAGATTGACGCTCGAGGCCTCGAAATCGCTGCCTTCAACTGCTGGGGCAATCCGCTCCACCCAGACGGCGGCATCGCCTGCGCCCATGGCGCCGCGTTGCGCGACACCATCCGGCTCGCCAGCGAGCTGGGCGTCGACCGGATCGTCGCCCTCGCCGGCTGCCCGGCGGGCTTTGCCGGCGATGCGACGCCGCATTTCGCCGGCGGCGGGTGGCTTCCCTACCTGGAACGCGTCTATCAGCGCCAATGGGAGCATCAGGTCCACGACTACTGGGCGGAGATCGGCGACTTCACCATCCGAACCGACCCGGCGCTGCTGATCTGCCTGGAGCTTCATCCCGGCACCATTGCCTACAATGTCGAAACTTTCGAGCGGCTGGCGGCGCTCTCCCCCGCCATTGGCGCAAACATCGATCCGAGTCATTTCTTCTGGATGCAGATGGATTCCAATCTCGTCGTGCGGCGGCTGGCCGGTCGCATTGGCCATGCCCATGGCAAGGACGTGGTATTCCGCGCGGAGAAGCTTGCGCTGAACGGGTTGCTCGATCACCGCTGGCCGACGCCGGCCGCGGAGATGCCCTGGAACTTCGCGGTGGTCGGGCGGGGCCATGGTTTGCCTTGGTGGCAAGCCCTGCTCACGGATCTCGCGGCAGCCGGGCGCGTGAAGACCATCGCGATCGAGCATGAAGATCCCTTCATGGCGCCCGAGATCGGTATCCAGCAGGCGGCTCGCCTTCTGGCCGAGGCCCTCGGCAGCGCCGCGCGGACGAGGGTGGATGCATGAGCACGGTTCGGGCGGCCGTCACCGAGCGTCCCGGCGTCATCTCGCTGCACGAGTTTCCGATGCCCGATCCCGCGCGCGGCGCGGTGATCATGAAGGTGCACTACTCCGGAATCTGCGGCACCGACAAGCACACCTTCCGCGGCGAGAGCAAGCAATATGCCGGAACCCCTCATGAGCGGGATCTGACATATCCGCTCATCTGCGGTCATGAGAATGTCGGCGAGGTGGTCGCCACCGGCGGCGAGGTTCACGATAGCGAGGGACGCCCGCTTAAAGCGGGAGACCGCATCGTCCCCGCCGCCAACGTCGCCTGCGGGACGTGTCATTTCTGCCGCAATGCCTATCCCTATTACATGTGCGAGAACCTCCAGGACTACGGCAACAGCCTGCACTGCGGCCCGGCACCCCATCTCTTCGGCGGCTGGTCCGAGCACATGTACCTGCTTCCCGGCACGCAGCTCTTCAGGGTTCCCGACGACCTGCCGAATCACGTCGCTGTCCTGACGGAGATCATGTCGGTCACCCATGGGGTGGAGACGGCCCAGACCCTGCTGGGGCTCATCGGCGGCAGCCGCTTCGCCCAGTCCGTCGCCGTCCTCGGTACCGGCCCGTTGGGTCTCTGCCACCTCGTGAAGGCGAAGTTGCTGGGTGCCGGCAAGATCATCGCCACCGACCGTTTCCCGTCGCGCCTCGCGCTCGCCGAGGCGTTCGGCGCCAGCCTGACCATGTCAGTGGAAACCACAGACATGGCGGAGCGAATCGCACGGGCGCGCGAGCACACCGGCGGCATCGGTCCCGATATCGTGCTCGACTGCAGCGGATTTCCCTCGACCTTCGTCGAGGCCATCCGGATGGTGCGGGTCGGCGGCGTGGTGGTGGAGGCCGGGACCTTCGTCGACATGGGGCCGGTCGCGATCAATCCCAATTCCGACATCTGCACCAAGAACGTCAGCGTCATCGGCGTGGGCGGCGAGACCGCGACCTCCTATCTGCCGTCCATGCGGCTCATGGCCGCGAATCTTCGCCGCCTGCCCTTCGATCGCATCGTGAGTCACCGCCTGCCGCTGGAACAGGCGCAGCAGGCGATCGAGCTGGCGCAGACCGACGCTGCCATGAAGGTCGTCATGGCGCCTCATGGCGCCACGGCCTGAGGGCTGCCCCTGGCAGATCGGGTCCATGCGCGGTGGAGCTTGATGGAGACCGAGCCTCCGGCCGACAAGCCGCCGACAATTTTCGACGTCGCCAAGCGCGCCGGCGTGTCGAAGTCCACGGTCTCGAACGTGATTCGTGGAGTTCGCACCATCAAGCCCAAGACCAAGCTCAAGGTCACCCGGGCGATCGAGGAGCTCGGCTATCGTCCCAACATCCTGGCGCGCCAGATGGTCCATCAGCGGACGACGATCTTCGGCGTTGTTGTCGGCGATCTCGCCAACCCGTTCTATGCCGAGATGGCAAAGCAGATCGAGCGCTCCGCCGCCGCGCGCCGCTATCGTGTCATGTTCTGCAACACCCAAGGCGAGGAGGATGCCGAGATCGACGGTCTCCAGGGTCTGCTCGAGCAGCGGGTCGCGGGCATCATCTTCCTCGCTTATACAGGCGGCTCGACCAGGTCCAAGGCGCTCCTCGAGGGCAGGCTGCCCGCCGTCTTCGTCACCTGCTCGGCCGAGTGGGGCGATGTCGTCTGCGCCGACGACGAGCGCGGCGCGAGGCTCGCTACCGAGCACCTGATCGATCTCGGCCATGAAAAGGTCGCCTATTGCGCCGACCCGATCGTGGAGGACGCCACCGACCGCGCACGGCAAACCGGCTATCGTCAAACGATGGAAGGCGCCGGTCTGACGCCCATGGTCTTCCACTGGGAGCGGGCGGAGGATCGGTTGCTGCGCGAAGGGCCCGTCGAGGAGATCCTGACGGGACCGCAACGGCCGACCGCCTTCGTCTCCTCGAACGACCTCGGCGCTATCGACCTTCTCGACTGCGCCGACCACCTGGCGATCCCGGTACCGCGGAAGCTCTCGGTCGTCGGATTCGACGACGTCATGATGGCCCGCCTCGCCCGTATCAATCTGACAACCATCGCTCAGCCGAAGGAAATGCTAGCGCGCCTCGCCGTGGAAACGCTCGCGAGCCGGATCGAAGGCCAGCTGAGCGGAGATCCCATCCGGCAGACGGTCAGCTGTCGCCTGATCGTCCGGGGCTCGACCACCCGACCGCCGAAGTAGCCTGGCTTGACAATGCGAACCGGCGCTCGCTAGTTTATTTGGAACGTTCCAAAATATGGATCGATCGATGCCGGAGAGGCTTCGGATCGGGGTCGTCGGATGCGGCCTGATCGCCCAGGTGATGCACCTCCACTATCTGCGCGAGCTCGCAGACCGGTTCGAGATCGCCGCGCTCTGCGATGTGTCGGAGGAGTTGGCGCGCGCTTGTGCCGGCGACTACGGCGTGCCCCGCACGTTCGCACGCTGGCAGGATCTCCTGGCCGCCCCGCTGGACGCGGTCCTGATCCTGACCTCCGGCAGCCATGCGCCGATCACCATCGCCGCTGCCGAGGCCGGCAAGCATATGCTGATCGAGAAGCCCATGTGCTTCTCCGTGGCCGAAGGCCGGGCGATGATCGAGGCAGCCCGACGCGCAGGGGTCACCCTCATGGTCGGCTACAACAAGCGCTACGATCCGGCCTATCGGCGCCTGTGCGAGGAGATCCGCAGCCTCTCCGACCTCCGCGCTGCGCGTGACGACGCTGGAATCACCCCTCCAGCCCTACATCGCGCACTATCGGTTGCACAAGGCGGCAAGCCTCGCGCCCGATCTGGCCGCGGCTTTCCAGGCCGACAACCAGGCCCGCATCACGGCGGCCATCGGCGAGGCGGAGCCGCTGGCGCGCCATGCCTATCACCTCGTGCTCCTGGACAGCCTCGTGCATGAGTTCAACGCCATCCGCGGTGTTCTGGGCGAGCCGGACCGCCTGGATTTCGCCGATATCCGCGAGACCGGCCTGACGGCGGTGCTGCGCTTCGGCGCGACCGAATGCATCCTCGCCTGGGTCGATCTGCCGGGCATCGCCCGCTATGAGATGGAGCTCGCCTTCTACGCTCCTGACCGGCGTCTCACCCTCTCCTTTCCCTCCCCTTTCCTGCGCAGCATGCCGACCCTGCTCCAGGCCGAAGGCGGCGAGCCCCCTTCCCCCAGCGCCTGGCGCAACGAGCAGGTCGTCTCCTATGCCGAGAGCTTCAAGGAGGAGCTGATCCATTTCCACGACTGCGTCACCGAGGGGCGCCCTCCTCTCACCTCGGGTGAGGACGCGCTCGGCGACATCGCGCTCTGCGAGGCCGTCGTCGACGCCCATCTCGCCTGCCGCGCACGGGAGAAACCCACCGATCCTGCGGCCTCTCGCTCCCGCATCGAGGGAAGACGCTGAGCCATGGCGATCTTCCGCATGGGACTGGTCGGCGCAGGCCGCATGGGGCGCACGCATCTGCGCGCGCTGGCGGGCAGCGACATCCTCCGGGTGGTCGCCGTCGCCGACCCCCTGGAATCTGTCCGTGCCGCAGTCGAGGCGCCAGGGATTTCCGTCCACGGCGACCTCGCCGCGATGCTGCGGGGAGGCCGCCTGGACGGCGTCCTCATCGCCTCCTCGAGCGACACGCATCTCGCCGCCATCAGCGAGCTCGCCGCGGCCGGCATGCCGATCCTCTGCGAGAAGCCCTGCGGCCTCAGCTCCCGCCAGGGGAAGGAAGCGGCCGCCGTCGCCGCTGCCGCCCGGGTGCCGCTGCAGGTCGCCTACTGGCGGCGCTTCGTGCCCAACCTGAAGACGCTGAAGGCACGCATCGTCGCCGGCGAGCTGGGCGACCTCTATCTCGCCGCCTGCTATCAATGGGACGAGCAGCCGCCGGCACCGAGCTTCCGCACACGCAGCGGGGGCATCTTCATGGACATGGCCGTCCATGAGTTCGATCAGATCCGCTGGCTCTCCGGCCAGGAGATCGGGGTGCTCCACGCCGTCGCCGCGCGGACTCTGTCCGACCCTCCCGTGCCCGGCGACGTCGAGAGCGCCCAGCTGCTCTGCGCCCTCTCCGGCGGGGCCACCGGGCTGATCTCGCTCGGGCGGCGGTTCCCGCTCGGCGATGTCTGCAAGGTCGAGGTCTTCGGAACCAGGAACGCCGAGGAATGCCGCTTCCTCTGGCCGCCGTCGGCCGCCCAGGCCTTCCTCGATGCGCTGCGGCTGCAAGCGGAGAGCTTCGTGCGCTGGGTCGGGGGCGCGGCCCCCGAAGGCGCGAGCGCGCTCGACGCCGTCGCCGCCCTCGACGCCGCCGAGCGCGCCTCGCGGATAGTCCAGAACGGAAGGGAGGACGCTGATGCCCGGGTTGCCTGAAGTCCAGATCGGCATCGTCGGCTATGGCATGATGGGCAAGGCCCATTCCTATGGCTATAGGGAGGCGCCGCGGCTGCGCGACCTGCCGGTCCGCCCGCGCCTTCGGTTGATCAGCGGCCGCCGGCGCGAGCTGGTCGAAAAGGCGGCCTCCGCCTACGGCGTCGAGGAAGTCACGACCGACTGGCGCCGCCTCGTCGAGCGCAAGGACATCGATATCATCGATATCTGCACGCCGCCCGGAACGCATGCCGAGATCGCGGTGGCGGCCGCGGCCGCGGGCAAGGCCGTGATCACCGAGAAGCCCTTCGCCACCTCCTATGCCGAAGGCAGAGGCGCCCTGGAGGCCGTGCGCCAGGCCGGCGTACTGAATGCAATCGGTTTCAACTATCGCCGCCTGCCGGCCGTCTCGCTGATGAAGCGCATGATCGACGAAGGCGCCATCGGCCGGCTGCAGCTCTGGCGCGGCTGCTGGCTCTCCGACGAGTTCGTCGATCCGCAGATCCCCTTCGACTGGCGCTTCGACCGGCGGATGGGCGGAACGACCATCGCCGATCTCGGCGCCCATCTCATCGACATGGCGATCTGGATGGTGGGCGACATCGCCGAGGTCAGTGCCCAGTCGGCGACGTTCGTCGCCGAGCGCGCCGACCCCGAACGGCCCGGCGCCAGCCGGCCGGTCACCATCGACGATGCCTCCTCGGCCCTCATGCAGTTCGCGGCGGGTCCCCGCGGCGTGCTCGAGATGGCGCGCAGCTGCGTGCGCCGACCCTGCGATTTCACCGTCGAGGCGAACGGCACCAAGGGTACCCTGCGGTTCGACTATGCACGCCTCAACGAGCTGCAATACGGCGACGGCGACGATGCCGCGGGCCTCTACGGCATGCGCCGCATCCGCGCCGAGCATCCGACTCATCCGTACGCCGCCAGCTGGTGGCCGATCGGCCAGGGCGTGGGCTACGGCTCGAGCTTCGTCAACCAGTTCGCCGATCTTCTCCAGGCGTGGCCCGAAGGGCCCTGGGATCCCGACTTCCGCCAAGGGCTCGCGGTCCAGGCCGTCTGCGACGCGATGGAGCGCGCGGCGGCGGAAAAGCGTTGGGTCAAGGTCGAGGAGATCGTCAGCCCTTGACCTCGAGCGAGTCCGCCTGGACGGACATCCCTCTGGGCGCACCGGCGATCTCCGAGTCCTCCACGAAGACGATGTCCTCGGGGCGCCAATGCAGCGCCACGACCGACTCCGGGCGGAGGTTCTCCTCGCCGAGCATCGCGACCTCCTCGATCGTCAGCGCCGCCCGAACCTCGAGCCGCTCGCTCACGCGGACATGGGCATTGAAGACAGACCCGGAGAAGATGAATCGCTCCACAGTGCCGCGCACCGCGTTCCCTTGGTCGCTCGAGCCTTTCGCGACGCTTAGCTTGATCCGGTTGCGCGGAAGCACGGCGGCGATCGACCGTGCCTCGTTGAGGTACGGCGGCAACGTTCCTCTCAACGCCATGTCGGGATGGGAGACCTCGACGGCGCCGCCGTGACGGACGTTCCTGCCGCGAACGATCGTCCCGGCATCGATGAAGCTGGCCACGTAGCAGTTTCGAGGCGCCCGGTAGAGAGCCTCGGGCGTGTCGACCTGGGCGATCATCCCGTCCTTCATGACCGCGATACGGTCTGCGATGGCGCAGGCTTCCTCCTGATCGTGCGTGACGTGGATCAGCGTGGTGCCGGTGGATTGCTTGATGCGGACAAGCTCGTCCTGCATCTGGCGCCGCACCTTGAGATCGAGCGCTCCGAGCGGCTCGTCGAGCAGCAGGACCGCCGGCCGCTTCACGAGCGCGCGCGCGAGCGCAACGCGCTGCTGCTGACCACCGGACAGTTCGGAGATCCGGCGCCTCTCCATCCCCGCCAGACCGACGAGCGCGAGCGCCTCCTCTACGCGTCTTCCCCGCTCGGCCCGCGGCACCCCATCCATCTTCAGTCCGTAGGCGACATTTCCCTCGACGCGCAAATGCGGGAACAGCGCATAGCTCTGGAAGACGGTGTTCGTGGGCCGCTCATAGGGCTGGCGGCGCGTGACGTCGACGCCCTCGATCTCGACAGTTCCGGTCGTCGGCTCGATGAAACCGCCGATGATGCGCAGCGTCGTCGTCTTCCCGCAGCCGCTCGGCCCGAGCAGTGCGAAGAGCTCGCCGCGATTGACCGTGAACGAGACGCCCATCGACGGGGAGCCCAGGGCATAGAGCTCCTGGCCCGGATAGCGGATCCTCAGGTCGGTACACCGCAAGGCCGCCGGCGATCGTTCGGCGTGCGTATTCAAGGCGAATTCTCCGCGGTGAGCATCCGCGCCACCCGCTCGCGCCCGCGCAGCCTCTCCCGCCCGATGGCGATCAGCGCCCCGATAGTCAAGAGCAGGAACGAGGCGCCGAGCATCAGCGCCGAGATGGCGTTCAGATCGGGCGTCACGCGGATCCGGAGCGACCCGAAGATGTAGAGAGGCAGCGTCTGCTGCGAGCCGGTCACGAGGAAGGTGAGGATGAACTCGTCCATCGAGATCGCAAAGGCGATCATCACGCCGGCGAGGATGCCCGGCAGGGCCTGCGGCACCGACACGGTCAGGAACGCGCGCCACGGCCGCGCTCCCAGGTCCATCGCGGCGGTCTCCTGGTTGCGGTCGAGCCCCTCCAGCCGCACGAGGACGAGAAGGGTCACCACCGGCAGCGTGAGGATGGTGTGGCCGGCGATGATCGTCCACAGCCCGCGCGGAATGCCGAGCGCGTTCAAGCCGACGATGATCGCGAGGCCGAGCACCAACGGCGGCAGGAACAGGGGCAGGCTGATCATCCCGAGATTGAACGAGCGCAACCGGCCTTTGACGCGCGCAATCTGCACCGCCGCGGGTGTGCCGAGCAGGGCACCGATGACGACCGCCGCGATGCCGACCTGAAGGCTCGTCCAAAACGCGTCGAGGAGCACGGGGTTGTTGAACACCTCGGTGAACCAGCGGGTGGTGAATCCGACGAACGGCAGACCGGTCTCCTCGGAGTCGTTGAACGCCAGCAGCACGAGCAGCGCCGGCGGCGTGTAGAGAAAGATGAGATACAGCACCGAGTAGCCGAAGAGAAACGGCGCGCGCCGCCGCGTGAAGCCGCCCGTGTACTCGCCGGCCGACTCGACCCCGCCGACCATGAGGCGGAGCACGACCACCAGCAGCAGGATGGCGATCAGGAACAGCACCGCGAGGGTGGAGCCGAACCCCCACTGCAGCGAGTAGCCGAACTGATTCGTGATCAGGTTCGCATAAAGGGTGCCGTTGGTGCCCCCGATCAGCTGCGGCGTCGCGTAGTCGCCCATCATCGCAATGAAGGCGAAGACGAAACCGGCGACGATGCCGGAGCGGGCGGTTGGAAGCGTTATGGTGACCAGCCTCCGCCACGGCCTCGCACCGAGGTCGGCGGCGGCATCCATCATCGCCGGGTTGATCCGCTCGATCGCGATGTAGGTCGCGAGAAAGGCGAGCGGGAACAGCAGATAGACGAACGTGATCACGATCGCCGGCCGGCCGAAGCCGAAGAACTCGATCGGCGAGTCCGCGAGGCCGATGCCGGTCAGCGCCTTGTTGATCAGCCCTTCGTCGCCGAACATGTTGAGCCAGGCAAGGACCCGGATCAGATAGCTGGTCCAGAAGGGAATGATCGCGACCAGAATCCAGGCCAGCCGCCGTGACGGCCGCACCTTGGCCGCCACGAAGTAGGCAAAGGGGAAGCTCAGGAGCACCGTGAGCGCGGATGCCAGCGCGACCAGCCAGAACGAGCGAAGCAGCATCCGCTGATAGGCTGCCTCGGTGAAGAAGCGCGCGTAGTTCGCTATCGTCCAGTGGTGGACGATCCGCCCGTCTTCGGTCGGCCAGAAAGAGTACACAACAAGCACCGCCAGGGGTGCGAAGAAGCCAACGGCCACCGCGAGCACCGCCGGCAGGGGGAGCAGCGGATTCTCGAGGCCGCGATGGCGGAGACGCCCGAGCAAGGGGATCGCCGCCGATCGCATCGCACCCGAGAGGCCGCCCCGCCCTCCGGCGGTCGGCGAACCGCCCTCGCCTGTCAACAGCGGGGCACCCGGAGAAGCCACGTAGCGTGTCTCCGGTTGCAGATTCGCTAGGGGCTAATCTGCCAGCACCGCGTCGTACGCCGCCGCCCACTCCTGCGGATGTTGGGACGGCCCCTGGAAGACCATACTGGTGGCTATCTCCGGTTTGCCACCGCCGAGGGCCTCGTAGATGGGGGCATTCTGCTTTGCGCCAGACTTGAGAACACGCTCTGAGGTCGTCTGACTCGCCATCCCGAAGACGTTGTAGTCCCAGAGCCAATCCTGCATCGCCGCGTCGCCCATGAGGAAGTCGATGAACTTGATGGCGTTGTCGCGGTTCTTGGCGCCCTTGACAAGCTGGGGACCGTCGACCCAACCGAGCGCGCCCTCCTGGGGCAGCTGGATGTCCGCCACATGCTTGCCCGCCTTTTCATTGATCCGGTAGGCGAGGCCGAGGCTCGTCGCCTGGCCCACGACGGCCTTCCCGGTCCGGATGGCGTCGGCGGTCACGAGGTCGGAGCTGGCGCTGATCTGGAACGGCTTCAGCTGCCTCAGGTAGTCGGCCGCCTTCTTGAGAGTGGGCCCGGTCATCGCGTAGATCTCGGATCGGGGCACGCCCAGGGCGAGGCCGGCGAGCGAGAGGAAGTCGTCGCCTGCGCCCTGCAAGATCACCTTGCCCTTCGGAGCGTCCCAAAGCGACTTCCACGAATACGGAGCCGGGACCTGGAAGCGATCGACGTTCCAGCAGATTCCAAAGGACGCCCACATGCTCGGGTAGAGCAGCGTCTGGTTCGGCTTGAGGACGTAGGGAAAGTCGGTGTTCGTCTTGAAGATGGGCCAAAGGTTCTTCGCGGCCGGTATCTGGTCGAGATCGAGCGGCTCGGTAAGGCCGGCGTCGTGGTACAAGGGACAGAAGCCGGCGTTCGCAAATACGATGTCGTACTGGTCACCTCCGCCGGCCTTCAGCTTGGTGAACATGTCCTGATCGGAGTCCGCGGGGATGCCTCTCACCGTGATGCCGGTCGCCTCGTGGAACCGCTTCTGGATCTCGGCATGGACGTAGTTCTCCCACGCCATCACGACCACCGTGCCGGTTTCGCTCGCGGCTCTCCTGGGTGCGAGGAAATCGGAGAGTGCGCTTGCCGCTAGAGCGGCGCCGGCTGTGCGCCCGACGAAGGCACGGCGCGAGATCCTTGGCGTCGACTCACAGCGCACGCCCCGCCGCGCAGATTCAGCCGATACCGCATTCATCGCCTTCGACGGGCGTTGTCCTTGAGGCTCAGACAATCCCCGTGCGTTCTTCGCCATCGCTAGCCTCCCTCTTCCTCTTACGTCTTCTTATGGAACGTTCCAAAAATTAACCGTAACGAATGCGATAATTGGAGTCAATATCGCCGGGGCTCAGATCGGCGGGATCATGTCTCTCGGATCCTTGCAGGGCATTTCGGTGCTCCACCAACCTGCGGCGAGCACTCGTGCTCCGGCCCCACTACCTCGCCGTCATCGGCGTTATCCTCGTCCAGGAGTTGACGGCGCCAAGCGATGAGATCTCAGGATCTGAGGGATACGAGCGACCAAGACGCAAACCGGCTCTGGCGCCAATACCTCAAATTGCCAAGCTTGTTCTTGGCGTCCGGCTTCCGCCGTTCAACACCTTGCACCTCATAGAAGTCGATCGCCTTCGCCAGCCGCGTCATCTTCGAGAGGCGCCGGTCGACATACTCGTCGCCGCTTATGCGGCCCTTTTTGAATGCGAGCCCATTCTTCGGCATCGCGTCGGCGCTCGAATGTCTCGGTCAGCGTGACGCCGCGGAGTCGAATTTTGGCCCGGTATTGGAACTCGCCGCGTTGTTCGATAGTCGCCATGAGACACCTCGGGACGGTCCCGGAGTGGACCGAGTGTCCCAAATTGTCCCCTAAAAAGGCGAGAAGATTAGCAGTAGTTGCGCTAACC